>Ga0114959_10000175_pt1 | contig 61057 bp, 41 predicted proteins | sample C_130625_EF_Meta_FD_87317 | JGI IMG/M metagenome (GOLD analysis project Ga0114959, IMG submission 87317) | Freshwater microbial communities from Lake Croche, Canada to study carbon cycling - C_130625_EF_MetaG | ecosystem: Environmental > Aquatic > Freshwater > Lake | place: Lake Croche, Canada...
TCGGCTACTGGTTGGTCGGTGAAATCTTCGGGGCGAATAATGGTTCCTTCTATTAATTGATCGGCAAGTACTTCGCGGATTTTTGGTAAATCTTCGGCATTATTAATACCAAAGTAATCCATGAAACTTTTAGTAGTTGCATATACCAAGGGTTTCCCTGGAGAATGTTCGTTACGGCCACTGATTAGAATCAATTCTTTTTCTAATAATTTTTGAATACTATAATCGCTATTCACACCACGAATGGCTTCAATTTCTCCTTTGGTAATAGGTTGTTTATAAGCAATGATGGCAAGTGTTTCTAAAGCTGCATTGGATAGGCGCTTTAAAAATTTATCGCCATTGAGTTGTGCAATAGTTGTATGAAAATCTTTTTTGGTTAGAAACTGCCATCCGCCGCCACTTTCTTTTACTTCAAATGGATAAAATTCTGAATTATATTTTTCTCTAATACCATCAAGCGCAGACGCTACTTGATCTAATAAAATTCTTTCTTCTAAAAATCCGAAAGTATTATTGATCAATTCTACAATATCCAAAGATGTTAGTGGTTTATCACTAGCAAAAATGAGTACTTCAATGTGTGGGATGATGGTGCTTATTTCCAAGGTAAATACTGAATTTGTTAATTAATTTCTTTTGAAGGTATGTTTTATCCTTGCAAAGCAGCCGCTCCACTTACAATTTCTGTTAACTCTGTAGTAATGGCCGCTTGTCTTGCACGGTTATAACTGATTTTTAATGATTTTAATAGTTCATTGGCATTTTCACTTGCTTTATCCATAGCCGTCATTCTAGCACCGTGCTCGCTTGCATTGCCATCCAACACTGCTTTATACAATTGTGTGTTTAATATTTTTGGCATCAATTCAGCAATTAAAGTTTCTGCTGCTGGTTCAAAAATAAAGTCGGATTGTTTTTTACCAACTGCTTTTACAGTTTTAGGAATAGGTAAAAATGGTTCAGCAATATAGGCTTGTGTTGCAGCATTTTTAAACTCACTATAAATAATTTCAATCGCATCAAACTCTTTGTTTTCAAAAGCAGCCATTGCGGCTTTTGCAGCTGCCTGAACGGTTTCGAATTTTAGGTTTAAGAAAATATCTTTGAACTGGTCATTGGTATTATAGCCAGCCTTGCTTAATCCTTCGAATCCTTTTTTGCCAATATTCCAGATACTTACATTTCCTTTTGTAAACTGGGTTTGGTATTTTTCTGCAATAGTTGCTTTGGCTAATTTAATGATATTAGCATTGTATCCGCCGCACAATCCACGATCACTTGTTACAACTATCAACAATACTTTTTCAATGGCACGAACCTCAGCAAGTTTTAAGGTTATTCCTCCATCTGCACTACTGATAATATTACTTAACATTTCTTGTAATTTTTTTGCATAAGGACGCATTTGTGTAATGGAATCCTGAGCACGACGTAATTTAGCAGCACTTACCATTTTCATGGCTTTTGTAATTTGCTGGGTGCTTTGAACACTCTTAATTCTATTACGTACTTCTTTTAATTGACCTGCCATATTGTAAGTTTCGAGTTTCGGTTGATGCTATTACTTGGGGTTGTTCAATGAATTCTATCTAATTAGCGAACCTATTGAACCCACTGGTTTTGGGATGCAAAAGTAGCAGAATCGGTATGAAATTCCATCCTTTTAACCAAAAAATGGTGCTAGGAATAAAAAATAGCTGGTATTAACACAAATTTCAACCCACTAAAAGCCCAATTCACTCGAAATATCAGTTATCTATGCGTGGTAATTCCATATACTGCAACTAAAATCTTTACCTTTATGCTCCTTTTTAAAAAAGCCTGCTGCCAATTTGACCAAAGCCAACTGTCAGCACCGTTTTTGATTATTAGGAGTTTCAGTTAGAATCCATATTAAATCGAATTATCCAATAGTATTATATGTTGAAATTTATTTCTAAGTTATTCGGAGGCAGCAAAAGCGAAAAAGATGTGCAACAAATAATGCCCATCATTCAAAAAGTAGCGGTATTTTTTCAGGAATATCAAGCACTTTCTAATGATGCCCTTCGGGCCAAAACGCAAGAATTTAGGCAGCGTATCAAAGAACATCTCACTGAAATTGATGCAATAGTTGAAAGTAAAAAAGCGGAAGCAGAAGCCTTACCCGTTACCAATATCCACGAACGCGACGCTATTTATCAAGAAATTGATACCCTTAAAAAAGAGCGTAATAAAAAAATAGAAGAAGTGTTGGCTATCATTCAGCCAGAGGCTTTTGCAGTGGTAAAAGAAACGGCCAGGCGCTTTAAAGAAAATACTGAAATCGCAAGCACTGCAACAGAACTAGATAGAAATTTAAGTGTAAAAAAAGACTATATCACCATTAAAGGCGATCAAGTTATTTTTAAAAATACTTGGACTGCTGGTGGTGGAACCGTTACATGGAACATGGTGCATTATGATGTGCAGCTGATTGGAGGTAGCGTTTTGCATGCAGGTAAAATTTCTGAAATGGCCACTGGAGAGGGTAAAACCTTGGTATCTACATTGCCAGCATATTTAAATGCACTAGCAGGCGAGGGCGTACATATTGTAACAGTGAACGACTATTTGGCTCGACGTGATAGTGAGTGGAACGGAACCATTTTCGAGTGGTTGGGCATAACCGTTGATTGTATTGATAAACACGAACCCAATAGCGAAGCAAGGCGTAATGCTTATTTGTCTGACATTACTTACGGAACCAATAACGAATTTGGCTTTGATTATTTACGTGATAATATGGTTCATACGCCAGAAGAAATGGTACAGCGCAAACACCATTTTGCGATGGTGGATGAGGTAGACTCAGTATTGATTGATGATGCGCGTACGCCATTAATTATTTCTGGTCCAATAGGACATAGCACCAATGAGCAACAATTTTTTGAATTAAAACCAAGAATTGAAAAATTGGTGGATGCGCAAAAAAGAGCCACTAATCAATTCTTAAACGAAGCGAAGAAAAAAATTACAGAAGGTAACGACGACCCTAAAGACGGTGGATTGGCGTTATTTCGTGCACACAGAGGTTTGCCAAAAAACAATGCGTTGATTAAGTTTTTGAGTGAGCCTGGTATTCGTGTAAAATTACAAAAAGCAGAAAATTTTTATCTAGCAGACCAGAGCCGTGAAATGCCTACTGCCGATGAAGAACTATATTTCTATATTGACGAAAAAAATAATTCAGTTGAATTAACCGATAAAGGAATTCAATTGATTACCCGTTCAGGAGAAGATCCAAATTTCTTCATACTACCTGATATTAGTATTTCCTTAGCCAATATTGAACAGAATGCCTCATTTAGTGCAGAAGAAAAATTGCACAATAAAGAAGCCATTATTAATGACTATTCTGTGAAAGCAGACCGCATTCATACTGTACAACAATTATTAAAAGCATACACTTTATTTGACAAGGATATTGAGTATGTGGTGATGGATGAATCAGTAAAAATTGTAGACGAACAAACTGGTCGTATTTTAGACGGGCGTAGGTATTCGGACGGTTTACACCAAGCGATTGAAGCAAAAGAAAATGTAAAAATCGAAGCCGCTACACAAACTTATGCAACGGTTACTTTACAGAACTATTTTAGGATGTACCATAAGTTAGCTGGTATGACGGGAACTGCAGAAACAGAGGCTTCGGAGTTATGGGATATTTACAAATTAGATGTTGTAACCATTCCTACAAATGTGAATGCCATTAGAATTGACGACCAAGATTTAGTGTTTAAAACCAAGCGCGAAAAGTTTGGTGCTGTTATAGATGAGATTGTAAAATTAACACAAGCAGGACGACCAGTATTAGTGGGTACAACTTCAGTTGAAGTAAGTGAATTGTTGAGCAGAATGCTTCGCCAAAAACAAATTGCACACAATGTATTAAACGCCAAACAACATGCGCGTGAAGCACAAGTTGTTGCAGAAGCAGGATTTGCAGGTGCCGTAACAATTGCTACAAATATGGCTGGTCGTGGAACGGATATTAAACTAGGGCCTGGTGTTAAAGAAGCAGGTGGTTTGGCTATTTTGGGTACAGAGCGCCACGAATCTCGCCGTGTTGATAGGCAGTTAAGAGGTCGAGCAGGACGTCAAGGAGATCCGGGGTCATCTTTGTTCTTTGTATCCTTAGAAGATGATTTGATGCGTATGTTTGGTAGTGAGCGTATTGCCAAAGTAATGGACTTTGCTGGTTATAAAGAAGGCGAAGTAATTCAGCACAGCATGATTACTAAATCTATTGAACGTGCACAGAAAAAAGTAGAAGAAAATAACTTTGGTATACGCAAACGTTTGTTGGAATACGACGATGTAATGAATAAGCAACGTACCGTAATTTATAGCAAAAGAAATCATGCGTTGTTTGGCGAAAGACTAGCACTTGATTTAGACAATGCGTTTTATACTGTTGCAGAAGGATTAATTAGTTCGTTCAAAGAAATCAATGACCACGAAGGTTTCCGCTTAGCGGTGATTGTAAATTTTGGAATTGATTCAAGTATCACTGCTGCCGAATTAAGTAAATCATCGGAACTACAATTGACCGAAAAACTTTACGGCGAAGCAATAGATAATTATGAAAGGAAAAGAAAGGATCTTTCTACACAATCTATTCCTGTATTTAAAAATATTCGTTTACAACAAGGTGCACATATTGAAAATGTGATTGTTCCATTTACTGACGGCAAACGCATTATTCAGGTGTTAGCACCTATGGAAAAAACCATTCAGTCGGCTGGTGTAGAATTAATGAATGCACAAGAAAGAACTGTAACGCTAGGATTTATTGACGATGCTTGGAAAGAGCATCTGCGTTCAATGGATGATTTAAAACAAAGTGTACAAACCGCTACTTACGAACAAAAAGATCCATTGGTTATTTATAAGATGGAAGCATTTGATTTGTTCAAAAAAATGGACGGTGAAGTAAATAAAGATATTGTTCAATTCCTTTCTCATTCTGCTATTCCATTAAATGATGGAGACGTTGTTAAAGAAGGTCGTCAACAAAAAACAGACCTGAGTAAAATGCGTACACAAAAAGAAGATATGGGTGCTGCTCCAACAGAGAATGATTATTACGATCCAACTCCTGTAAAGCAACAACCAGTGCAAGTAGGTCCAAAGATTGGTAGAAACGATCCTTGTCCTTGTGGAAGCGGAAAGAAATTTAAAGCATGTCATGGAAGAGATGCAGTGTAATACTTACAATTAAATAGCAAGATAAAAAAGCAATGGGTTTGTAAGTGAATTACAAGCCCATTGTATGTTTTAACCAAATTCGTTTTTAAATTTTAATCATGCAACTTAATAGTTATATAGACCATACGATTCTTAAGCCAACAACATTGGTAGCAGACATTGAAAAATTATGCAAAGAAGCAATGGACTATCAATTTGCGGCTGTTTGTGTGCCACCAAATTTTGTTAAGTTGGCAAAATCACTAACGCAGTCAAGTAAGGTAAAAGTGGCAACGGTTATTGGATTTCCTTTTGGGTATTCAGCAGTCGAATCAAAGATTGCAGAGATTGTATTGGCAATGGTGGATGGCGCAGATGAATTAGACGTTGTTTGTAATATTTCGGCTATAAAAAATAAAGACTATACTTATTTGGCAAATGAAATCAATCATATCATGCCAATAGTAAAGCGTAAAAATAAAATCATTAAAGTAATTATAGAAAGCGGGTTGCTAACCAATGAAGAAATTATTGCCTGTTGCGATATCTATGGAGCAGCAGGTATTGATTATTTAAAAACATCAACCGGCTATGCCGAAAAAGGAGCCACTGTTGAAGCGGTTAAACTATTCAAACTGCATTTGCCTGAGTATGTTCAAATAAAGGCTTCAGGTGGTATAAGGGATTATGCATTTGCAAAAGAATTGGTGGAAGCTGGTGCTACTAGACTAGGATGTAGTGCTGGAGTTGCTATTGTAACAGGGGCGCCTATTGCTAGTTCAAACTATTAATTTTAACTTGTAGTAGTTTAATGGAACTACTACCTATTATTTAGTTGTGTATGAAAACTGCTATTTTTTTATTTGTATTTATTTTCGCTTCAACATTAAGCTTGTATGCGAATGATACAATAATAGTTCACAAAGATGCCCGACTAGATGTGTTAACAGCCAAACAAGCACAAATTAATAGTCGCGCTGCTCAGTTAACGAGTACTGGTCAATACAAGGGATTTCGTATTCAAGTACTAAGTACAGCAAGCAGAGACCTTGCTTTTAAAACAAAAGCAGATTTATTGGCCCGTTTTCCTGATCAAAAAACAGTTACCTTGTTTCAGTCGCCTAATTTTAAAGTACGAATGGGCAATTTTATAACAAAAGCAGAGGCAGAAAAATTTCGTTTGAGTATTAATAAATTATTTCCAGATGGTGTATTTATAGTAGAAGATACAATTGATTACACCCCAAGCAAAGAAACGGAAGAAAATCAATAATAATAAGCAATTAAAGTATGGAATTACTTGAAAATATACAGTCATTATCAAAAGCCTATTCAGAAGAATTTATAGCGGTCCGACGTCATTTACATGCACATCCAGAATTAAGTTATGTAGAGTTTGAAACCAGTAAATTTGTGCAATCGAAACTAAGCGAAATGGGTATTTCGTTTGAAGTGATTGCAACAACAGGTGTGGTAGGAATCATTGAAGGAAAAAATCCAAAAAGTCGCGTAATAGCACTTAGAGCAGATATGGATGCCTTGCAAATTCAAGAAGAAAATGACTTGAGTTATAAGTCATTAAATGAAGGAATTATGCATGCTTGTGGGCATGATGTACATACTACTATTTTATTGGGAGCAGCAAAAATTTTAGTTGCTTTAAAAAATGAGTGGGAAGGAACTGTAAAATTAATTTTTCAACCAGGCGAAGAGAAAAATCCGGGTGGGGCTAGTTATATGATTAGAGACGGTGTATTGCAAAACCCTGCACCTGCTGGTATCATTGCCTTACACGTTCATCCAGGTTTAGATTTTGGCAAATTAAGTTTTAGAAAAGGAAGGGTAATGGCTAGTGCCGATGAATTGTATTTTACCATTCGTGGCAAAGGTGGTCATGCAGCAGCACCGCATTTAACAGCAGATACTATTTTAATTGCCTCGCATTTAATTGTGAGTTTACAACAAATTATTTCTCGTAATAATAATCCTGCATCACCATCGGTTTTATCAATCTGTTCTATTCAAGGCGGACACACTACGAATGTTATTCCAAGCGAAGTAAAACTCAAAGGAACATTCCGCGCAATGGATGAAACCTGGCGTTATAAAGCTCATGATTTAATTCGCAAACTAGCAACAGGTATTGCCGAGTCGATGGGCGCTGAAATAGATGTTTTGGTTGATGTGGGTTATCCAACCGTAGATAATGATCCGGCTTTTACAGATACCAATTGGCAATTAGCAGAAACCTATATGGGTAATGGCAATGTGCCAGAAACAGAAATGCGAATGGGCGCCGAAGATTTTGGTTATTATACCCAATTAGTTCCTGGTTGCTTTTTTAGACTTGGTGTTCGCAATGAATTGGAAGGAATTGTTTCTAATGTGCATACGCCAACATTCAATATCGACGAAAGAGCTATTGAAACAGGAATGGGAATGATGGCCTGGTTGGGTGCAAAAGCAACTGTATAATGCGATTGTTTATGTTGTAATTTTGTGAATTGCAACGATTAGAAAGCTTAAAAACAAACGATGTCTAAACAAGCAGATTTAAGAAAAGAACAGGCACTTGAATACCATGCAAATGGTCGGCCAGGTAAGATTGAAGTAGTTCCTACCAAAGAGGCTAAAACACAACGCGATTTGAGTTTGGCTTATAGCCCTGGAGTTGCCGAGCCATGCAAAGAGATTTTCAATAATATAGAAGATGTTTATAAATATACTGCAAAAGGCAATTTGGTAGGGGTAATTACCAATGGGACTGCTGTTTTAGGTCTTGGAGATATTGGTCCTGATGCAAGTAAGCCAGTAATGGAGGGAAAGGCAGTATTGTTTAAAATATTTGCGGATATAGATGTGTTTGATATTGAAATCAACGAAAAAGATCCCGAGAAATTTGTTCAAATAGTTAAAGCTTTAGAGCCCACTTTTGGGGGCATTAATTTAGAAGATATTAAGGCGCCGGAATGTTTTTACATAGAGCAACAGCTCAAAGAACAAATGAATATTCCTGTCATGCACGACGACCAACATGGTACAGCTATTATTAGTAGTGCGGCCATGTTGAATGCACTCGAATTACAAAAAAAGAAAATTGAAAAAGTACGTTTTGTAATTAATGGTGCAGGCGCTGCAGCAATGGCTTGTATACAGCTGTATGTGGCACTAGGAGCGCGTTACGAGAATTTTATTGTATTTGATAAAGACGGAGTATTACACCAAGGCAGAACCGATCTTGGGCCTATCAGAGAAAAATTTGCAGTGAAAAAACCTGATTGGAATTTAGACAAAGCCATGAAGGATGCAGATGTGTTTTTAGGATTAAGTGTAGGTAATGTAATTACACAAGAGATGGTTAAATCGATGGCAAAAAACCCCATTGTTTTTGCCATGGCCAATCCTGATCCAGAAATAAACTATGCCGATGCAGCCGCTGTTAGAAAAGACCTGATTATGGCAACCGGCAGAACTGATTATCCCAATCAAGTAAACAATGTATTGGGCTTTCCGTATATTTTTAGAGGCGCTTTAGACGTTCGCGCTAAACAAATTAACGAAGCCATGAAACTCGCAGCAGTTAGGGCTTTGGCTGATTTGGCAAAATCTGCAGTACCAGATATTGTAAACATGGCTTATAACCAACAGAATATGTCTTTTGGTCCGGAGTATATTATTCCAAAGCCTTTAGATCCAAGGTTATTAGCAACGGTTGCACCAGCTGTTGCAAAAGCAGCAATTGAATCGGGTGTCGCTCAAAAAACAATTACCAATTGGGATGCTTATGCATTGGAATTAAATAAACGCTTAGGATTAGACAACCAATTGATGCGTGTGATTGGTAACAAAGCAAGAAAGGAACCAAAGCGTTTGGTATTTGCAGAAGCCGACAATATTAAAATATTAAAAGCAGCAAGTATTGTATATGATGAGGGTATTGCTTATCCTATTTTATTAGGCGATCCTATTAAAATTCGTGCCATTGCAGAACAAAATAATATCGACTTAACAGATTTGCCAATTATTGATCCTAGGAGTGACGAAAATGAAGCGAAGCGAGAACTTTATGCCGAAATGTTTTTTAAGAAAAGACAAAGGCGTGGAGTAAATCATTATGAGAGTAATAAAATGATGAAAGACCGCAATCATTTTGGATGTATGATGGTGGAAACTGGCGATGCAGATGCTATGTTATCGGGTCTTACTAAAAATTATGCCGAAGCTATTCGACCAGCACTTCAAATTATAGGAACAGAAGAAGGCGTTAAAAAAATAGCAGGTATGTATTTGCTATTAACCAAAAAAGGTCCTTTGTTTTTGGCAGATACTACGGTGAATTTTAATCCTACTGCTATTGAGTTAGCAGATATTACCATGATGGTGGCAAAAGAAGTAAGGAACTTTAATTTAACACCTCGAATTGCCATGTTAAGCTACAGCAATTTTGGAAGTAGCGATTCGCCCGAAGCAAAACTTGTGGCTGAGGCAACACGCATTTTAAAACAAAGAAATCCTTCTTTAATTGTAGATGGTGAAATGCAAGGTAGTTTGGCATTTAACAAAGAAATATTACGAGACAATTATCCATTTAGTGAATTAGTAAATGAAGAAGTAAATGTGTTAATGTTTCCAAACCTAACTTCTGGAAATGTTACTTATAATTTATTAAAAGAAATTGGTGGTGCAGATGCTATTGGACCAATTTTATTGGGATTAAAAAAGCCAGTTCATGTATTACAATTGGGTAGTAGTGTTCGTAATATTATAAACATGGCTATTGTGGCAGTGGTGGATGCCCAATTGAAATGCAAAGGCGATATTAATGTACAGGTGCAAACTAGTAGTTGGTGGAAAAGATTAAAAAAACGTAAGAAATAAAAAAATAGCATGACATTTTTCACCCATTTTGGATCTTATTTATTGATGCTAAAAGGCATGTTTACCAAGCCCGAAAATTGGCGTATGTATTGGAAAGAATTGATACATCAGTGCGTGGAAATTGGTATTGGTGCACTGCCAATTGTGGTAATCATTTCTATTTTTTTAGGAGCGGTAACAACAGTGCAAACTGCTTATCAGTTGGTAAGTCCGTTGGTACCAATGTCTACAGTTGCACAAATTGTACGGGATAGTATTATTTTAGAATTATCGCCTACTGTATTAAGTGTTGTACTAGCAGGAGTGGTTGGAAGTAAAATAGCTAGTGAACTTGGTAATATGCGCATTAGCGAACAAATTGATGCGCTAGAAATTATGGGTATTAATTCAAAGAGCTATTTAATCTTCCCAAAAATATTGGCAGCATTAGTAACAATTCCTTGCTTGATTGTTATATCGGCGGTATTGGGTATTTGGGGCGGAAGAACTGCAGGAGCTATGTCTGGTATTATTGCAAATGATATTTTTGATATTGGATTGCGCCAAAATTTAAATTTATACAATATCAATTTTGCATTGTACAAAGCCTATACATTCGCTTTTATTTTAAGTACGGTACCGGCCTATTTTGGGTACCATGTTAAAGGAGGATCTTTAGAAATTGGTAGAGCAAGTACAAGTGCTGTTGTAGTAAGTTGTATATTGATATTAGTGGCCGACTATGCACTAGCTGCTATACTTTTATAAATCATTTTTTATCTTCAAATTATAACACATGAAAAAAGGATTATTTGTTTTTTTATTGCTAATTGGATTTTCGTCTATAACAAATGCACAAGCAGTTGCATTGGTGTCTAAACCTGTTGATACCGTTAAATTATATACACCCAATGCAGATGCTGTAAAAGAAATTGCCATGGCAGTGAAAGAAGCTAAAAAAGCCAATAAGCATGTATTAATTCAAGCAGGTGGAAACTGGTGCAGTTGGTGTTTGCTTTTTAACAAAACAACTACCAATGACAAACAAATGGATTCAGCAATTCATGCAAATTATATTGTGTATCATTTAAATTATAGCCAAGAAAATAAAAACGATGCGGTGTTTGCTAGTTATGGCTATGCACAACGTTTTGGCTTTCCGGTATTTTTAATTTTAGATGGCAGCGGAAAATTATTGCATACCCAAAACTCATCTTATTTAGAAGAAGGAAAAGGCTATAATAAAAGAAAAGTAATTGACTTTTTTAACGATTGGAGACCAGGTGCTTTAGATCCTAAAAATTACGCAACAAAATAAATTGACTTTTTGTGAATCCTAATTTCATAGATTTTAAAAAAACGTTTGCCAATTCATGGAAGTTTAAATTTTTCATGTTGCTTAAGTTGCCTGCAGCACTCTTTACGGGATTAAGTATTAAAGAATTGGAAGAAGGAAAATCTATGATTACAGTGCCTTATAAATGGTTTAATAAAAATCCATTTAAGTCAATGTATTTTGGCACACAATCAATGGCTGCCGAAATGAGTTCCGGTATACTCGCAATAGGTCAGATTTACAAACGCAATCCTGTTGTGAGTATGCTAGTAGTTGGCATGGAAGCAAAGTTTCATAAAAAAGCAACTGATAGAACTGATTTTACTTGTAATGATGGTGCTGCAATTGCCAATGCAGTTGAACAAGCAGTAATCACTGGCGAAGGTCAAACAGTAGTTTGCTATTCTGTTGGAAAAAGTCAAGCTGGCGAAATGGTTTCGGAGTTTTGGTTTACTTGGAGTTTCAAGTCAAAAAAGAAGTAAAATCTATTCAATGAATATAGCCTTTCATGGTGCCGCAAGAACAGTTACCGGATCAAAACATCTAATTACACTAAACAGTGGAAAGAAAATCTTGTTGGACTGTGGCATGTTTCAGGGGATGGGAAAAGAAACCGATGGAATGAATCGCGCATTTGGATTTGAAGCTAGTGAGATATCAGTAATGGTATTATCACACGCACATATCGACCATTCTGGTTTGATTCCTAAATTAATAAAGGATGGATTTGAAGGAAACGTTTTTTGTACGCCTGCCACGAAAGACTTAGCGTCTATTTTATTAGAAGACTCTGCAGAAATTCAAAGAGCCGACACCAAATTCATCAACAAACGCAGGGCAAAACAAGGCTTACCTATTTACGAACCATTGTACTCAATTGATGATGCAAAAAATACCATAAATAAATTAACTGCAGTAGAATATGATACTTGGCAAACCATTTATAGTGGAGTAGAATTATTATTTACAGATGCAGGACATATTATTGGTAGTGCTGCCGTTCATTTAAAAATTACAGAAGGTGATAAAGTTACCCGTATTAGTTTTAGTGGAGATGTTGGCCGATATAGGGATGTGATATTACGTTCTCCAGCTGTATTTCCACAAGCAGATTATTTGTTATTAGAAAGCACTTATGGTAATTCATTGCACGATGAAGTTTTCAGTACGCCAGATTCTTTATTGAAATGGATTCAGCATACTTGTGTTGTAAAAAAAGGAAAATTAATTATACCTGCATTTAGTGTTGGAAGAACCCAGGAAATTCTCTATGATTTAAATCAATTAAGCAACGAAAATCGACTTCCAAAAATCCCTGTTTTTGTAGATAGCCCATTGAGTAGTGAAGCCACTCAAGTCATCAAAAAAAATGCAAAGTATTTTAATAACAGGATTCAAAAATTAATGGAAACAGATACTGATCCATTTGATTTTGAAGGATTGAATTATGTTAAAACAGTTGAAGAAAGTAAACAACTTAATTTTTTCAAAGAACCTTGTATTATTATTTCTGCAAGTGGTATGGCTGATGCTGGTAGGGTAAAGCACCATATCATGAATAATATTACTGGTGCAGAAAATACTATTTTAATGGTTGGCTATTGCGAGCCTCGTTCATTGGGTGGTAGGTTATTAAATGGCGATAAAGAAGTGCGAATTTTTGGAGAAGAATTTGATGTTACAGCAGAAATTGGTTCTATGCGCAGTATGAGTGCCCATGGCGATTACGAAGATTTGTGTCAATTTATAAGTTGTCAAGATCCTGCCTTAATAAAAACCTTGTTTCTGGTACATGGCGAATTTGATGTTCAACAAGATTTTGCTAGTCGCTTACGTAGAAAAGGATTTCAATTGGTTGAAATTCCAGAAAAACATGCTGCGTTTATTTTGTAATAGCAATTAGTAAGTGGTATTCAATCTTTCATCCGCTATTTGCTTTAGAACTGGTTACATTTATTTCAACTACAGTTTCAAAAAAATTAATATCTTTCAAATGCTACTAGCAATAGTTGCATTTTTATTTTAACAACAACTCATTTTATGCGTAAAGCTTTACTTGCTAGTTTTTTGCTGCTATTATTTTGTTCCAATATTTCTGCACAGTCTGCTGTGTTGTGGTATAAACAACCCGCCAAAGTTTGGACAGAATCCTTACCACTTGGCAATGGTAGATTAGGCGCAATGGTTTTTGGTGGCATAAACCAAGAGTTGATTCAATTAAACGAATCAAGTTTATGGAGTGGTGGCCCTGTTAAAACCAATGTGAATCCATCTGCTCCATCCATATTGCCACTGGTTAGAGAAGCATTGTTTAAAGAAAACTATAAATTAGCTGAGCAGTTAACAAAAAAATTACAAGGTGTTTATTCGGAGAGTTATATGCCCTTAGGAGATTTGGTAATTCGTCAACAATTAGTGGATACCAATGCAACGAATTATTACCGCGATTTAAATATTGCAACAGCTACCGCTAGCACTCGGTTTTCAAGTGGGGGTGTTAATTATTCAAGAGAAATATTTGTATCTGCTCCCGACCAAGTAATGGTGGTGAAAATTAAATCAGATAAACCTGGTCAATTGAACCTCCATATTTTAGCCAAGTCTCTTTTGCAAAATCAGCCATTTGTTATATCGAATAATGAATATGGCATAAAGGGTAGGGCGCCAAGCGTAAATTTTCCAAGTTATGTTCGAGACAAAAAAAATCCTGTCAGTTATACAGATGCTAGTGGTTGTAATGGAATGCGATTCGATTATCGAATTAGGGCAATTAGTAAAGACGGACAAATTATAACGGATACTACGGGCATTCAAATTAATCATGCAACAGAACTTATTTTATTGGTGAGTGCAGCCACTAGTTTTAATGGGTTCGATAAATGTCCAGATAGTCAAGGGAAGGATGAATCGAAATTGGTGTCAACTTATTTGAATAATGCAGCAAAAAAATCATTTGCACAATTAACAACAGCTCATTTAAATGATTTTAACCATTATTTTAAACGGGTATCTTTTTCATTAAATAATAACCAACAAACAGAGAATTCTTTAAAGCCAACAGATGAAAGATTAATTGGTTATACAAAAGGCGCGGATGATCCTTTGTTAGAGTCATTGTATTTTCAATTTGGCAGGTACTTATTAATTTCTAGTTCAAGGCCCGGTGGTACTGCAGCAAATTTGCAAGGTATTTGGAACAAAGAATTTAAAGCTCCTTGGAGTTCTAATTATACCATCAATATCAATACAGAAATGAATTATTGGCCTTCAGAGATGACCAATTTATCTGAAATGCATGCGCCACTATTTGATTTAATAAAAGATATTTCAGTTACGGGAGCTGTTACTGCCAAAGAGTTTTATAATATGAAAGGCTGGGTGGCGCACCACAATAGTGATATCTGGGGTTTGTCTAATCCGGTAGGTGATTTAGGAAAAGGAGATCCTAGATGGGCCAATTGGAGTATGGGTGCCAATTGGTTGAGCCAAGATTTATGGGAGCATTATTTATTCAGTATGGATACAGCTTTTTTAAGAAAATGGTATCCTGTTATGAAAGGTGCAACTGAATTTACACTAGACTGGTTGGTAAAAGACAGTAGTGGATTATGGGTAACCATGCCTGCTATGTCGCCTGAAAATGATTTTATTTTTGGCGAGAAAAAAACAGGAAGTGTATCTGTGGCTACAACAATGGATATGTCGATTATTCGTGATTTATTTAGCAATACTATCGCAGCGGCAAAGGTGTTAGGGATAGATAATAAATTTCAAACCCTAGTATCAGAACGCTATGCTAAATTATTTCCGCTACAGATTGGTGCAAAAGGTAATTTGCAAGAATGGTATAAAGACTGGGAAGATGTTGATCCTCACCACCGACACGTATCGCAATTATTTGCCCTGCATCCTGGTAAACAAATTTCGCCCATTACAACGCCTGCATTAGCTGCTGCTGCAAAAAAAACCTTAGAACTAAGAGGTGATGAAGGAACGGGTTGGAGTTTGGCCTGGAAAATTAATTTTTGGTCGAGGTTATTAGACGGAGACCATGCCTATTCATTACTAAGAAATATTTTAAGGTATGTAAGTACTTCTGGCACTAATTATTCTAAAGGCGGTGGCTCTTATGCAAATTTATTTGATGCACATCCACCATTTCAAATTGATGGAAATTTTGGTGCTGTTTCAGGTATGACAGAAATGTTATTACAGAGTCATTTAAATGAAATTCATTTATTGCCTGCACTGCCATCTGCTTGGAAATCGGGTGATATCAAGGGTTTGCGTGCAAGGGGTGCTTTTGAGGTAGATATACAATGGAAGGAAAATAAATTATCAACTGCCCGAATTATTTCTTTGAAAGGTGGCTTGTGTAAATTGAGAACCCAAAACCCAATAACTATTATTGGTATAAAAACTACGAGTACTAAAACAACTGATGGTTATTATTTAACACAATTCAATACTGTTAAGAGTCAAACAGTACTATTAAAATCAAATTAAATAAGTTGATTTGATGGTGGTTTTAATAGATTGTTTTTGGATTAATGTTTACTAGGTTAAAAGCAAATAATTTTTTTAAATAAATAATACCAATGGCCATACCAGTAAAAGCTTTTTTATTCGACTTGAATGGAACGATGATTGACGATATGCACTACCATAATAAAGCTTGGTTTCATATTTTAAACGACGACTTGGGTGCTAATATGACTTGGGATGAAGTGAAATCTCATATGTATGGCAAGAATACCGAATTGCTTATTCGCGTTTTTGGTAAGGATCGTTTTACACTGGAAGAAATGAATGTATTGTCTGTAGAAAAAGAAAAAAGATACCAAGCAGCATACCGACCCATCTTAAAATTAATAGATGGATTGGCAGAATTTTTAGCTGCATCAAAAAATAAAAATATCAGCATGGGTATTGGATCGGCCGCTATTCCATTCAATATTAATTTTGTTTTAGACGGTTTAGACCTCAGACATTATTTTGATTCTATTGTAAGTGCAGATGATGTATTAGAAAGTAAACCAGATCCAGAAACCTATTTAAAAGGTGCAGCTGAATTGGGTGTATTGCCAGAAGAATGCATTGTTTTTGAAGATGCGCCAAAAGGGGTAGAAGCCGCACAGAGAGCGGGTATGCGCGCAGTAGTGTTAACCACCATGCATGAAGCGCACGAGTTTGCTGCTTACAATAATATCATACAATTTATTACAGATTATAGAGAATTAGGTATTGAAAAATTAGTGTAATTACTTACTTAAATTCTTTATTTTATATTGTACTTGAATTCATTCAAAGTATTAATTTAAAACAATTTGAACAGAAAATAATAGTAGAAATTTCAACAAATGTATTTGTCAAGTGCGTACATTAAAACAGGCTGTATCATTTAAGGTACAGCCTGTTTTTTTATGTAAACTTTTATTTAAACTTGGTTCTTTCTACCAGAATCTAACATACAATAATGTAATAATAATTAAAGTAGTAACCACCATTGCCATATGCGTTGGTGATAGTTTGAACATGGTTTTGTCTAAGATAAAAGCTTTTGCATTTACCGCAGGTCCGGTTAAGCTTACACCAATCATTGCCACCATAGTAAAGAAGAATGACCATCCCATTCCTACTAAGAAAGGAATTTCAAATCCACCTTTACCATTCGGGAACGCTGTGTATAACAAAGTTTCGTTACCAAATACTTGTGGAGCATAATTGTTAAAGAATAAGGCCAATAAAAAGCCAGTAATCAAACCTACAATTGCTGCAGTAGCTGTAGTTCGCTTCCAAAAGAATCCTAAGATAAACATGGCAAATACACCCGGGCTAATGAGTCCTGTATATTTTTGAATGAAGGTAAATCCACCTTCTCCGCCAATGCCTAATAAATCATCCCAAGTAAATACAATTGATAGTGCCATAGCTGCTAAAATAGCAATCCTGCCAACCCATACCATCTTCTTTTCACTTGCATTGGTATTGATGTATTTTTTATATAAATCGAGCGTGAAAATAGTAGAAATACTATTTGCCTTACCAGCCAAAGATGCTACAATAGCAGCAGTCAAAGCCGCTAATGACAAGCCTTTCAAGCCAGTTGGTAAAAATCCAAGAATAGATGAATAAGCATTATCTGTTAAGAATTTTCCACCCGCATTCATTTCTTGTTGTAAAGAACCATTCTTATACAAAACATAAGCAGCTATACCAGGGAGCATTACAATAACAGGCATTAATAATTTTAAAAATCCTGCAAATAAAATACCTGTTCTAGCAGTTTTTAAATCTGCACCCAATGCACGTTGAGTGATGTATTGGTTACATCCCCAATAGTTCAAATTCACAATCCATTGACCAGCAAAATACATGGTTAAGCCTGGTAATATCAAGTATTTATTAATTTCTCCTTGAGGTGTGGTAGCAGTTGGTTTTTTAAGCATCATATGAAAATGGTCTGGTGCTTGTACTAATAGTTGGTTGAAGCCAGCTATTGCATCTTTTCCAAAACCAAATTTCTCACTCACTAATGTTAGTGCAATATAAGTAGTTGCTAAACCACCAATAATTAACACGGCTACTTGAATGATATCGGTATATCCAATTACTTTCATTCCACCTAGTGTAATGAATATGGCAAAAACAGCTAATAATAACATTACTAAGTGCAGATTGGTTCCACCGGTTAAATTATTAATAGCGGTTGCCCCCAAAAACATAATGGAAGTAATGTTTACAAATACATATAGGAATAACCAAAAGATGGTCATTACCAAACTCACTGATTCATTATACCTTGTTTTTAAGAACTGTGGCATAGTGAAAATATGGTTCTTTAAATACACTGGCATAAACCATACTGCAATTATAATTAGTGCAATAGCAGCCAACCATTCATAAGAAGCTACTGCAATGCCCACAAAGAAGCCGTTGCCGCTCATTCCAATGAATTGCTCTGCAGAAATATTCGAAGCGATTAGTGAGGCGCCAATTGCCCACCAAGTAAGGGATCCTTCTGCAAGAAAAAAGTCTTTGGTATCCATGGTACCTTTCTTTTTTCTCTTATAGATCCAATAACCATATCCTGATACAATCAAGAAATAGATGAGAAAAATAACATAGTCGATGTTGGCTAGTTTACTGTTCATGGGCAAGCAATTTTGGTAGTTTAAATGTTAGTTTAAAATTTTCTGCGTTACAATTTATTTATAAAAAGCTTCATTCCAACGTAATTCATTTTTAAATTGGTATAGTTGGGTTTCTTTTCCAATTAATAAGTATTCGATGCCAGCCATTTCTGCAAAGTCTTCTAAATGTTCTGAAGACAAATTTTGGCTATAACAAGTATGGTGAGCGCCTCCTGCTAATATCCATGCGGCACAACCTGTATGCATATTAGGATAAGGTTTCCATAAAACGCGCGCTACAGGTAAATTAGGTAATTGATCGAATGGTTTTACGGCCAACACTTCGTTAACCAATAACCTAAATCGGTTACCCATATCAACAATTGATGCGTTCAAAGCAGGTCCTGGTCCGGAGTTAAAAACCAATCTCACAGGATCGGCCTTTCCGCCAATGCCTAAAGCATGTATTTCGCAACTTGGTTTTGCATCAGCAATAGACTCGCAAATTTCTAACATATGTGCGCCCAATACCATTCTATTATCTGGATGAAAATGATAAGTATAATCTTCCATAAATGAATTACCGCCTTTTAAACCGCTTCCCATTACTTTCATTGCTCGAACCAGTGCGGCTGTTTTCCAATCGCCTTCACCTGCAAATCCATAGCCTTTAGTCATTAATCTCTGAGCAGCAATGCCAGGTAATTGAACAATCCCATGCAGGTCTTCGAAAGTAGTGGTGAAACCTTTGAAATTTCCATTCTCTAAAAATGTTTGAATGCCAATTTCTATTTTTGCAGCATCACGTAATGAGCTGTGTTGTGCACCATCTTTTTGTAGAGCAGGAACCAATGTATAACTATTTTCGTATTCAGTAATTACTTGGTCTATAGCAGATTCAGAAACAGCATTAATTACTGCTGCTAAGTCTCCAACACCAAAAGTATTTACAGAGTAACCGAATTTTATTTCTGCTTCAACTTTATCGCCTTCGGTAACAGCTACGTTGCGCATATTATCTCCAAAGCGCGCAAATTTAGCACCCTGCCAGTCGTTCCAACCAGCAGCTGCACGAATCCATCCATTAATCTTATTTAAAGATTCGTGGTCTTGCCAATGACCTACAACTACTTTTCTATTGATGCGCATACGACTCATGATAAAACCAAACTCTCTATCGCCATGCGCACTTTGGTTAAGATTCATGAAATCCATGTCCATGGTAGCCCAAGGAATATCTCTGTTAAATTGGGTGTGAAAATGGAGCAATGGTTTTTTTAAAATTTTCAATCCACCAATCCACATTTTTGCAGGTGAGAACGTGTGCATCCATGCAATAACACCAATACAGTTGCTTTCGTTATTCGCTGCTTGCATTACTGCAAATATTTCATCGGCAGATTTTACAGTTGGTTTATATACAATACTTACTGGTATCTCTGGTGCACGATCTAGGTATGCTGTAATTGTAGCAGAATTTTCTGCAACTTTTTGCAAGGTTTCTTCGCCATATAAATCTTGGCTACCAGTCACAAACCATACTTCTAATTTTTTTAAATCAATCATTGTTATTTTTTTAGGATCTTTTTTATTTACTTAATAAATCTATTGCGGTAATTTTTTCGGGAAACCAAACAGTCATTTCTCCTTTGCCTCTGTTTGCCCAAGCATAGTAAGGGATTGCTGTGAAGGTTTGCTGTTTGGTGTTAATGTCAATTCCATTATTATTTAGTTGCACAACAGGTGTTTGTGTTTTTAATACCGTTACGCCATTTAATAAACTAGCATTATAAACTGCTGTAAATGCTGCATTTGCCGGTACAATAATATTGGAAGTTTTTCCATTATTGTCTTTCCATTCTGCACAATATACAATTGGTCCTCTTTGTAGGGCAATCTTACCAATATTGTCAGTTATTAAAGTATCGGATTTTATTCTTTTAATTTCTAGTGGAAGCGCAACTGATACTTGGTCATTTTTATTCCAATTTCGGTGTAATATTGCGTAGCCATTTTGTATTGGATAGTCAACTGCTTTGCCATTAATGCTAATAGTGGTTTTCGTTGTTGACTGTTTTGCAAACTGGTATACATCAAATGGAATGGCTTTGTTTTGCGCCCAACCTGGAATACGAATCAATAAATTAAAATCAGTAGTTGCTTTTGGAGATATAGTGAATTGCAAATTTCCATTCCAGGGGTAATTATTGGTTTGTGTAATTTCTACAGCGGTGTTTTTTAATTGAATAGTGGCGGTTCCTGCAATAAATAAGTTTGCGTAAATACTATCATTTTTTTGTGCATAGATATAGCCAGGAATAGCGGGCATTAGCCGTGCAATATTTGTTGGGCAACAAGAACATTCAAACCAACCAGAGCGAGCTCCTTCCATATCTGGATGTTTGAAATAGTTATGAATTTGCAAGGCGTTAGTATAAAAAAAAGATTTGCCATCTAAGCCAATACCCGATAGAAATCCATTGTAAAGAATTTTTTCTAATACATCAACATATTGTGCATCGCCGTGCAATAAAAACATGCGTTGATTAAAATAAATATTTGCAATTGCAGCGCAGGTTTCGTTGTATGCTGTGGCATTTGGCAATGCATAATTTTCGCCAAAACGTTCGCCATCACCAATAGATCCTACACCACCTTGCACATACATTTTTTTACCCACTTCGTTTCTCCAAATTCTATCTACTGCATTGAGTAAATCTTTATTGCCTGTAAGTGCTGCTACATCTGCCATTGCAGCATATAAATAGCCTGCTCTAACGGCATGTCCTTCTGCTTCTTGTTGTGCAATTACAGGCACGTCATCTTGCCAATAGGCACCATTTTTAAATGGGTCTTTGCTTTTGGAATCGTATCCTTTATACTTGCCTCTTTGTTCAATAAAAAATGCAGCAGTGGTTAAATAATTTAAATTACCAGTAATGCGATATAGTTTAACCAAGCCCATTTCAACAATTTCATGACCTGGTGCCACCTGTTTTTTATCGGGTCCAAAAACAGCACAAACCAAGTTTGCATTTTTTATAGCAATATCAAGTAAGCTTCTTTTTTTTGTGGCTAAATAATGTGCAGCAGCGGCTTCGTACAAATGTCCAGCATTGTATAATTCATGACTAAGTTCTCTTTCTTTTTCCCATCTTACTTTACCAATCCATCCGTGTACATTAACAGGGTCAATGGTTCTAGCGGTATATAAGTAGCCGTCGGGCTCTTGTGCATTTCCAATAAGTACTATTAAGCTATCTAAATATTTGTCTAGTGTAGCATCGGCATGTATAGCCAAAGAATAAGAAGCACCTTCAACTGTTTTATAAATGTCGGTATCATCAAAAGGATAACGTGTGCAAAATTTCCCTGATTTTAATGCAGCCATTTGAAAGTTTTTTACACGACCTGTGCTTTCGCATCTTTCAAAAGATGCAGGGATGGTTACTTTTCTATTGGTTTCAATTCTAGGCATCCAGAATCGATCGTTCAATTGTACATGCGTAAAATCAACCGACTGAATAGGGTAGTCTTTTTGTTGTGCATTTGCTGTAAAAAAACAAACGAATGAAATAATGAATAAGTGTTTTTTCATACCCAAGAATTATAATTAAATTATTGCATATTATTATTGACCATAATAAGAATCCACTCCATGTTTGCGTTCGTAGTGTTTTTTTATCAATGCATCTTTTAGTTTTGGAGCAGACGGATTAATTTGTTCTGTTAAATAAGCCATTCTTGCCAACTCTTCTAATACCGCTGCATTGTAGACTGCTTTTTCTGCATTTTTTCCCCAAGTAAAAGGTGCGTGGTTACCAACTAATACCATTTCAACTTCTTTGTAATTAAAGTTTAAAGCATTAAAATGATTGATGATTTGTAAACCTGTTTGGTATTCATAATCTCCTTCAATCATACTATCATCCATTGGAGGGGCACAGGGTATATCAACCGTGTTATGATCGGCATGTGTGGTGCCATAAATTGGAATGGCTCTTTGAGATTGTGCCCATGCTGTTGCATAGGTAGAATGGGTGTGTACAATGCTTCCTATATGATCCCAATTAGAATATAATACAGCATGTGTTTTTGTATCGGATGATGGGCGAAGTGTTCCTTCAATGATATTATTATTAAAATCAACGACCACCATTTTTTCTGGTGTTAGGTCTTCGTAAGGAACACCACTTGGTTTAATGGCAAACACTTTTTTTGAATGGTCTGCCACACTCACATTGCCAAATGTAAATAATACTAAACCAAGTTTTGGTAATTGCATATTTGCATCGTAAGCGGCTTGTTTAATTTGTTGATACATGCTTTTAATTTGTATTAATTCGATTCAATAAAACCACCCAAGTTTTGGTATTTTGCCATTCGCTTAGCATAGTATTCGGTATTTGATGGATTGGGATAATAAGTTGTTTCAAAACCTTGTCCCATGGCTTCCATGGCTATTTCAACAGTTGTATGAATTTGTGCGGCAGTAGCTGCAAACATTGCTGCGCCTAGTGCACAGGTTTGTTCGCTCTTATGAATTCTTATTGGCATATTCATTACATCACTCATTACTTGCATAATATACGGAGATCTTTTGGCAACGCCGCCTAATCCTATCAAACCTTTTATTGGAACGCCTTCGCTAATGAATCTATCAACAATTGCTTTTGCACCAAAACAAGTGCCTTCAACAATGGCTTTAAATAGTGCAGGGGCATCGGTGGCTAAATTCAATCCACTTATACTGCTTTTAAGTAATTGATTGGCATCAGGTGTGCGTCGACCATTCAACCAATCAAGTGCAATGGGGTCGTTATGGTTAAGTGGTAATGCAGCTGCTTGGGTACTTAAAGTGGGAATTATTTTATTCGATATTTCTTCCTTTAATTTTTCGGCAATACTTGCATCTACAATATCTGATGCATGTAATAGTTGATATATTGGCCATGAAATTAAATTTTTAAACCATGCATAACTATCGCCAAATGCAGACTGACCGGCTTCTAATCCAATCATACCAGGTATTACAGAACCGTCTACTTGTCCGCAAATGCCGCGCACTAGTTTATTATCCATATCAACTCTTGGCGCTACTAACATGTCGCAGGTAGAAGTGCCCATTACTTTACTTAAATGATAGGGTTCAATTTGACCACCCACTGCACCCATATGTGCATCAAATGCACCTACTGCCACCACTACATTTTCAGATAAACCAAGTTTCGTAGCCCATTGTGCAGATAGATTACCAGCGCTTGTATCAGAAGTATAGGTTTCGATACCTAATCGAGTTGAATGACCATCTAATAATGGATCGAGTTGTTTGAAGAATTCATTGGGGGGATAACCACCAAAATCAGCCGACCAAAGTCCTTTGTGACCTGCTGCACAAACGCTGCGTTTCATTTCTGATGCGTTTGTTTTTCCAGTTAATAAAAATGGAATCCAATCGCAATGTTCTACCCAAGTATAACAAGCTTCGGCAACTGCTGCGTCTGCTTTTAAAATATGTAATAGTTTAGCCCAGAACCATTCAGAAGAATATATTCCGCCAACAAATTGTAAATAATTAATAGGAAATTTTGTAGCGTGTTGGTTAATGGCAGCAGCTTCATTAACAGCAGTATGGTCTTTCCACAACACAAACATGGCATTTGGATTTTCTGCAAAAGCGGGCGTTAATGCTAGTGGAGTACCTGATTGATCAACGGCTACAGGACTTGATCCTGTGGTGTCTATACCAATACCCTTAATAGCATCGGCAATAGTAGGGCCTGCTTTTTTTACACAATTAATAATGGTTTGTTCTAGCCCATCAATATAATCTTGTGGATGTTGTCGAAATTGGTTGATGCTTGGATTGCAATAGGCCCCTGCCTTCCAGCGAGGATAATAAAATATATCAGCGCAAATTTCTATTCCATTACTTGCATCTACAATGATTGACCGAACAGAATCTGTTCCGTAATCTACACCTATAACATAATTTTTATTTTCCATATAGCAATTAATATTCTAATTCGTGTCAATTTAACACTTGTAATTTAATATTTTCAAAATCGATCGTATTTTTTATGGTGAGCTGTTTATTTTAAATTATCGGGATTAGGAATGAAATTTAAAAAAGCATGGAATTTAGCCGCATAGCGTCTTTTATCTAATTTATAATAGTATGCGCCTTTTTTAGAACTTTCTTTGTCTTTGTCTTTTTGTTTGACCAATAGTTTTGTCGACTGAATTTTTCTGCTAAAATTTCGTTTGTCGAATTCGGTATCAAAAATTCCTTCATATAGGCTTTGTAATTGCGGCAAAGTGAATTTTTCGGGCAATAATTCAAATAAAATGGGGTGGAAAGCTGCTTTGTAGCGCAATTTTTCCTTTGCCATTTGCACCATTTGATCGTGGTCGAAAATTAATTTTGGTGTTTTTTGAATAGGAAACCATTCGGCATGAAAGTCAGTGTTTATTTGTCTTTCGTATTGGTTAATATCAATCAACGCAAAATAAGCAACTGAAATAGTTCGCTCTAATGGATCACGATCTGGACGTCCAAAAGCATGTAATTGTTCTAAATAAACGCCTTCTAGCCCAGTGAGTTCCTTTAAAATTCTAGCAGCTCCATTTTCAAAATCTTCGGATTCTCGAATAAAACTACCAATCAAACTCCATTTTCCTTTTTCTGGTTCAAGACTTCTTTGTACTAACAATAGTTTTAACTCAGTACCATCAAAGCCAAAGATGATACAGTCTACTGCTATTAAAAGACGGGTTTGTTTATAATATTTTGGCATAATAAAATGAATAGCATTAGCAAGCTACTGTTTTGAATTTTTAACTTTACGAAAACGGATAGCTTTTAACAATTTCTGTAATTAATAAGTGTAAAATATACAATTAATTAGATTTCTCACTAATTTTACCCTGTTGTTTTTTCACAAACTGTTTGAGTGAGCGAGTGAGATTAACGGAATCGAAAATTGAGCTGGGGCGTAATTGTTCCGGCTCGATTTATGTTTAATACATAAATTGCTTGTTATGCCGACTGAATTGAGTCATTGCATTGAAACAGTAAGAACTGTTTTTGTGTCTAATTTTGGACATCCCACACTATTTGTACAATCGCCAGGTAGAATTAATTTAATAGGAGAACATACCGATTATAACCAAGGATTTGTATTGCCAGCCGCCATTGATAAAGCCATATATTTGGCTATTTCAAAAAGAGAAGACAAGGAAGTCCATTTAATTGCGGCCGATTTAGCCGATAGCTATTCTGTAGCAATAAATAACTTAAGTTTTTCTGATAAAACATGGTCTAACTATTTAATTGGAGTGGTTGATCAACTGCAAAAAAATGGGTATCAATTAGGTGGATTTAATGCAGTACTTGCAGGCGATGTTCCTTTGGGAGCAGGCCTTTCGAGCTCTGCTGCTGTTGAATGTGCCACTGTATTTGCATTGAATGAACTTTTTCAATTAGGGCTTTCAAAAATGGAGATGGTGCGTTTGGCACAGAAAGCAGAAAACGAATTTGTAGGAGTTAAATGCGGTATCATGGATCAGTTTGCAAGTATGTTTGGAAAAACAGATGCAGTGATTCAGTTAGATTGTCAATCACTAGAATATCATTATATGCCTTTTAACCAAGAAGGCATTAAAATTGTGCTCTTAGATACTAGGGTAAAGCATTCTTTAGCAGCAACTGAATATAATTTAAGAAGAGAAGAGTGCGAAGCAGGTGTAAAAATTATCCAAGAAAAATATCCTACAGTGGCTAGTTTGCGAGACGTAACGATGCAAATGTTAAAGGATTGTTTAGCAAATGCAGACCAAAAAATTATTGATCGATGTAGTTTTGTAGTGGCAGAGATTAAGCGTTTACAAGACGCCTGTAAAGACCTAGAAGCCGGAAATATTAAGGCTTTTGGCAAGAAGATGTATGAAACGCACGAAGGATTAAGTAAGTTATATGAAGTTAGTTGTGCAGAATTGGATTTTTTAGCCGATTTTGCTAAAACAGATGCCAGTGTTTTAGGTGCTAGAATGATGGGTGGCGGATTTGGAGGGTGCACCATTAATTTGGTGGAAGAAAATGCGGTTGAGGCTTTTGTATTAGCTGCTGGAAATGCTTTTCAAAAAGCATTTGGAACCGAAATGAAACCTTATATTGTTTCTATTGGAAATGGTACAAGCTTGTTAGATGAAAATGTAATTTTTTAAAATTTACCATATGCAAAAATTAACGATTGCTTTCGCTTTTTTTACGGTGATACTGATGGCTAGTTGCGCCAATCAATCAACTAATAATAATGCCCTGAAAGATAGCACTAGTGCGCCTTCTAAGTTGGCTTACCAACAAGAAGTAGCTAATAAAAAAGTAGATCTTTTTGTGTTGTCTAATAAAAATAAATTATCCGTTTCTATCACCAATTTTGGTGGTAGGATTGTTAGCTTTTTTGTGCCAAATAAAACAGGAGGTTTTACGGATATTGTTTTAGGATATGATAGTTTAAATCACTACCTACATAATAGTGAAGCTTTTTTTGGCGCCCTAATTGGTCGTTCTGGAAATCGCATTGCTAAGGGGAAATTTTCTTTAGATAATAATACCTATACTCTAGCCATCAACAATACACCCAATGCTTTGCATGGTGGACCAACTGGTTTTCATAATAGGGTTTGGACTGCCAATCAAACTAGTTCGCAGTCTTTAGAATTAACCTATTTATCTGCAGATGGAGAAGAAGGATATCCAGGAAATTTGACTGTTAAAGTGGTTTATACTTTAGCCGACGATAATAGTTTACAAATGGACTATACTGCATCTACCGATAAAAAAACAGTGGTTAATTTAACCAACCATGCTTATTATAATTTGAATGGTGCTGCATCAGGAACGATTAACAATCATTTGTTAATGATTAATGCCAACAATTATACTCCTGTAGATAGTACTTTAATACCAACGGGCGTTTTGGCTTCTGTTGTTGGGAATCCTTTCGATTTTAGAACCCCAAGAGCTATTGGAGACAGTTTAGCAGTAGTTAACCAACAATTGAAAAACGGATTGGGTTACGACCATAATTTTGCCTTGAATAGAAAACCAGGGAATGATTTACAATTAGCGGCATCTGTTTATGGACCTGCTACTGGTATTTTTATGGAAGTGTTTACACAAGAGCCTGGCATTCAATTTTATGGCGGTAATTTTTTAGACGGAAAACTAGTAGGAAAGCATGGCAAAGCCTATGAATATCGGTCTGCATTTTGTTTAGAAACACAGCATTTTCCAGACGCGCCAAATCAACCAAATTTTGCTAGCACAGTGCTATTGCCAGGAGCAGTTTACCATACTACTACCCAATATAAATTCAGCGTTAAATAAGGCCTTTTTAACAATAGGATAATTTTATTTGCGACAGGATGCAACAGGATGCCTTTCTAATTTAGTGGGCTTAACTTTTGCGTCTATATCACTGTTTAAATTGACTGCTTGTTTATGAGAAAAAATAATTTTTCCTCGATCCTTAGTGCGTACTCAAATACAACCCGTGTTTTTTTTGTATGCGTATTTGCCATAATGGTACAACAGCCATTGTTTGCACAAATTAAATGGCCCACAATTACCCAAACAAATAAACCATGGACAAGGTGGTGGTGGCTTGGAAGTGAAGTAAACAACAAAGACCTAACAACAGTCATGCAACAATACCAACAAGCTGGTCTTGGTGGGTTAGAACTAACGCCCATTTATGGTGTTAAAGGAGAAACAGATAAATACATACCATTTTTATCTAAACAATGGATGGGCGTTTTTGACCATACACTCGCAGAAGGTAAAAGACTTGGCCTGGGGATTGATTTGGCAAATGCAACAGGATGGCCATTTGGTGGTCCTTGGATTGGGGATGAAGATGCTAGTAAAAATATGCAGTTTAAAGTGTACTCACTGCAAAGCGGAGAAACACTTAAAGAAAAAATTCAATTTTTACAAGAACCATTGGTAAGAACAGAAAATTATCTGCCTCGTAAAATTGAAGATATAAAACAGCCACTTTCGGCAAATGATTTACAAGCATTGGCTTTAGACCAGGTTCGATTTAGCAGACTATTACCGCTTCAAAAATTAATGGCGTATAGCAATGGAGAAAATCCTATTGACTTAACAAGTAAAGTCAATACAGACGGACAATTGAATTGGGTTGCGCCCAAAGGCAATTGGAGTATTTATGCGGTATTTATGGGATGGCATGGAAAGCAAGTGGAGCGCGCTGCTCCAGGTGGAGAAGGCTATGTAATTGACCATTTTTCTGCAACAGCATTACAACATTACCTACAAAAATTCGACACCGCATTTAAAGGACACGACCTAACTAATTTGCGTAGTTTTTTTAATGACAGTTATGAAGTAGATGATGCGCGCGGACAGTCTAATTTTACACCAACTTTATTTGAGGAATTTTTAAAAAGAAGGGGATATGATTTAGCCAACGAATTGCCAGCACTATTTAGCAAAGAAAAATCAGAAAAAAACAATCGTGTTTTGTGTGATTACAGAATGACCATTGACGAATTAATTCTAGAAAAATTTACGGGAGAATGGCAAAAATGGGCACATAGTAAAAATAAAATGGTGCGCAATCAATCGCATGGCTCACCAGCTAATACACTAGATTTATATGGGGTTGTTGATATTCCAGAAACAGAGGGAACAGAAATTTTAAGAATTAAATTTGCTGCATCAACAGCACATGTATTAGGCAAACCATTGGCATCTGCAGAAAGTGCTACTTGGCTAAACGAGCATTTTGTTTCTACACTAAGTGATGTTAAAAAAGCGCTAGACACTTATTTTATTGGTGGCGTTAACCATATTTTTTACCATGGCACATCTTATTCACCACCAGGTGCAGTATGGCCAGGACATTTATTTTATGCGGCAGTAGAATTTACCCAAGCGAATCCTTTCTGGAATAATTTTGCTGCACTAAATCATTATGTAGCAAGAACCCAATCTTTTTTGCAAGCAGGAAAGCCAGATAATGATGTGTTATTGTATTTTCCTATTTATGATAAATATTCAGAAGCTGGTAAAGAATTGCTATTGCATTTTGATGGCATGAAACCTGAATTTAATGGAACCCCATTTGAAATTTCTGCCAGCCATTTACAAGAAAAAGGATATGCATTTGATTATATTTCTGATCGCCAAATTTTGCAATTAGCCACTGAAAAAAATCAAATCATAACAGGAGGAACAAGTTATCAAACCTTGTTAATTCCTGCAGCAAAATATATGCCACTAAGTAGTTTGCAAAAAATAGTTGACTTGGCCAAAAAAGGAGCTACTATTTTATTCTATACGAATCTTCCTGCAACCATTCCAGGTTACGGACATTTGGCAGAAAATCAAGCTGCCTTTAACCAATGGCGCCAATCATTAGATTTTCAATTCTTACCGAATAGTTTTGTTAAAAAAGCAGTTGTAGGAAAAGGATCGATTCTTATATGTGATAATTTAGATCCACTTTTAAATGCAGCTGCCATTAGAAAAGAGTCAATGTTTGATGCAGGATTGTCTTTCAATAGAAGAAAATTTATTGGCGGACATACTTACTTTATTGCCAATCGTTCTGGTAAGCCATTAGAAGGTTGGTTCCCTATTGCTGTAGCCGATGCAAATGCTTCGTTATTTAATCCGATGAATGATTTATTGGGCGCTGCTTTAACCAGAAAAAATAACCAAGGAAAATTAGAAGTGTATTTGCAATTTAAAACCGATGAGAGTTATATCCTTCAAACAAATAATGCAACTCCTGTTGCTGCTGTTTATCCTTATTTTAATGTAGAAAAAAATACCGCAGAAATTATTGGAAATGATTGGGTAGTAAGTTTTGAATCTGGTGGGCCAAGTTTACCAAAGCCATTACACTTAAATCAATTACAAGCTTGGACTGCATTTGATTCTAGTTATCAAATATTTTCTGGCACAGCGTCTTATGCAACACATTTTAAAAAACCTAGCACAATAGCAACCCAATATTTATTAGCATTAGGTAAGGTATACGAGAGTGCAGAAGTGTGGTTGAATCATAAAAAAATGGCCACCCTAATTGGGCCAGACTTTGAAATGGTTATTCAGTCGAAAGATTTAGTAGCCGATAATTTATTAGAAATTAAAGTAGCCAATAGTATGGCCAATAGAATTATCGATTTAGAAAAACGAAAAGTAATTTGGAAGAAATTTAATAATACCAATTATCCATCAAGATTGCCACAGAACAGAGGGGCAGATGGCATGTTTACTGCTGCTAATTGGTTGCCAAAAATTTCTGGATTAACCGGACCAGTTTCTTTAACAGCCATACATTCTTTAAACGCTGTAAAATAACACCATGAAAAATAAATACTTTTTTCTGTTTTTGTTAATGATTCAATTAGGCGTTCATGCACAAAAAAGTGTTAGAGAGCGAATTGATTTTAATAAAGATTGGTTTTTTAGTTTAACAGAATCTGCTATTTTAGAAATGCCGGCTAGTACAAATACTAATTGGCGTAAATTAAATGTACCACATGATTGGAGTATTGAAGGAAAGTTCGACAAACATAGTCCTGCAACTACTGGTGGGGCTGCTTTAAATGGTGGATTAGGCTGGTATTGCAAATCATTTAATTTACCTAATACAGAAAAAGGTAAACAGATTAGTATTGATTTTGATGGTGTATATAGAAATAGCGAAGTATTTATTAATGGACATTCATTAGGGATACGTCCGAATGGATTTATTTCATTCAGGTATAATCTTACGCCATTTTTAAAATTTGGATCAGAAAAAAATATTATTGCAGTTAAAGTAGATAATAGCCAACAACCCAATTCGCGTTGGTATGCTGGTTCTGGAATTTATAGAAATGTTTGGTTGGTTAAAACTGCAGCAATTGCTGTTGATCAATGGGGTACTTTTTTAACAACACCAAAAATTACAAAGGATCAAGCTTCTGTTAATCTTTCCATTAAAATTGCAAACAATTATCCTAGTACAAAAAAAATTGCTGTGTACACTTATGTTTTGGATGCGGCAGGAACAATAGTTGCATCTAATATTACGGCTAATACAAGTATAAAATCTAAACTTCTTTTAAACCAAGCATTAGTTGTAAAAAAACCAATGCTTTGGAATTTAGAAAAGCCCTATTTGTATCAAGCAATCACAACTATTAAATTAGACGGACAAGTGGTTGATGCTTATGAAACTAGTTTTGGTATTCGTTCTTTTGAATTCAATATCAACAAAGGGTTTTTGCTAAATGGAAAACAAGTAAAAATTAATGGGGTTTGTAATCACCACGACTTGGGTTGCTTGGGTTCTGCCATCAACTATCGTGCACTAGAACGTCAATTAGAAATATTAAAAGCAATGGGTTGCAATGGTATTCGCACCTCACATAATCCACCTGCACCGGAGTTATTAGCGCTTTGCGATAAAATGGGTTTTGTAGTAATGGATGAAGCTTTTGATATGTGGAAGCGTCCTAAAAATAAATTTGATTACCACCTAGATTGGGACCAATGGCATGAAAAAGATTTGGTGGACCAAATAAAAAGAGACAGAAACCATCCATCGATTTTTATGTGGAGTATTGGTAATGAAATAAGTGAGCAAGGTTGGGGATTGAAAGATACTTCTGGTAGAGTGATTGGTAGAGAATTAACTGCCATTGTAAAATCCTTAGATACAACTCGTGTTGTAACTAGTGCTTTTGATAATACCTCATCTCAAAACAATATTATTCTTTCTGGCGCAATTGATGTTTATGGTTATAATTATCATCACAAAGAATATGCTGGATTTCAACAAAAATTCCCGGGCAAAGCTTTTATTGGATCCGAAACGGTTTCTGCATTACAAACACGCGGATATTACGAAATGCCATCTGACAGTATAAGAAGATGGCCTGTAAAAAATGATCTTAGGTTTGCTGCTGGAACTACTAATTTAAATGCTTCTGCCTATGATAATGTTTCTGCTGCATGGGGTTCAACACACGAAGAAACTTGGAAACAAATAAAAAAGAATGATTTTATTGCAGGTCAATTTATTTGGACAGGCTTTGATTATTTAGGTGAACCAACGCCTTATCCTTGGCCTGCACGTAGTTCTTATTTTGGCATTATTGATTTGGCAGGTTTTCCCAAAGACGTTTACTATATGTACCAAAGTGAATGGACCAATAAACCAGTATTACATTTATTGCCACACTGGAATTGGAAATTGGGTGAAACCATTGATGTATGGGCTTATTACAATCAAGCAGACGAAGTTGAATTGTTTTTAAACAATCAATCTCTAGGAATTCGTAAAAAAACTGGCGATGATTTGCACGTGCAATGGCGCGTGCCTTTTCAACCTGGTGTGTTAAAAGCGGTATCAAGATTAAAAGGTAAAACTGTATTAACTACCGAAAAAATAACAGCAGGCAAACCCGCAAAATTGTTGGTGTCTGTCGATAGAAATAATATAAAAGCAGATGCGAAAGATTTGTCTTTTATAACAGTAACTGTGGTAGATGCTGCTGGAGTGATGGTGCCTGATGCAGACCAATTAATTGAATTTTCTGTTAATGGTGCTGCAGATATTATTGGAACAGACAATGGAAGTCCTACAAGTTTGGTTTCTTTTAAATCAACTAGTCGTCAAGCATTTAATGGGTTGTGTTTGGCTGTAGTTCAATCAAAAATGCAAAAAGGTAAATTGGTAATTACTGCAAAGTCTGCAGGATTGCCAGATGCTAGTATTGCAATTGATATGCAATAAATGATATTATTTAATGAAATTTTGTAAACAAATATTTTTATTTTTTTTGGCGGTCACTATTTTTTTGGTGAATCTAGTAGCACAAAATGCGCAGCAGTATTGGCATGGAAAAGAACGAACCATTCGTTATCATCCAGAAGGTTCAGATATAGTTATTACAAATGGCAACAAGAAATTTACGCGGGCTTTATATGGTAGCAATACTGCTTTTAGAATAGAAGCCGGAGACCTGCCAGAATTTGCATTATATATGCCTGGTATGGGCGGCAATATAAAAATTGGAATAGCATCAAAAAAAACAAGTAAATGGTTGGTAGATGCTGCAAATATCACTGCCCGTTATAGGCCTGGAGCCATGATATATACCATCACAGATCCAATATTAAATAAGGGTAGTTTAGAATTAGTGGTATTGGCATTAGCCAACTCAGAAGGAATGATTATTCAAACGCAACTAAGCAATTGCTCGGATAGTTTGGATCTTTTTGTTGCGTATGGTGGTGCAACAGGAAAAAAATTTAGCAGAGATGGAGACTTAGGTGCAGATCCGGAATCGAATTTTTATTTAAAGCCAGCGTATTGTGTAGACAATCATTTTACCCTATCGAACAACAGTTTTTTATTAAAATATGGATCGGGAGAATTGTTGAGTGAAGAAGATCGGTACGAAGTAAAACATCTTACAACAGAAAAATCTGCAGTCAAAAAAAATACAGCACAATTTTTAAATGGAATTTTTCCGGAAGCTACTTTGCTAAAAATAGCGGATGCCAATCACTTAGAAAATCCACTCGGTTTATTTGCGTCGAATCAATCGAATACACCAGTAGTGGTTGCTAAAATAAAAATCGAAAATAATACCAAGAATTATTTTTCTATTTATCGTCCTACAGAAAACAAAACCATTAATTATCAAGCACTCGCTAATTTGGCTATAGAGGCTGAATTGGCTAGAAAAAAAATAGCGGATAGAATTATTGTAAATACGCCTGATGCATATATTAATACGCTTGGTGCTGTATTAGGAATTGCGGCAGATGCTATTTGGGAATCACCTAGTTATTTACATGGATCAGTGGGTTGGCGAATGCGCTTAAATGGCTGGAGAGGACCTTATGTAGCAGATCCTTTGGGTTGGCATGATAGAGCAAGATTGCATTTTAGAAGTTATGCCCTGTCTCAATTAACAGAACCGGAATCTGGCAAAACGGTTGCAGATACTGCTTTGCATTTAGCGCGTCAACAAGAAAAATTAGGAACAGCTGTTTTTAGTAGTGGTTATATTTCGCGTAATCCTGGAGGCGATTTTAAAGCCCATCATTACGATATGAATTTGGTGTTTATTGATGCACTATTACAGCATTTTAAATGGACAGGAGATACTGCGTTTATGCGCGAAATGTGGCCATTAATTAAACGTCATTTGGCTTGGGAAAAAAGAAATTTCGACCAAGATGGTGATGGCCTCTATGATGCTTATGCTGCTATATGGGCAAGTGATGCATTACAGTATAGTGGTGGAGGTGTAACACATAGTTCTGCTTATAATTACAAGGCAAATAAGTTAGCTGCTACAATTGCCCAATTGCTTGGTGAAGATGCAAGGCCATTTGAAAAAGAAGCAACAAAAATTCATACAGCAATCAATCAATATTTGTGGTTGCCCAAAAAAGGTTGGTATGCCGAATTCAAAGATTTATTAGGATTAAAAAAAGTGCATGAACAAGCGGCCTTGTGGACGGTGTACCATAGTTTAGATAGCGAAGTGCCTAATGCATTTCAGGCTTATCAAACCATGCAATATGTAGATGCGCAAATACCCCATATTCCTGTTAGAGCGGTAGGTTTGCCAAATGAGTTCTTTACGGTGTCTACCAGCAATTGGATGCCTTATACTTGGAGTTTAAATAATGTAGCACTTGCTGAGGTGATGCATACTAGTTTAGCCCAATGGCAGGCCGGCAAAAATGAAACAGCTTTTACTCTATGGAAATCTGCTTTATTAGAAAGTATGTATTTAGGCAGTAGTGCTGGTAATATTGTACAGGTTTCTTTTTATGATGCCATTCGTGGTGAAACCTATAGAGATTTTGCAGATCCTGTTGCTATGACGGCAAGGTCTTTGGTAGAAGGTTTGTTTGGTATTCAACCTAATGCCATCAATAATGAATTAGTCATTAAACCGGGCTTGCCTGCAGCTTGGAACAATGCATCTATAAAAATTCCGGATATTAATTTATCGTTTAACAGAAATAAACAAATTGATCAATATACCATTGTTCCTAATTTTCAAAAGCAACTCAATTTAAAATTCATTGCACAGGCAAGTTTTTTAGGGATTGATTCTGTAGTAGTTAATGGAAAGAAATGGCAATGGAAAAATATTGATACTGCTGTTGGTTTTCCATTAATTGAAATAGCTATTCCTGCTGCACCTAAATACAATATTGATATTCATTGGAAGCAAGAAAAACCTATTGCTGTAATACCTACACAGCAAATGGTTACAGGTAAAAATGTGGTGATTAATTTTTCAAATGCAAACTTACTTCAGGTGTTTGATCCGCAGCAAATTGCATCAAATATAAAAAAAGTAGGAGCAATTTTTTCTGCCAAAATTAATGCTACTGAAGGTGTACATACTTTATTTGTTCAATTAAAAAATGCCTCATTTACTTGGTGGCAGCCAGTAGATTTTAATATGGTACCTGCTATAAGTGTCATTGATATTGCAAAGGATAAAAAAAATACCATTTCGTTTCAATTGTTTAATAATACCGATTCTTTGGTGAATGGATTCGTATTTGTAAATGGGCATTCAACTAGCATTAAAATTCCTGCTTTAGCACTTTCTTCGGCCATACAAATACCAACGGAGGCAATCGTTCCAGGAACAAATGCCATTAAAATCAAATGGGCAAATAAGGAATTAAATACCGCCATTATTAATTGGAATATTACAATGCCAATTACAAAAAAAATGGAAAAAATTTCTTTGCAGCCCTATTTAAATGACAAGCTAACACAGATTTTTAAAAACCAATATTTATCACCTCGTCCTACAGTTCCAACGCTTCAGTTGCCAACACAAGGAATTGGTGAATGGACCTACCCTTTAAGAACAGCCGATATTAATGATAGTGGTTTGAGAAAGTTAGCTGCAACAAATAATACATTTCAATTGCCACAAGGCATTCCGTTTATAACCAATAGTGATAGTAGTTTAAATAATATTGCATTCACTTCACAGTGGGATAATTATCCAAGGTCAATTAAAATACCTATGGTGGGTAATGCGTCTCATGCCTATTTATTAATGGCAGGATCTACCAACCCAATGCAGTCGAGATTTGAGAATGGGATTATTTTTATAAATTATATGGATGGCACAATGGATAGTTTGCCATTGAAAAATCCGCAAACTTGGTGGCCAATAGAACAAGACTATTTAGAAGATGGCTATGCATTTCATAACGATGCTGCTAAGCCTATTAGGGTGCATTTAAAAACGGGAAGGATACTTTCTGTATTTGATGGCACAGCCAATGAATACAATGGAAAGTCAATTCAAGGTGGTGCGGCAACTGTATTAGATATTCCCTTGAATCTAAAGAAGCAATTAAAAAATCTAACACTCAGTACAACAGCAAATGATGTTGTTATTGGGTTGATGAGCCTTACTTTAATTAGAGATAAATAAATTATTTTTTACCAATAACTAAAACGATGCAACCATTTAAATTGATCAAACAAATTGTATTTATTTTCCTTTGGATGCTTTCCCTTACAACAATTGTTACTGCACAGAAATCGGTATCAATGGTAGTAGATGGTTTTCGTCCTTCAACAGTCATTAGCAAACATATTTATGGTCATTTTTCGGAACACTTAGGCCGTTGTATTTACGATGGGTTTTGGGTAAGCGATACTTCAACCATTGTTAAAAAAGATAGGATTCGTTTAGATATTGTTGCTGCGTTGAAAAAAATTCAAATCCCCAATTTGCGTTGGCCTGGCGGCTGTTTTGCCGACGAGTACCATTGGCGTGATGGAATTGGCCTAAGAGCTCAACGTCCTAAAATGATCAATACCAATTGGGGAAATGTTACCGAAGACAATAGTTTTGGCACACACGAGTTTTTAGAGCTTTGTAGTTTATTAAACTGCGAACCCTATATCACTGCAAATGTGGGAAGTGGAACAGTAGAAGAAATGTCTAAATGGGTAGAGTATTTAAATTTTGATGGTTTGAGCCCGATGACAAATATTCGCAAACAAAATGGTAGAGTAGAACCTTGGAAAGTAAAATTTTGGGGAGTTGGTAATGAGAGCTGGGGTTGTGGTGGAAATATGACGCCAGATTATTATGCAGACCAATACAAGCGCTATGCCACTTTTGCAAAAAATTATCCGGGTGCAAGACTCAATAAAATTGCAGCAGGTCCTAATGGGTCAGATTATAACTGGACCGAAACCATGATGAAAAAAGTAAGTGCCAATCAAATGTGGGGGATTGCATTACACCATTATACAGTTCCTAGAACATGGCAAGACAAAGGCTCTGCTACTGCTTTTGATGAGGCCGAATATTTTACTACCATGCAAAAATGTTTAGAGATGGAAGAATTGGTTACGCGCCATTCAACTATTATGGATAGATATGATCCAGCAAAACGTGTTGCACTTGTAGTAGATGAGTGGGGAATTTGGACGAATGTAGAACCGGGCACGAATCCAGGATTTTTATACCAACAAAATAGTTTGCGTGATGCCATGGTAGCTGCAACAACACTAAATATTTTCAACAACCATAGTGACCGTGTTAGAATGGCCAATTTGGCACAAACCATTAATGTGTTACAAGCTTTGATTTTAACGGAAGGTGCAAAAATGTTATTGACGCCTACCTATCATGTATTTGATTTATTTAAAGTTCACCAAGAAGCAAAATTATTACCCCTACAATTTAGCAGTCCTGATTTTGTAAGTGGAAAACAAAAAATCCCAGCATTAAATGTATCTGCATCAAAAGACAGTAATGGAGTGGTGCATATGACATTAGTAAATTTAGATCCCTCTAATAAAATTAGTTTGCGCACTACTTTACATGCTATTAACTGGACAAAAGTAGAAGGTCAAGTATTGAGTTCAGCAAAAATAACTGATGTAAATACTTTCGAAAAACCGAATTTAATTAAACCAGTTACTTTTTCGGGTGCTAAAAAAGAAGGAGCTGAATTAGTGGTAGATTTACCTGCACAATCATTGGTATTATTGACAATTTATTAATTAGCGCTATGTTTCAAAAGCAGTATCGTTTTATTTTCTTACTAATTTCTTTTTTAGTGATAGGTAATATAATGGCCCAAAAAAACAAATCGAAGGTTTACCTATTTTCTTATTTTAAAGGCAATGGAGAAAATGGATTACACCTAGCATATAGTTTAAATGGGTTTGACTGGAAGCCTCTAAAAAATGATAGTTCTTTTTTAAAGCCCACCGTTGCTAATGATAAATTAATGCGCGATCCATGTATCATTCGTGGCATAGATGGTAGATTTCATATGGTTTGGACAGTGAGTTGGAAAGATCGTGGTATTGGCTATGCTTCTTCGGCAGATTTAATTCATTGGACAGAACAACAATGGGTTCCTGTGATGGATAATGAACCTACAGCAAAAAATTGTTGGGCTCCAGAAATTTTTTACGACGATCAAAAACAGGAGTACTTAATTTATTGGGCTACTACTATTCCAGGACGATTTGCCGATACAGAAAAATTTGGCGATAACAACCATCGTATTTATGCGGTAACTACAAAAGATTTTAAAACTTTCTCTGAAACTAAATTATTGTATAACCAAGGTTTTAATGTGATTGATGCTAGTATTACGCGTGTAGGAAATAAATATGCCATGGTTTTAAAAGACGAAACATTATTGCCGCCGCAAAAGAATTTAAGAGTGGCATTTAGTGATTCTGCTGCAAGTGGCTATGGCAAAGCATCTGCGCCAATCACTGGAAACTATTGGGCAGAAGGACCTACCACTATTAATATTGATGGAGAATGGATTGTTTATTTTGATAAATATAGAAACCATACTTATGGAGCAGTGAGCTCTCCAGACTTTATCAACTGGACAGATATTTCAAATAAAATTCATTTTCCAAATGGTCTTCGCCACGGAACTGTTTTTACTGTTACCACAAAAGAGTTTAACCAATTACTTAAATTAAGTGCTAATTAATATTTCATGAAAAAATCAATTGTATTTAGTGTGTTATTCAGTGTAATTTCTTTGATAGAATTACAAGCCCAAAGAGTGATGGAGAATTTGGGCAGGGGTGTTGTAGCCGTTCCTCAAACAGGCGGTAAAGCCTTTGTTAGCTGGCGTTTGCTAGGAACAGATCCTACAAATATTTCCTTTAATCTGTATAGAAAAACCAATGATGGAGCTAGTGTTAAACTCAATAAAAAACCCATTACTACTGTTACGAATTTTATAGACGAATCGGTTGATTCCTTAAAAAAATATACCTATACTGTAACTAGTATTCTTAATGCCAAAGAATCTGCACCAAGCAAATCATTTACACTTGCTGTAAATGCAAAAATGTATATTTCTATTCCCTTGCAAACGCCACAAGGTTATACACCAAACGATGCATCGGTAGGTGACTTAGATGGAGATGGTGAATACGAAATTATTTTACACCAAACTGGAAAAGCCAGAGACAATTCTCAGACTGGGTTTACTGATCCGCCAATATTTCAAGCGTATAAATTAGATGGAACACTTCTATGGAATATTAACCTTGGAAAAAATATTCGTGATGGCGCACACTATACACAGTTTATGGTCTATGATTTAGATGGAGATGGCAAAGCAGAAATAGCTATGAAAACAGCAGATGGAACGATTGATGGTGTTGGAAAAATTATCGGTGATTCTTCAAAAGATTATAGAAATAAAGACGGGAAAATTTTAGACGGACCAGAATTCTTTACCATTTTTAATGGTTTAACAGGTGCTGCAATGGCAACCACAGATTATTTACCAGCACGTGGTGATATAGGTCAATGGGGCGGAAGAGGTGGCAATGGTGGCAATGATAAATCTGGTAATCGGGTAGATCGTTTTTTAGCCTGTGTTGCTTATTTAGATGGTGTTTTGCCAAGTGTTGTCATGTGCAGGGGGTATTACGGAAGAACCGTTTTAGCAGCATGGGATTGGCGTAATGGAAAACTTAGTTCACGTTGGGTATTTGATTCTAAAAATGGCGAGAATGAATTTTCTGGAATGGGTAACCATAATTTATCCGTGGCTGATGTTGATGGAGATGGTAAAGATGAAATCATTTATGGATCGATGTGTATTGATGATAATGGAAAGGGATTATATTCAACAGGCTTGCGTCATGGTGATGCCATTCATGTAAGTGATTTAGATCCATCACATCCTGGTTTAGAAGTGTTTGGTATTCACGAAATAGAAGAAAAAACAAAGGGAGCTGGTACTGCCATGTATGATGCCAAAACAGGTAAAATTTTATGGACTGGCGATATGGATAAAGATGTTGGTAGAGGCGTTGCTGCAGATATTGATCCTCGATACGAAGGTGCAGAAGTATGGGGCGGATCAGAAGGATTAAAAACAGTGAAAGGTGAGCGCATAGGCCTTTCTCCAAGATCAGTTAATTTTATCATTCAGTGGGATGCAGATCCATTGTATGAATTATTAAACGGCACCAATATTGAAAAATGGGATTATGTAAATCAGCAAGCTGTAAAACTCTTTGATGCACGTGATTATAATTGTGTATCAAATAATGGTACAAAATCAAATCCTGTTTTATCGGGAGATATTTTAGGAGACTGGCGCGAAGAATTAATTTGTAGAACTGCCGATAATAAAGAGTTGCGCATTTTTTCAACACCTATTCCAACAGATTTGCGCTATTATACTTTAATGCATGATCCGCAATATCGTTTAAGTATTGCCTGGCAAAATGTAGGATATAATCAGCCACCACATACTAGTTTTTTTATGGGAAAAGATATGAAAGCTCCTCCAAAACCATTGATTATTTTAGCACCAAAAAAATAAATTCATTTTAATATGCAGTTAATTCAAAAACATGCTTTCAAAATTTTAGTTTGCCTAACAAGTTTGTTGGTGCTGAGTAGTTTTTTAATGGATCCACCAAAGAAAACCTTGTTTATTATTGGTGATTCAACTGTTCAAAATACCACTTCACCAAACGGTATGTGGGGTTGGGGATCAGTCATTAAAGATTTATTAGATACTAACACCATACAAGTTAGCAACCAAGCAAAAGCTGGTAGAAGTACGCGCACATTTTTAAAAGAAGGCAGATGGGATAAAACCCTAGCTGCTATTCAACCTGGCGACTATTTAATCATGCAATTTGGGCACAACGAAGGCAGCAAGCCAGATACCTCAAAATCTGGCTACCGCGGGGTTTTAAAAGGCATTGACAACGACTCTGTATCACTAACATGGACCGATGGTAGCATAGAAGTGGTGCATAGTTATGGTTGGTATTTAGCAAAATTTGTACAAGAAGCAAAAGCAAAAGGGGCTATTCCAATTATTGCATCGATGATTCCAAGAAATGAATTTCAAGATGGTAAAGTTATTCGTGCAGATAATAATTTCGGCAAATGGGCGGCAAAGGTTGCGCGTTTAACTGGTGCGTTTTTTGTTGATTTAAATGCTATTACAGCAGATAAATATGATATGATGGGGCCTGATAAAGTGAAAGTATTTTTTCCAATAGACCATACCCATACAACAGAAGCAGGTGCAAGGATTAATGCAGCATCTGTTATAGAAGGCGTACAAAAAATCACATCATGTACACTAAATAAATATATACTATCTACTAAATAATAAATGTATGTTTCAAACTAAAAAAATACTCCTTGCATTATTGGTTATGGTTATTTTACTAAGTTCTTTTAAAGCTTGGAAAGACCAACAAAAACCAACTTGTTTTTTAATTGGCGATTCAACAGTAAAAAATGGCCAGGGCAGAGGTGATGGCGGACTTTGGGGTTGGGGAGATTATTTAGCAAGCTATTTTGATACCAATAAAATTACTATTCGCAATGAAGCACTCGGCGGCACAAGCACAAGAACTTATTTAACAAAAGGTTTGTGGAAAAACGTATTAGATAAAATGCAAGCCGGAGATTATTTGATCATGCAATTTGGTCATAATGATGATAGTCCTTTAGATGATACCGCACGTGCAAGAGGCACCATTAAAAGCAATGGAGATGAATCGAAAGATATTTATAATCCAATCACCAAGCAAGCCGAAACTGTTTATTCTTATGGCTGGTACTTAAGAAAATTTGTTGCAGAAGCAAAAGCAAAAGGAGCAACAGTTATTATTTGTTCACTCATTCCACGCAATAATTGGAAGGATGGAAAAGTAAATCGTGCTAAAGAGGGCTACGTAAAATGGGCTAATGAAGCAGCGAGTGCTTCGGGTGCTTTTTTCTTTGATTTAAATGCTGCAATAGCCAATCAATATGATGCTGAAGGTCAAGTAGCAGCTCAAAATTATTTTACAGAAAAAGACCATACACATACCAATGAATCTGGTGCGATATTAAATGCTGCAACTGTTGCCACTGGTATTAAAGCGTTAAAAAATTGTTCGCTATCAAACTATTTATTAAAGGAAAAAGCAGCAGTAATTCCTAGTAAAAAACAAACTATTCAAGCGCTTAGTTTGGCCAACAAATATTTCATGAATAAATGGCCTGATGCAGGTAAAACGATTGTTACCAATAAGGAACGTCCTAGTAATATTTGGACAAGGGCGGTGTATTACGAAGGATTAATGGCGTTGAACTCAATTTACCCAAAAGAAGCATATATTGATTATGCCAATCAGTGGGCTAACTTTCATAAATGGAGTATGCGTTCTGGTATTAAAACAAGAAATGCAGACGATCAAGCATGCGGGCAAACCTATATTGACTTGTATCAAATAGATAAAAATCCCGACCATATAAAAAACATCAAAGCAAGTATTGATAGTATGGTTGCTAACCCAAAAGTAGATGATTGGACATGGGTAGATGCCATTCAAATGTCGATGCCGGTATTTGCTAAATTAGGTGTGCTCTATCAAGACACTAGTTATTTCAATAAAATGTATGCCATGTATGCGCATACCAGAAATAAACAAGGTGGTAATGGCTTGTTTAATAAAAGAGAAGGATTGTGGTGGCGCGACAAAGATTTTTTACCTCCCTACAAAGAACCCAATGGTGGTAATTGTTATTGGAGCAGAGGCAATGGTTGGGTTGTTGCGGCCTTGGTTAGGGTTTTATCAGTTCTTCCCAAAACAGATGCACACTATAATGAATATTTATCTGATTACAAAGCTATGATGCTAGCACTAGTTCCACTACAACGTACAGATGGATTTTGGAATGTAAGTTTAAAAGATTCCACCAATTTTGGAGGTAAGGAATTAACAGGAACTTCCCTTTTTGTATACGGATTAACCTGGGGCGTAAACAATAGAATTTTACCAGCAAAAAAATACCAACCCATTTTATTGCATGCATGGAAAGCAATCACCACAGAATGTTTGCATGCTGACGGATTTTTAGGATATGTACAAGGCACTGGAAAAGAGCCCAAAGAAGCCCAACCAGTAACCTATACTAAACAGCCCGATTTTGAAGATTTTGGATTGGGATGCTTTTTATTGGCGGGTACTGAAATAGCAAAGTTGAAAAAATAATTTGCTTATAATTAATTCTAAATCAAGAGCTTATTAGAAGTCTACTAAAAATATAGGAAATTATATTTTTAGTAGACTATCTATGCTGTATATTTGTGCACTGATTAAGTAGACTATTTATTTTATGAACCAAATTTGGCTAATTACTCCAATACTATTCTGTTGCAATAGCAGTTGCTGCCATTGTAGTTAGTTTTTTTTACATCATAATAACTACTAACCATCTTAACAGAATCACATGAACAAAACACTAGAACAATATTTACCCGAATTAGTTACCCAATCAGAACTGCTATCTCCTGCTAATTTTTTAAAGCAATTGGCCGAGCGGTTTGCAGGTAATATTGTATTCTCTTCTAGTTTTAGTAATGAAGACCAGGTAATTACACATATAATTGCGCAAGAACAAATTCCTATTCAAATTTTCACACTAGATACTGGAAGATTATTTCCTGAAACCTATAGTGTTTGGAAAGCCACAATTGATCGTTACCAAATTCCAATTAAAGCCTATTATCCAGCACATGATTTATTAGAATCTTTTGTAGCAGAAAAAGGCCCCAATGCATTTTATGAATCAGTAGACAATAGAAAACAGTGTTGCCATATTAGAAAAGTAATTCCCTTAAAAAGAGCAATAGCTGGCAAGCAAATTTGGGTGACTGGATTGCGCGCCGAACACTCTGCTGCAAGACAAGACCTTCATACTTTAGAGTGGGATGCAACTAATCAGTTAATTAAATATCACCCACTATTGTATTGGACTACTGAACAAGTAAATCAGTTTGTGCAAAAGCATAATATTCCATCAAATCCATTGCACAGCAAGGGTTTTGTAAGTATTGGTTGTGCACCCTGTACACGTGCTATTCAAGAAGGAGAAGATTTTAGGGCAGGCAGATGGTGGTGGGAAGACGCTTCAAAAAAAGAATGCGGCTTACACGAACACAAATCATAAAATAGAAAAAATATTAGCGAAAGCTTTTTAGAATTGATATAGCATGCGTAAATACCAATTGAATTATTTAGACCAATTAGAATCGGAATCGATTCATATTCTTCGTGAAGTGGCAGGTCAATTTGAAAGACCTGCATTGTTATTTAGTGGCGGTAAGGATTCTATCACTTTGGTGCACTTGGCATTAAAAGCATTTCGTCCAGGAAAATTCCCTTTTCCATTAGTGCATATTGATACCGGACATAATTTTAAAGAAGCACTTGATTATCGCGATGCAATGGCGGAAAGAATTGGTGAGCGCTTAATTGTACGACATGTTGCTGATACCATTAAAGCAAAAAACTTAACAGAGCCCAAAGGTAAATTTGCAAGTAGAAATGCGTTGCAAACATTTACACTTTTAGATACGATTGAAGAATTCAAATTTGATGCCTGTATTGGTGGCGCTAGAAGAGACGAAGAAAAAGCAAGGGCCAAAGAAAGAATATTTTCTGTAAGAGATGAATTTGGTCAATGGAATCCAAAATTGCAAAGACCTGAATTATGGAATACCTACAATGGTAGAATTGATAAAGGAGAAAATGTGCGTGTTTTTCCAATTAGTAACTGGACTGAATTAGATATTTGGAATTATATCCGTCGAGAAAAAATTGAATTACCATCTATTTATTTTTCACACAATAGAGATGTGATAGAATACGAAGGACAATTAGTAGCCTTGTCTGAATTTGTAACTGTGGAGTCAACAGATAAGCTATCTACAAAAACAGTTCGTTATCGTACGGTAGGAGATATGACTTGCACAGCAGCAGTTGAATCAACTGCTGCTAATATTGATGATATTATAACAGAAATTATTGCTACAAAAACAAGTGAAAGGGGTGAAACAAGAATTGATGATAAAGTGAGCGAAGCTGCCATGGAAGATCGTAAAAAGAGCGGATATTTTTAATTCAAATGATTGATTAGATGCCTTGAAAGGCTTGTTGATACTAGTTTTTATTAAATAGATGGGATAAAATGGACATACTAAGATTTATAACCGCAGGAAGTGTTGACGATGGAAAAAGCACATTGATTGGTAGATTATTATACGATAGCAAATCAATCATGATTGACCAATTAGAAGCAATTGAAAAGCAAACAAAAAATAGAGAAGACGGCGAATTAGATTTAGCACTATTAACCGATGGCTTGCGTGCAGAAAGAGAGCAAGGCATAACCATTGATGTAGCGTATAAATATTTTTCAACACCCAAAAGAAAATTCATTATTGCTGATGCACCTGGACATATTCAGTATACTAGAAATATGGTAACAGGAGCGTCTAATTCAGACCTCGCCATTATTTTAGTGGATGCTAGACACGGCGTTGTAGAACAAACGCGCAGGCATTCTATCATTGCATCTTTGTTGAATATTCCACATATAATTGTAGCAGTGAATAAAATGGATTTGGTAAATTATTCGCAAGATGTGTACAATAATATTTTAATTGACTATGCAGCAGTAGCCAAATCGCTCAATTTAAAAGACATTACTTATATACCCATAAGCGCATTGAATGGCGATAATATTGTAGATAAATCGACCCATTTAAATTGGTACCAAGGAGAAACATTATTAGATATTTTAGAGCAAGTAGCTATTCATGACGATATCAATTTAGCAGAGGCACGTTTTCCTGTTCAATATGTAATACGTCCACAAACAGAAGCACTACACGACTATCGTGGTTATGCTGGTAAAATTGTTAGTGGTATTTATAAAAAAGGATCGGCTGTAACCATTCAACCTTCTGGAATTACTACCACTATTTCAGCAATTGAAGTGGGTGGAAATGAAGTAGATGAGGCTTTTGCCCCACAAAGTGCAGTTATTCATTTGGCAGATAATATTGATGTGAGTAGGGGAGATTTAATTACTCTTTCAGAAAATCAACCAACCATTTCAAATGAATTTGAAGTGTTATTGTGTTGGATGGCCACTAAGCCTTTAGTAGTTGGTAATAAATATTTATTGCAACTAAATAGCCGCTTGGTTCGTGCGGTTATAAAAGACATCAGCTATAAGATAAATGTCAATTCATTAGCGCAAGAAACTGCGCCAGAGCAAGTGCAATTAAACGATATTATTAAAGTGACTATTAAAACGGCTGCCCCAATTCCTTATGATTCCTATAAGGATCTTCGGGTAAATGGAGGGGCAATTTTAATTGATGAAACAAGCCATGTAACAGTTGGTGCATGTATGATTCAGTAGACATTACATCAATTTAAAACAACCATGAACCAAGAAGCATTTATTAATAGTTTATTTAACCAAAATTCAAAAAATTTTTCGTTGTTCCCCGATAAGGAGTCAGCAGAAGATTTTATTGGTTCTTTGTTTAATTTTTTATTCTTACCAAAAACGGTTAAACACAAACAAGTAGCCGATTTAACAAAAGAATACGAGTCTTTAAAAAGCCATTTGTTGTGCTTGGTATATGATGTTTTGTTGGATAGTGAAAAAACGCAAACAGTTACAGCTAATTTCTTTCAAATTATTCAAGCGCTTCACCAAGAATTAATTAAGGATGCAAATGCCATTTTACAGTTTGATCCTGCTGCGGTTTCAATTGAAGAAGTATTGGTGGCCTACCCTGGTTTTTATGCAACAGCTATTTATCGTTTGTCGCACCAATTGCACAAATTAGGGGTAACTATTTTGCCTAGAATATTTACAGAATATGCGCATAGTAAAACAGGCATTGATATACATCCTTGTGCAGAAATAGGGACTTCGTTTTTTATAGACCATGGTACCGGAATTGTTATTGGAGAAACTGCTACCATTGGTAATCATGTTAAAATTTACCAAGGTGTAACCCTAGGAGCGTTGAATGTTAGTAAAGACAAAGCGAGTACCAAAAGACATCCTACTATTGAAGACAATGTAATCATATACTCAGGTGCAACCATTTTAGGAGGTAATACCATAATAGGCCATGATAGTGTAATTGGTGGAAATGTTTGGCTTACTTATAGTGTTTTGCCTAATTCAATTGTATACCATAAAAGTGAAGTAGCAGTAAAAGATAAATTCCCGGAATTTGAATCTTTCAATTTCGTCATTTAAACAATTAATAATTATTATGAGAGCAAATTCAATTTTAGAAACTATTGGGAATACACCACACGTGCGATTAAATAAAATATTTGGATCGACACATGAGGTATGGATAAAATTAGAGAAAACCAATCCTGGATCTAGCATAAAAGACAGAATAGCACTGGCTATGATTGAAGATGCAGAAGCCAAAGGTTTACTAAATGCTAATACCATAATTATCGAACCAACTTCTGGTAATACTGGAATTGGTTTGGCATTGGTAGCAGCAGTTAAAGGATACAAAATTATTTTGGTGATGCCCGAAAGCATGAGCATTGAACGTAGAAGATTAATGGCTTTATATGGTGCAGAATTTGTATTAACGCCACGCGAAAAAGGCATGAAAGGCGCTATTGAAAAAGCAAAAGAATTATCAGAATCAACACCCAATAGTTGGATGCCACAACAGTTCGATAATCCTGCAAATACAGCGGTACATAGAAATACAACAGCACTAGAAATACTAGCAGATTTTCCTGAAGGACTCGATTATATTATTACAGGTGTTGGAACTGGTGGACATATTTCTGGTGTTGCAGAAGTATTAAAAGAAAAGTTTCCAAACCTACAAGTATTTGCTGTTGAACCTGAACTTTCTCCTGTATTAAGTGGTGGCGCCCCCGGTCCGCATCCATTGCAAGGAATTGGTGCTGGTTTTATTCCAAGTGTTTTAAATACTGCTATTTTAAATGGTATTATTCAAGTAACAAAAGATGAAGCATTTAAATACACACAAGCTTTGGCTAAACAAGAAGGTATTTTAGTAGGTATTTCAACAGGCGCTTCATTAGCTGCCGTTGCAAAAAAATTAGCAGAAATTCCTGCAGGGTCTAAGGTGCTCACTTTTAATTACGATACTGGAGAAAGGTATCTATCTATTGAAGGATTATTTTAACTAAATAAGAATTTGCTAAATGAAAAAGGCAATCTTATACATATAAAACCTACTAAAAAAGTAGACTAAATGCAACAAAAAACACATTTTGGAAAAGTAATTTTAGCTGGCGCTGGTTGTGGTGATCCAGAACTAATTACAGTAAAAGCCGCACGCTACTTGCGTGAGGCCGATATTGTTATTACTGATCGATTGGTTAGCCAAACAATTTTAGATACATATGTAGCTTCGGGTGTTCCTATAATTTATGTTGGCAAACAGTACGAACAAAATGGTTCAACCCCTCAAATAGATATCAATCAAATAATAGTTGATGCTGCTAGTAAGCACAAATTAGTGGTGCGATTAAAGGGTGGGGATATTGCATTTTTTTCGAACATATTAGATGAATTGCAAACACTTATTCAACATGGAATTAGTTATGAAATGGTTCCAGGTATCACTGCCGCATCAGGTGCATCTGCTTATACTGGAATTCCATTAACAGCCCGTGGATTCGCTACTTCTGTGAGGTTCTTAACTAATTATTCATCAACAGTGGTAACGAATACTTATTGGAAAGATTTAGCCAAAACTTCAGATACACTGGTGTTTTATATGTCGAGTGCAACACTTGGTCATTTGATAGAAAAGCTACAAGAAAATGGTATTCCATCCAATAGAAAAATAGCTGTTATATCACAAGCTAGTACGCCATTACAGCAAGTCACAATATTTGGTTTTGATAATTACCAACAGATTTTAAAAGAGCAAACGTTTTTATCTCCTTCATTGGTTATCATTGGTAAAGTAGTGTCTTTACACGATTCTTTTCAATGGTATAATAATATAAATAACAATAATGACTATTATTTCAAACCAGTAAACGAACTGGCTAGTAATTCATTATTCTAAAGAATTGATATGTTAGAAAAAATTAGTAAAAAAATTACCATTGCATATGGTACAGAAACAGGTAATTCAAAAAAAATTGCCACTGATTTAGCAGCAAAAGCAAAGAAGCATAATTTGATTGTTAAAGTAGTTAGTTTAGACCAATATCGTTTAACGGATTTGAGTAAGGAGTTGTATTTCTTTACTGTTATTAGTACACAGGGAGAAGGTGAACCACCAACTGCTGCTAAAAAATTCTACGACCATATCCATCAAAATGAATTACAGTTAAATGCTTTGCAGTATAGTGTTTTGGCATTAGGCGATACCTCTTATCCCCTGTATTGTAAAGCAGGAGAAGATGTAGATAACCAGCTTTCTAATTTAGGTGGAAATAGATTAGTGCCAATTCAAAAATGTGATGTTGACTTTGATGCCGATGCCGAACAATGGGTGGATAGGGTTCTAAATAGTTTACTAGATATTCCTGAGCAACTAGTTGCTGCAAAGCCTGTTGAAACAACTAAGCCAGCAGGAAAAGTCATTCACCAAGGAGTCATTCTTTCGCATATTAATTTAAACGATCGTGGATCTAATAAACAAACCTATCATATAGAAATTAGTGCAGACGGAGTGGTTTATGAAGCTGGAGACTCCATTGGAATTGTGCCAAAGAACCATCCAGACTATGTTTCAGCCATTATTAATTTAGTTTCAATTGATGTAAATGATACCATTCAAATTAAAACAGCATCATTTACAATACTAGATGCACTAACAACCAAATTGAATATTGCTAATTTATCTGAAAAAGTAGTTAAGCGTTATGCGGAGATGACACAATTGGATATTCCTGCAACTCGATTCGATTTCTTAGATTTATTACAGCAATATCCTGTTAAAAATGCAGCACAATTTAAAGAAGTACTACAGATATTAAATCCGCAATCTCCAAGATTATATACAGTAGCATCTTCGCCCATTGCGCATACCGATGAAGTGCATATTACTGTTGCTAGAGATACATTTTGGGTAGATACGATAAAAAAATATGGTGTTTGCTCTGATTTTTTAAGTCAAATAACAGTATCAAGTACAATAGAATTCTTTGTTCAAAAAAATAAACGTTTCAAACTGCCAAGTACCAATAAAGACATTATTATGATTGGCCCTGGTACAGGTATTGCTGCATTTCGTTCTTTTTTAGCAGAGCGTGATGCAAATGGAGCTACTGGAAGAAATTGGTTGTTTTTTGGCGAACAATATTTTGCAACTGATTTCTTATACCAAACGGAATTACAGAATTGGGTAGCATCAGGTGTGCTTACAAAATTGAATGTAGCATTTTCAAGAGATCAGCCTAAGAAAATTTATGTACAAGATAGGATGTTAGAAAATGCGGTAGCACTTTTTGAATGGTTAGAAGCGGGTGCATCGGTTTTTGTTTGTGGCAAAAAAGATCCTATGAGTACCGATGTTGAAAATACTTTATTGCAAATTATTGAGCAAGAAGGTCAGCAATCAACTACTGAAGCAAAAGCATATTTAGAATTACTAAAAGAGCAGCATCGATACCATAAAGACGTTTATTAATTCGGTACATTTTTTAGCATTATAATAATTATCAAGCATGTTAACAGAACAAAAATTATCGGGCATTGAAAAAATAAAAACCCAAAGTAATGGACTAAGGGGAACACTAGTTGAAAGTTTGCAAGACGAAATTACAGGAGCCATTCGTGAAGACGATCAAGCGGTGATTAAGTTTCATGGAATGTACCAGCAAGATGATCGTGATAGACGTCAAGAGCGCGCAGAAAAAAAACTAGATCGGTTATATAGTTTTATGATTCGTTTGCGATTACCTGGTGGATTTTTAACTGCTAAACAATGGGAGGCAACACACCATATTGCTGGGGAACATTCTACAGGGGTTATTAAAATTACTAGTCGTCAAACCATTCAACTTCATGGATTGGTGAAGTCGGCAATTAAGCCCACTATTCAGGCTTTTAATGCCTCAAATTTAGATTCTATTGCTACATGTGGAGATATCAATAGAAATGTTTTGTGCAGCTCGCATCCGAACGAATCTGCCATACACGCGCAAGTATTTGCCTATGCCGATAAAATAAGTGAACTATTAATGCCCAAAACAAAAGCCTATTACGAAATATGGTTGGGCGACGAAAAAATAGTGGATAAAAAAGACGAAGAAGATCCGTTATACCAAGATAGGTACTTACCCAGGAAATTTAAAATTGCTATTGCTATTCCACCAAATAATGATGTAGATGTTTATGCTAATGATATAGGATTGATTGCAGTAATTGAAAATGAGCAATTAAAAGGATTCAATATTGCCATTGGCGGTGGATTGTCTACCACTCATGGTAACCCTGAAACCTATGCAAGGATTGGTACTGTTATTGGTTTCACCGATACAGAAGAAAAAACCTTAAAAGCCATTTATGAAATATTAACAATTCAACGTGATTATGGAAATAGGTCTGATAGAAAATTAGCACGATTAAAATATACCATAGATAAATTGGGGGTTAATTGGTTTAAGCTAGAATTAGAAAGTAGAATTGGATTTTCATTAGAAGCCGCGAAACCAATTGCTTTTACCCAAAGAGTAGACCATTTTGGATGGCAAACAAATGCCCAAGGTTTATGGTATTATACCGTGTTAGTTGAAAATGGTAGGGTATTAGACACCGAAAAATTACCTCTAAAAGCCGCTTTATTAGCTATTGCAGAAACAGGATTAGTAAATTTTAGATTTACCTGTACACAAAATGTAATTCTAAGCGATATTCAGGCCAATGATAAACAAACAGTTCATGCTATTTTAGAAAAATTTGGCATTATTGCCCATACAGAATTGAGCTCGCTAATTCGTAAAAATAGTATGGCCTGTACTTCTTTACCAACATGCCCATTGGCACTTGCAGAAGCACAAAGGTATTTACCAGATTTACTTACTAAAATTGAACCCATACTAGAAAAATATTCATTGACTAAAGAAGCCATTGTTATTCGAATGACGGGTTGCCCTAATGGATGTGCTCGACCCTATTTAGCTGAAATAGGATTTGTAGGAACAGCGCCAGGTAAATATAACCTGCATTTGGGTGGAGACCGTCAAGGAGAAAGACTCAACAAAATTTATGTAGAAAGTATTGATGAAGCAATGATTTTAAAAACCTTAGATGGCTTGTTTGCGCAATACGCTACCGAAAAAATAGCCGATGAAACCTTTGGCGATTTTTCAGTTAGAAAAAATTGGGTATTATAATGATTAATTATACAGAACAAATAGCAGGTAAACTCAATCAGTTAAAAGAAACTGGGGGATATCGGTATTTTTTAGACGTAAATAAATCTGCCCAACATTTTCCAAATTTTTATTTCGAAGATGCAACTGGTGTAAAACGAAAAGCCATCAACTGGTGTAGCAATGATTATTTAGCCATGAGTGTACACGAATCCGTAATTGGAAAATTAAGTTTTGTAGCACATCGATCTGGCGCAGGTAGTGGTGGAACGCGTAATATTTCTGGCACCACTAATTACCACAGAACACTTGAAAATACTTTGGCAAAACTGCACCAAAAAACGGCTTCGCTTTTATTTGGAAGTGCTTACTTAGCTAATTTAACCGCACTAAGTACCCTTGGTAAAATTTTGCCAGAACTTATTTTTATTTCGGATGAAAATAACCATGCATCAATTATAGAAGGAATTAAAGCGAGTGGCTCTCAGAAATTAATTTTTAAACACAATGATATTATTGATTTAGAAAAATGTTTACAATCCTTGCCAATTGACCAGCCAAAAATGATTGTTTTTGAATCTGTCTATTCAATGAGCGGAACGATTGCGCCAATTGTAGACATCGTTTTATTGGCAAAAAAATACCAGGCACTCACCTATATAGATGAAGTGCATGCAGTAGGTTTATATGGAGAGAAGGGTGGAGGGTTTACCGAATTATTGCAAATTCAACAAGGTGTAGATATTATCAATGGCACACTAGCCAAGGGTTTTGGGGTTTTAGGAGGGTATATTGCTGGAGATAAAACAATGATTGATGCAATAAGAAGCTTTGGCTCAGGTTTTATTTTTACTACATCATTGCCTCCTGCAATTTGTGCAGCTGCTAATACAAGTATAGAATTATTACAAAACAATCCTAGTATTAGTAAGCAATACCATCAATCGATAGAAAAATTTAGAGAAGTTTTAAAAACGCATGCTATTTTCTTTCATCCCAATCAAACCCATATTACAATTATACCTATTGGAGACGAAATAATTTGTAAGAAAATATCAGACAGTTTATTGTTTGAATATGGTATTTATATTCAGCCTATTAATTATCCAACTGTAAAAAAAGGGTCTGCTTGTTTAAGAATTACACTAACAGCCAAACATACGCCTGCAGACATGGTTTATTTGGCCAAAAGCTTACAAGTGGTATTAAAAAAAATAGCTGATGAGCCAACTGTAGAAACCTATAAAAAAGTATTGGCATGAAAAATGTTTTTACAATAGCATGCAGGGGCTCTTGGCTTTCATTAGCGCAGGTTGAATTGTTTAAAAGCAAAGTGGCAAAACATTTTCCTGCTATTGAATTAAAGGTATTGATAAAAGAAACCAAAGGAGATAGAGAACAGTCTACACCCTTGCATTTAATAGAAGGGAAAGATTTTTTTACAGCAGAAATTCAAGAAGACTTACGCAGTGGTAAAGCAGACTTTGCTGTGCATTCAATGAAAGATGTAAGTGGAGACCATTTTTTTGAACAAAGTTTTTATAGAATTCTAGACAGAGCTGATATTCGAGATGTAGTAATCTTTAATAAAAATATTATTGATAAATTAAAAAATAATGAACCAATTGTTATTGGTACATCCTCTCCAAGGCGTTCCAAAATGGCAACTGATTTTTTACTAAAAGCGCTACCTCAATTTTCTGAATCACCAATTGATTTGCAAGCCAAACCCATTCGTGGCAATGTAGATGGCAGACTTAAAAAATTATCAGATACAAATGAGTTTGATGGTATAGTGTTAGCCATGGCAGGACTCAATCGTTTATTGGAATACGGCCCATCAAAAAAAACAGTTCAATTATTATTATCCGATAAAAAAATAATGGTAATGCCATTGTTTGAATGCCCGCCAGCTGCTGGTCAGGGAGCAATAGTAGCAGAAACAAATATAGATAATTTAGATGCTATTGAAATACTAAATCAAATCTCTGACAATAAAAATACAATCGCTATTCAAGAAGAACGTTTGATTGCTAATAAATATGGGTATGGCTGTTCGCAACCATTTGGTGTGTTTCATTTAAGTACGCCAACAATTGCCTTCACTTATGCTGCAGGTACTAATAACCATCAAGCAAATTTTACGGAATGGCATTATGAAGGCCCTGAATTAGATACGAATCAATCAATTTTTAGTGGGTCAGATTATATGAAAGACTTTTTTACAGAAACCTATTTAGACCATACTAAAATTGATTCAAGTACAAAGGCCTTATTCATTGCAAGTCATAAATGCTTACATAATAATAAACTTTTACAAGAAGCAAAGAATAAACGTGTTTGGGTGTCGGGTTCAAAAACTTGGTTGGCATTAGCAAAAAAAGGAATTTGGGTAGAAGGTTCTGCAGATGGATTGGGTTTAGAATCAGTTCTTGCAACAATGAATAGTTCGCTCATGCAACTTCCAAAAAATCAGTTCACAATAATCACAAACAACAATAGTGTGGTGAGTTGGTTAGCAGATGGTTTTGATGCGGTAGCTAGTTATACTTTACATCCATCTATTCAATTGTCAACTATCAAAGAAATAGTAGCTGCAGATTTTATATTTTGGGCTAGTTTTCAACAATACCAATTAGCGCACCAATATGCAAAACCTACAGTAATACATGCATGCGCTTCAGGTAAATCTGCTGCAAGATTAATAGAATTAGGTATTCAACCTATCATTTTTCCAACCATTAAAGCATTTATAGCATGGAGAGCCAAAGCTACTATAGCAACCGCCGCAGAATAAGGGCCAATGCACATATAAGGGAATTAGCCAGTTCAGTTTATTTAAACCACAAAACCTTTATTCAGCCCTTGTTTGTTGATGAATCAATATATACTAGAACACCAATCAATTCACTGTATGAAGTGAATTCAGATACCATAGATTCAATGTTATTACAAATTGAATCAGATATACAATCAGGCGTTACAAAATTTTTACTCTTTCCGGTTCCATTAAAAAAAACAGAAAATAATTTCGATTTTTCCTTTGTATTAAAAGCTTTGAAAGCTATCCGTGAAAATTTTGGCAATACAATATGGGTTGCTGCAGATCTTTGTTTGTGTGCTTATACTAGCCATGGACATTGTGGTGTATTAAATGAACATAAATCTGCCGTACTCAATGATACCTCTGTAAAAATCATGGCAGATTATGCTTTACAATTGGCGCAAGCAGGTGCAGATTGTATTGCACCAAGTGATATGATGGATGGAAGAATTCATGCGATTCGTACTATATTAAATACAAACGGGTTCGATAACAAAGCCATCATGAGTTATTCAGCAAAATTCAGTTCGCAATTTTATGGACCATTTAGAGATGCTTGTAAATCTACTCCAGCGAAAGACTGTTTAATATCTGATCGTAAATCTTACCAATCATCTCCTTTCAATGGTATAGATGCTATTTTATCTACTATTAGAGACATTGAAGAAGGTGCCGACATGGTAATGGTGAAGCCTGCGCTGGCTTATTTAGATATCATTCAAAAAATAAAAGAGCAAACACAATTTCCACTAGCAGCATACCATGTTAGTGGAGAATACCAAGGCATAGAATTATTGGCACAACAGCAATTAGTAGAACGCAGTAAAGCTCATATAGAAGTATGGACCGCTATTAAAAGAGCAGGAGCCGATATTATCATTTCTTATGCTGCGCGCCATGCACAAAATTGGATTAAAGAAATTAATTATTAAAAGTCTACCTAATAAGTAGATTTAATATAACTTTGTAATTGTAAATACTTTTCATGCAAGAATTGTCTAGTTCTCCAATATATTCTAACAAACAATTAATGGTTGAATTAAATCGACTTTTTCCTATTTTTTTAAAAATCGAAACGCTTACTTTGCTCATTGTTGGTGGTGGAAAAGTTGCTTTAGAAAAGTTACAGGCAGTAATTCAAAATGGGCCTGATACAAAAATTAAATTAGTAGCTGAAATAATTGATTCAGAAATTTTTTCGATTGCAAAATTGAATACCAATATTGAATTATTTCAAAAATCGTACGCACCTTCTGATTTTCAAAATATTGATTTGGTAATAGCAGCGGTAAATGATATTCCGCTCAGCGAACTCATTAGAGCTGACGCAAAAAAGGCAGGTCTCTTAATTAATGTAGCAGACAAACCCGCATTGTGTGATTTTTATTTGGGTTCCATTGTAACCAAAGGAAATTTAAAAATTGCTATTTCAACCAATGGTAAATCACCCACAATTGCCAAGCGTTTAAAGGAAATATTTAATGAAGTTTTACCCAATGAATTGAATGATTTATTGGATAATATGGAAAAAATTCGCAATAGACTTAAAGGTGATTTTGCCACCAAAATTCTTAAGTTGAATCAAGTGACAAAAGGATTAGTAGAAGAGAATGCGATAGATATTCATGAGGCAGAAAAAAAATGGAGAAGTATTGCTTCTAAATTTGTTTTTGCTTTCTTCTTTATGTTTATTGGTTATTTTATTTTAACCTATCTGCCTTTTAATAATATAGTTGCTGGAATAAAATCTATTACGCTTCATATAGAGCCAGTATTTTATTGGATGATTTTTGCTGGTTTTTTAGCACAATTAGTAGATGGTGCTTTGGGTATGGGATATGGAGTTACCTGTACTACTATTTTATTGTCGTTGGGTGTAAACCTTCCCGCAATTAGTGGAAGCATCCATACAGCTGAAATGTTTTCGAGTGGTGCATCTGGCTATAGCCATTATCGCTTTGGGAATGTAAATAAAAAATTATTTAAAACTTTGTTGGTTCCAGGTGTAATTGGGGCCATTCTAGGGGCATATTTATTATCGAAATTTGGTGATCAGTATGCCAATTATATACGTCCTATTTTGGCTGCTTATACACTGTTATTGGGAATACGTATTTTCTACAATGCATTTAAGAAAAACAAAAAACCACAGAAAGTAAAAAATGCAGGATGGCTTGCTGGTGCAGGAGGGTTTTTAGATTCCTTTGGTGGAGGTGGATGGGGCCCATTGGTTACAAGTACCTTGATTTCAAAAGGAAGAACCCCGCGCTTTGTCATAGGCACAGTAAGTATTACAGAGTTTTTTGTTACCCTTGCAAGTGCCCTTACTTTTTTTTCTATGCTGGGAATTAGCCATTGGCAAATTATTGTAGGACTTATTATTGGAGGGATGACAGCTGCTCCAATTGCCGCAAAATTAGCGGGCAAACTACCGCTTAAAACCATGTTTATTTCGGTAGGTGCCCTAGTAATTATTTGGAGCCTTCGTATTTTATTAAAAGCGCTTGGCGTATTTTAATTTGCTTAATTCCCATCAGGTTTAATAGCACTAATATGTGTACTCAATGGCCAGAAGAACAATGCAGGATCATCTGGCTTTGCAGGATCAAACACTGGCAAATTAGGTAGTAAATATTTGGCTAGTGGATGTTGTAAATCTTTTAAACCTTGCACCATGCATTTGGCTAATTCATAAGCACCATAAGTATTAAAATGGGTATCATCTTTAAGCTCATTAGTTTGAAGAGGGAAACTATTGGCTGGATAATGCACAAATGCTTTTTTAGATACCACTGGACCCCATGCTTCATATAATGTTTTGCTAATGGCATTCATGTCAATCATGGCTATATTTTCTTCTTTTGCCGTTTCTCGCATGGCTGCCGGATAGTCGCCAAGTGTATTGGTGATTTTTCCAGTAGAATCAAAACTCCTACGATTCATAGAAGTGACTAAAAATGGAATTCCACCTTTTTCTTTTACTGCAATGATGAATTTTTTCAATAATGTTTTATAACTAGTAAAAGCGCCAATGCCAGGTCCTTTTTGTTTTTGGTCGTTGTGCGCAAATTCAATAAATAAATAATCGCCCGTTTTTAGTAAACTTAATAATTTTTCCAAACGTTTTTCACCCAAGAAACTATTGAGTGTTTCTCCAGATTCTGCATAATTGGCAATAGCAATTTCTGATGGTTTAAAAAACCTTGGAATCATTTGACCCCAAGAAGCCCATGGCTCACGGTCTTGGTCAACAACGGTAGAATTACCGGCTAAAAAAATAGTAATGGCAGAGTTGTTTGGTTTGATTTCTACTCCTGTTATTTTTGGGTCGGTATTATTAAATTCAAGGGTTAATAAATTATCCCAGTGTAGGTAGTCTGATTCAGAAACATTGGGCCTTGATTTTAATTTTACTTTTCCGGTTACTACGCCATTTTCATTTCTTATTAAACTGTCTTTAATATGAATGGTAATCGTTTGCAAACTAAATTGCCCTTTATTGGTATGTACATTTTCAAGCATGAGTCTGCGGCATTCTGTTCTAACAGTGGTATTGCTTTCTCCCTCCGCATCTCCAAAATGAATGGTTACGTCGTAATTGCCATCAGGTACTTTTACCGAAAAATAAAATGGTTTTGTACTTGTGCAATAATCGGCATCGAGTAAGTTTTTTCCGCCTCGGTTCACACCAATAATTTCGCCATCTCCAGAAAATCCATAACCAGTACTAGCACTATATTTATTTGTTGGCAAAACTTTTGTATAACCTTTTGCGGCTTTACCTGTTCCGAAATCAAATTTAAATATTGAATTATTATTTTGTGCGCTTACTAAAAATGCAATAAATAATAGAGGTGTAAAAATTAAAAAATGTTTCATGATATTTATTTATGGGGGAAATTATTTTTCATCTAATTGTAGGGCGCTATCATTTAAATAATAATGATATTTTTTAATTAAGTCTAATACTTCTGCGCCGGCTAATAATACAGGACCATAGCCATGAGCGGCATAGATATTGGTTGGACGATAATAATAAAATGCAGGATCAAAAGCCATTCCAGTTCCAACACAGGTTCCTTCAACTTGTCCAGTAGCTGTAACTTTTGTTGCTACTGCATTCCAAGCCAATAAAACAGCAGGGCCATAGGTTTTTGGATTGATCCATCCTTTGTTGATAGCATGTGCCATACAATAGGCATATATAGCAGTTGCAGAAGTTTCTAAATAGCTGTCTTGTCTGTCAAGTAATTGGTGCCAAAATCCGCTGCCAGACTGAAAGCTAGTAATGCCTTTAATATGTGCTTGTAGTAGTGCAATTATTTGTTTTCTGGAAGGATGGTTTTCTGGTAATACATCTAATAATTCAACAGTGGCTAATAATGCCCAACCATTGGCACGAGCCCACCTGAATTCTGGATGCGCTTCCATGCTTTCTACCCAGCCGTGCATGTATAAATTAACCGATGGATTAAACATTCTACTAGAAAATTGTAGGATTTGTTTTACTGCATCATCCGTATATTTTTTTTCGCCAGTTAATTTGCCCATTTGTGCTAAAGCAGGAATACTCATAAACATATCATCTAGCCAAATAGTATTTTTTAATGGACGATTCCTGGCCATTGTGCCATCAGCTAATCGGTACTCTTTGTTGCTAATAAAATTGATATAATTATTAATAACAGGCATCGCTTCATTGTTATTTAATAAGGGCAATGATTTTATCATAGAGGCACAAACTGCTCCAGCATCATCTAGTGCATGTGGATCTAATAATTGTTTTAGCGGGTTGTTTACTTGAGGATATTGTTTTAGTTGCGCTCTAAAATTGGGTGCTATACTTGCCAAAAACGATAAGCGTTTGGTAGTATATTCTGTAAATTTATTATCGCCAGTTGCTTGTCCTGCTTTTAGCATGGCA
>Ga0114959_10000176_pt1 | contig 60964 bp, 47 predicted proteins | sample C_130625_EF_Meta_FD_87317 | JGI IMG/M metagenome (GOLD analysis project Ga0114959, IMG submission 87317) | Freshwater microbial communities from Lake Croche, Canada to study carbon cycling - C_130625_EF_MetaG | ecosystem: Environmental > Aquatic > Freshwater > Lake | place: Lake Croche, Canada...
AAGCCGAAGGGCGTCATTGCTTGCATTACGCCTTGGAACTTCCCTTCTGCGATTCCGTTGTGGGTCATTTTGCCGGCGGTTTTGGCGGGCAATACCGTGGTGTTTAAGCCAGCGGAGCAGACTCCGATTTGTGGCCACAAGCTGATGGAACTGTTCCACGAGGCCGGATTCCCCAAGGGCGTCATCAACCTGGTGCAGGGCGACGGTGAAAAGGTGGGCGATCCGATGGTGAAGCACAAGGACGTGGCGGCGGTGCTGTTTACGGGATCGCGCGCCGTTGGTAAGTACATCCAGCAGGTTTGTGCGGGCGAAGCCTACAAGTTTGCGGCGACAGAGATGGGCGGGAAGAACGCGACCATCGTCCTAGAAGACGCGGACATCGAACTCGCCGTGAATGCATGCGTACTCGGTGGATTTAAGACCACCGGTCAGCGATGCGTTTCTACCAGCCGAATCATCATTGACAAGAAGGTGGAAGCGGAGTTCACGAAGCGCTACATCGAAAAGGTGGGCCGCATCCACATTGGCGACGGAATGAAGGAAGAGACCTTTATGGGTCCGCTCATCGAAGCCGGAAGCATCGATAAGTGGGAGTTCCACAACGCCAAGGCAATCGAAGAAGGGGCCGAGGTGCTTCTGCAGGGCAAGCGACTGACAGACGGCGAGTATGCGGACGGCAACTTTGTTTCCCCGTTCGTTTACCGGTTTGACGGCTACAAGAAAAACACGTTCTGCCTGCGGGAAGAGGCGTTCTCTCCCCATGTCGCCATCATTCCGGTAGATGGCCTGCAGGAAGCGGTGAATGTTTACAACGACACCGATTACGGCTTGGCGATGGCAGTGATTACCGAGGACTACCGAAAGTGGCGCTACGTTCGCGATCACGCTGAGTTTGGTCTGGGTTACGTTAACCTACCATCGATCGGGGCGGAGGTTCACCTGCCGTTTGGCGGCGTGAAAGCTTCGGGCAATGGTCACCCCGGCGCCGAAGGCATCCTTGATTCCGTGACGCATCGAGTGGCGTTTACGGTAAATCACGCTAGAGAAATCGTGATGGCCCAAGGCCTGTCCACGGTCGTCTGATCTCGGTCAAAGACAACGTCCCGACATCCGAAAGGTGTCGGGACGTTTTTGTTCAGACTTTTGGTCCCGCTTCGGTTGCGAAACGGCAGTCAGTGCTTTACAGTGAATGCATGCCCAAAGCAAAAACTCCTTCTGGCGTACCGGTTGGTATGCATCCCGCGGCGTGGGAAATGTTTCAGCAGACCAACGTTGCGTACGAGCGAATCGGTCAGACCGTGGAAACAGCGGCGGCCTCAGCCGGTACCCATAACGCGGATGGCCACTACACGGATCCCGCGGACGGTCATCAGTACGAGTACACGGCAGCCGTTGATTTCCGGGTTCAGGACCTGACGGATGCTCAGATCTGGTAGCTGCTGGGGGATCTGTCGGTGCATGGATTTGCCGCGTTCTATCGCAGTCCGGGGCATGACGGTTGGCCGGCGACGGAAATCAAGCACGTACACGCGGTGTTCTGCGGGGTGCCGATGAAGGAAACTTTGCAGCGCCAGGTGATGGACTATCTCTCGGTTCCGCCGAAGGATGGATTGGCGCATCACCATAATTACTCGTTTTTCGCGCCCTCCAAGTTTGCCCGGGGCGTGATGACGAATCTGTTTTTGCCGCATAAGACGATTGCCGGAACTCTGCCACCGGTTTGAGGATTTTTCGGGCGGGAACGGGATACTAATGCGGTGACTTTTTCCGCGCGGGGATTGCTGTTTGATTTGGATGGGACGGTGGTGAGTTCTTTGCCGGCCGTGGATGCGGCCTGGTCTTTGTGGGCCGAATCGCGGGGGTTGGTGCCAGCGGAGATTTTGCCTAAGATTCACGGACGGCGGAGTTTGGATTCCCTTCGGGAATTGGTGCCGCACCTGGATGCGGAGGCAGAGAATCTTCGATTGCGCGCGTTGGAGTGCACGATTCTAGATGGCGTTACGGAGATGCCGGGAGCCGGTGAGTTCTTACGATCATTGCCAATTGATCGGTTTGCGTACGTCACCAGCGGCACTCAAGACGTTGCCACGGCGCGGCTGAACTACGTTGGATTTCCGTTGCCACCGGTAGCCGTTTTTGGCGATGATGTGGCCAACGGCAAGCCGGCTCCCGATCCGTTTGCCTTGGCGGCAAGGCGGTTAGGCATTGACCCCGCAGATTGCATCGCGTTTGAAGACACGCAAGCAGGTTTCATCTCGGCATCCGCCGCGGGATGCCGAGTCATCACGTTTGGTCCGTTGGTGGTGCCGGGAGCGCTCGCCAACCTGACGACGTGGACCGGCACGACGTTCGACGGCGAGACGCTGTTTATTCCCAGATAACCAACGGTAATTCGCTGGGGACGAGGATCACCGGGTGGTACGGGACAATCCGCACGGTATAGCCCTGGTGGCCCGCGATATCGCAATGGACGTAGCCCGCCAGAGTTACGGTGGAACCTTCTTGACCGGTGACTTCCAAGTCAACGCTGTAGGGGTTCAGAAGCTCGCGATTTGCCCCGACCTTCCCTACCACCGCTTGCACCCGAACATCGGCGGCGGTAAGGCTACCGAGGTCGGCGGTAACGGAGACGTGAATCCGGTCGCCGTATGTGCGCTGGGTGCCCGCATCATCCACCACACTGGTGATGCGGACGTTCGGCCAGGCCGCCTGAATGCGGTCCCGCCACGCAATCGTGGCTTTCGCTTCGGCCTGATTATCGGAATGCAGCGCGGTGAAATTACGCATGGCGGGCACGTAGGCCTCGGTGGCGTAATCGCGAACCATCCGAGCGGTGCTAAATTGCGGAGCGAGCTTGGCGATTGACTGCTTAACCATCTGGCACCACCCGGTCGGGACACCTTGCTCGTTGCGCTGGTAGAACAGCGGCGCAATTTCGGACTCCAGTAACGAATAGAGGGCCCGCGAATCGAGCCAGTCTTGGTGCCCGTCATCCTGGCTTTCGCTGCGGTCGCCGATCGCCCAACCGACGCCGGGTTCGTAGCCTTCATCCCACCAACCGTCAAGAATGGAGCAGTTAAGGCCTCCGTTGGGGATGACTTTCATGCCGCTGGTGCCGCTGGCCTCATAGGGTCGGCGCGGATTATTCAGCCACACGTCCACGCCCTGAATGAGGACACGGGCCACCTGCATATCGTAATCCTCGAGGAAAACGATGCGGTTCCGCACCCGCTCATCTTGGGCAAAGTTGAAGAGGTCCTGGATGATGTGCTTGCCGCCGTCGTCGCGCGGGTGGGCCTTGCCGCTGATGACAATTTGAATCGGGTGCTCCGCGTGCAGCAACAGATTCGTCAACCGCTCGCGATCCTTGATCATCAAAGAGCCCCGCTTGTAGGTGGCAAAGCGACGGGCAAAACCGATGGTCAGTACGCGCGGATCGAGCAGCGGGCCCGCACCAAAATCGGTCTTTTCCGCATTCTGGCGAAGCCGATTGCGAACAAAACGGATCAATGTTGTGCGTCCGAATTCCCGGGCGCTCCACAGTTCCTCATCGGGGATGTGCTCCACGTTGCGCCAAATTTCTGGGTCTTGCGGGAGGCGACGCCAATCGGGATCCAGATACGTATCGAACAGGTTGACGAAGACCCGGCTGATCCAGGTCATAGTATGGACGCCGTTGGTGATGCCGACCACGGGCACTTCGTCTTCGGGATACTGCGGCCAACGGTCGGAGAACATCGTACGGGTCACCTTGGCATGCAGTTGACTGACCCCGTTCACACGGTCGGCCGTTTCCATGGCGAGCACCGCCATGTTGAACGGCTCCGATGTGTTGCCCGGGTGAATGCGACCGAGACGCAAGAAATCCCCAAACGGTAATCCCGTCGCGCCCACGGTTCTTCCCAAATACCGCTCTAGCAATTCGGGACGGAAAAGATCGAACCCGGCGGGGACCGGAGTGTGGGTGGTGAAAACGTTGCTGGCGACCACGATTTGGCGGGCAGTGCGGAAATCGGCGCCGGTATCCGTCATCACCTGGCGGATGCGTTCCAGGCTGAGGAAGGCGGCGTGGCCCTCGTTCATGTGGCAAACGGTGGGGTGGATACCCATCTCGCGGAGCGCACGCATTCCGCCGATACCCAGAATCATTTCCTGGCGAACGCGCATCTCCTCGTCTCCGCTATAGAGCGAATCGGTGATGCTTTGGTCGGCCGCCTGGTTTTCCAGGACATTGCTATCGAGCAAATAGAGCGGAATCCGACCGACTTCAGCGCGCCACACCTGAAGGGTCACTTCACGATCGGGGAATTCCACGGCAACGCGAACGGGAGAGCCATCTTCCCTTCTCACCAGGGTGAGCGGCATTCGGTAGAAGTCGTACTGGGGATAGATTTCCTGTTGCCAACCGTCGTAGGTGAGCCGTTGGCGGAAATAGCCGCGATTATAGAGAAGTCCAACTCCGACGAGAGGCAGGCCGAGGTCGCTGGCCGCCTTGAGGTGGTCTCCCGCCAACACGCCGAGGCCACCGGAATAGATGGGCAAGCCTTCGGTGATGCCGAACTCGAAGCAGAAATAGGCGACGAGATTGTTTTCCCGTTCGCCGGGATACTCGCGATCGAACCACGTAGGCTCGGCCAGATACTGGTCCAGAGCCGCGTTGGCGTTGGCGAGTCGAGTTAGAAATCCCGCGTCGGTGGCCAGGGCTTCCACACGCTCTTCCGAGAGGGAGTTAATGAATGCGATGGGATTGTGTTCGCTGGCCGCCCATGCGGTTTTGTCGACAGCGCGGAAGAGGTCGCGGGTGCTGTGATCCCAGGTCCAGCGAAAGTTGCGGGCAAGCCGTTTAAGACCCTGAAGCGGGGCGGGTAGATCCGCGACCACTTCGAAGGCGTGTCGGAATTTCGGATTTTTCATGGCAACTCAACTCGGCTCTCCCTTGAACCACCCGCCATTGTACGCGCGATTCGAGGCGACTGGTACCCTTTAGGGGCGTCATCGACCGCGCGTTCCCAGATTCCGATAAAGATTTTGGATTCCTATGAAGATTTTGGTCCCGATCAAGCGAGTTTTCGACCCTTACGCCAAGGTAACGGTGGCATCCGACGGACTCTCACTAGAGGCCCCGGGCGCCAAATTTGAGATTAATCCGTTCGACGAGATTGCCATGGAAGCGGCCGTTCAAATCCGCGAAGCATTGGGCTCGGTAGAGATCATCGCCGTCTCGATTGGCGGGGCGGAAGGCGAGGAGCAGTTGCGAAAAGCATTGGCCATGGGCGCCGACTCCGCCATCCTGGTGGAAACGAATGATCCGCTGGATTCCCGCGTGGTGGCCGCCGAATTGGAAGCTTTGGTACGGGAACTCGGTCCCGATCTGGTGCTAATGGGCAAATTGGCCACTGACGGCGAAGGCAATCAGACCGGTCCACGATTAGCGGCTCGTTTAGGTTGGCCCCAAGCGACGCTCCTATCATCGCTAACGATTGACGGCGGAATCGCGAAGGCGCGGCGTGAAACCGACCAGGGGGAAGAAGCGGTGGAAGTGACCCTGCCGGCGGTGTTTACCACGGATCTGCGGCTGAACGAGCCTCGATACATCGCCCTTCCCGGGATCATCAAGGCGAGGTCGAAACCACTGGCGCGCAGGACCCGGGCCACATCGGTCGAACCGCAATCGGTCACGGTGGGCTTCGCACCGGCCCCCACGCGACCTGCTGGTCAACGGGTGAATTCCGTAGCTGAATTGGTGGCTGGCTTAAATGCCCGAGGGGCGATCTGATGGCAAAAATTCTCCTGATCACATTCGGACCATCCGAGGCCGCCCTCGCCAGTGGTTTCGCCGCGGCGCTCGGCGGAGAGGTGACGGTGCTGGCCCTCGCGCCCGCTGGGTCAACACCGTTCAAAGTGCTGGATGCCGGTTTTTCCGAAGTTCCACCCAGCGACACCATTTCGATCGGAGTGGCAGAGATTGCGAAGGAGTACGACTACGTCGCCGCCGTTTCTAGTCTCGGCGCGAAGGATTTGCTCGCACGCCTTGCCGGGCACTTAGACTGGCCGCTAGTGAACGACGTTACCGCCATCACGGGAACCCACGAATTTCAACACCCGGTAGCCGCCGGCGCGGCCGTGGAGACGGTTCGGGTGTCAGGAGATGGCGTCATTCTTACTTTCCGCCCGGCGGCGTTCCCTGGTTCTGCCGTGGGTGACGCCGGAACGACCGAGGCGATTTCGTTACCGGTGGTGGCCGGATCTCGCCGGACCGAGGCGGCGGCAAAGAGCGGTACGCGTCCCGACCTGTCCCAGGCGAACGTGATTGTCAGCGGGGGAAGACCCCTCCAAACCGCGGAGAAATTCGAGCAGATCATCGGCGGGTTGGCCGATGCCTTGGGCGGAGCGGTGGGAGCCACCCGGGCGGCGGTGGATAGCGGGATCGCGTCTAACGAATTGCAGGTTGGGCAAACCGGCAAGATCGTCGCGCCGGATTTGTATATCGCCGCGGGGATTTCTGGATCGACGCAGCATCTGGCGGGCATCAAAGATTCCAAAGTGATTGTTGCCATCAACAAAGATCCCGGGGCCCCCATTTTCGAGGTGGCCGATTTTGGATTGGTGGCCGACCTTTTTGAGGCCGTACCCGAACTTACGGCGCAAATTCGGCAAAGAGCCGTGGCGCAGTAAGGGTTTGGTTCGTCCGTATTGATAGAAAGACCTGTGAAGGCCGGAATGCATGGCATTCCCAAGGAAGACATTTGAAACCGTTCCTCTCAATCATCACTCTCGCGACCATGCTCGTTGGTGCCCCGGCCCTTAGCCCAGCCCAAGCCGATCCGGACCGGACCGTGGTTACCGTTAACGGCACGGAAGTAAAAGCCGCCGCCTACTACCGCCGCATGGAATATCTGCCGGGAGTGGCCAAGAAGGTGGGCAATAACCTGCTGGACATGCCGCCCGGATTGATCACGATTGACCAAATGATCACCGACATTTTGGTGCTGCAATTGGCAAAGGAGAAGGGAGTATTTCCGAGCGACTTGGAGATCAATCAAGAGCTGGAGTTTCGGAAAGCCGACAATCCGGACTTGATGTCAATTTGGAAGGAATCGGGCCGAACCGAAGATGAACTGAAGGAACAGATTAAAGTGGAGCTGGCTCAGTTCAAAATCTCGACTTTCGGTACTACGGTTACGGACCAGGACGTCGACAAATACTACAAAACTTACGCCGATCGATTTACGATTCCCAAGCAGTACAAGCTGAGCGTCATCGCGGTATCGGCGGAGGCGGACAAGGCCACCGTGGATGCCGACCTGACGGCCGGTAAGCCCTTCCCCGAGGTCGCCAAGGCACGGAGCGTGGACGTGACCCGATTGCAGAATGGAGAATACGGCACGGTGCCGGAAACCGCGCTTACGGAAGCGACCCGGACCGCCCTAACCGGCACGAAGATTGGCGCGACGACGCCGTGGATCACGACCAACGCTAACGGTTCGCCCGTCTTCGTAAAGTTTCGTGTGGATGATATCGTGGCTTCCAGCAAAGATCCGCTAACGCCTTCGCTGCGTCGCCGGATTCGGCGGCAACGAATGCTGGACTTGGGTCGGGTGCAAAACGATATCTCTAAGGACATGATCAACTTCCGAAAGAAGGCGAAGATTGATATCAAGCAGCCCGAGTGGGCTTCCGCTTACCAGAAGTTTATTGAGCAGTACCTAAACACGCCCGGCGTGGTGGGCGCGGGCGGCGGCTAGTTGCCCGCCCGGTTCATTCGGCTGATTCGAGGAGAACCGCTAGATCGTCTGGCGGGGCTCCAGGTAGTGGTGGATCATCAAGACGCGGCTACGCAGCGGTATTTGACCGGGCACGGGATTGAGTTTTCCCTCACCGAGGGAGAGATTCCCACTGGGGGATCGCTGGTGCTTTTGGAGCCGAGTCATCTCGCCGAGACGGTGCGGATTATCGATCGCTTGCTGGGCCCGGGGGGCTGCCCTTGGGACCAGAAGCAAACGCACGAAACCTTGCGGCCACACCTGGTGGAGGAGACCTACGAGGTGGTCGACGCGATTGACCGGGGCGATCCCGTCGGATTGCGCGAGGAATTGGGTGACTTGTTGCTTCAGCCGATTTTGCACGGTCAGATTGCGGCGAAGAGCGGGCACTTTGATGCGGAATCGATCGCCGAAGGGTTGAACCAGAAGCTCGTGCGGCGGCATCCGCACGTGTTTGGGACGGTGACCGCCGACACCGAAGCCGAAGTTCTAGCCAATTGGGATGCGATAAAGGCGCAGGAAAAGGGTGCGGTCCAAAAGCCGCCGTCGTTGCTGGATGGCATCCCCCGGTCCATGCCTTCCCTTTCCCGGGCCGATGCCGTCAGTCGGCGGGCGGCGCGGCAGGGGTTTGAATGGCCGGATATCGAGGGGGTTCACGATAAGTTGCGGGAGGAAATCGCCGAGCTGCGGGCGGCTCGTCTTCCGGAGGAGCAGGCCGCGGAGCTGGGCGATATCTTGTTCACGGTGGTGAATTTGGCGCGGTGGCTGAAAGTTGATCCAGAAGCGGCGCTGACGCAAATGCTTAACCGATTTACCGACCGGTACCAGGCGATGGCAGAGCTGACTCCCGGTAATCTTTCCGATCTGACGCCGGAAGAATGGGAAGCGCTTTGGCAACGAGCGAAGGCCCAGATGGCGCAGAAAACGGAGGCATGATGAAGCGGTATTTGACGTTATTGGTGACCGGATTGGTCGCGGTCGCCGGGGCTTGGAACGACACCGGTCACATGTTGGTCGCCAGCATCGCCGAAGCGCGATTGAACGAAAAGGCCCGCGCCGAGTGTCTCCGCCTCCTCACCGTTGGCGGATCGCCGAGGACGAATACATTCGTTTCGGCGGCTAGTTGGGCCGATGATGTTCGTCGCGATCGGGCTGCCACCGGGCCCTGGCATTACATCGATCTGCCGTTTCGGGATGATCATAAGAAGCCGGTGGACCATGTGGGTGCGGAACACGTCGTTTGGGCCATCGAGACGCAGACCGCGATCCTGGCCGACCGAACCCAACCGGACGAAAAACGGTCCGAAGCGCTTCGGTTTGTGATGCACTTTGTGGGAGATATCCACCAGCCGCTGCACGGGAGTGACCGTCAATCGGATGCGCATCCCGACGGGGACCGGGGCGGAAATGATTTCAAGATCGGCGGACTAAAGCTTTGGCCGGAGTCGACGCGTGAGGTCACGAATTTGCATAGCCTGTGGGATTCCGGGGCGGGTGCATTCTTGCCGATTGAGCGGCCAGAATCGCTGGAGGCGCGGAATTATCTGCGGGCGTACGGTCGGAGTTTGGAGGCTAACTTCCCTTCCCGGTGGCGGACGGGCGGTTCGCCGATGGATTGGGCGCGGGAGTCGTTCGACTTAGCGCGATCCCAGGTTTACCGATTGAAAGAAGGCTCGGTTCCGGACGAAAAATACCTACGAGAGGGTCAGCTCACATCAGGTCGCCGCGTGGTTCAAGCCGGCATCCGCTTGGCGGCGCTGTTGAATAAGGCTCTCGGGGAATAGGAGAGTGCTCACGCTCGTACGACGTAACGTCGGTTAACCGCCCTGAGGGGGACGACCGGTTTCCAAGTTGCTCCAGAAAGGTCCGAACTCAACTCGGTATGTTCTCCCGCGCAGCAAGCGACGCCGCACGGTAGCCACGTCCAGCTATTGGTTTGCATATCGCGGGTCGAATTACGCGCTCCGTCGTAGCCAACCCCATATTCAAACAGGTTGGTCACGGTACCAGATTCCGAAGTTTGTAATAGAATTTGGCGCGCCTCTTCATACTAGAACAATTCGCGCATTTGGTGGGCGAAATCTCCAACGTTCCTAGCTGACAATAGCCTAGCATATTCACCTCTATTAGGTAACGTTATTTACTAGCTTTTTCGAAGACTTTCGAAATCCGCCGAGCGATAAGAACAATCACCATCAGAAGATAAATTAGACTACAAAGGATGAAAACGGATCCACTTAGATCACCTGCGACCAATACAAATTGTGCCCCTCTTCCATCCGGCCCAAAGACCGACAACATACTCGCGATGTAAACGCTTAACGTCGTTAGTGTTATTCCAAGATGGAAGTTTCGCAGTCGAACTTGTTGAAGACTAAGTGATTTTGGTCGCGTCGAGGAATATAGGTACACAAACACAATACTGATTGCCACCAAAAAACTTGCCATTAGAAGAAATGAAATCGGACCTTGACCCATTTGTTAGAATTTCACCTTATAGGGCAACCGAAAAATAAATACATAAAGTTACAGCGAAGGCGCCCACTCGATTTTAGCTTTCAAGCAAACCGCGTCACCTTTACAGTCTGCCTTCATAATGCATTCCACTAAATCACAATCTGCTCGATTAGTTTGAGTCGGAAACCATTTGCCATAGGTCGCTGAATCGTGTTTTTGACAGCAACTGTCCACTGCGTCCAACGGTCGCTGACCCTCAAAGGGACCCGCGACACCGACTCGATCCTTCCCACAGTAATTTCCGTAGCCCCAGCTCGGCCCAATTCGATCATCTAGAATTGGCCACTGCGGATATATGTAGACGGGCGGTCGAACTGTCCATTCGTGCTTTCCGCCTCTTCCCTTGAGGAAGCTAGAGACCCCGTCTTCGTTGTTGCCTCCGTAAGTTTTCCGAATAATTCCAGCCGCAAATACACCGGTACCTGCTCGCTGCACGCCGTATACATCATAAGTAGCCGACGCTACAAGTGTGCCACTGGAATCGCGAGATTGCGCAACCCGGCCAGCTAGATCAGTAAGTACGTATTGAGAACCCGAGCGGACGAGGCCGCCACCGCAGGAAGTTGCCGCGAGGTTGGTACTCGCCGTGGTCCACGTCGTACCCGCGAGCGTTGACTGCAACTCCACCAGTTCACCCGCCGAACACGCCACGCCGCACGGCAGCCAACTCCATACCTTGTTGGCATCTGAAGAGTCTAGCAATGATGTCAGGCATTCAGGCATCTGCGTAGGATCCTGAACGTTAACCACCGGGAATCTGCGCTCCATCTTTTAGGTCCGACAGGATTAACCGGGACAACCGCCTTGCTTCAACATTAGATGGGTCTAACAGTAGAGCTACTACAAGGTGCCGAAGTGCTTCAAGAGAATCAAATGGCCGAGACAATGATGCAAGCAGTAACCTGCCCGAAATACTGTTCGGATGATTCACCACGTAGTCACCTACTTCACCAATAGCCGCAGCAGAAAGTTTTTCGTTAGATTCAGCGGAATTCGCAAATTTACTCATCAGTTCACAGAGTTCCTCGTCATGTATCCAATGGGTCTGTAGCTCAGACCTTCGTGCGTTTAACCATCTCATTTGTATATTCTAGAAGCTAGGTGGAAAGCCGCCTTTCTTGCAATTAATCTGACGAGAGGCACAATCAGCGAAGCAAGCAACCTGGGCAATTCCTTCGAGATCTTCACAATAAAGTACGCATAGCGCAGCACACGTATTGCAGTAAATCCTTTTGGCTGTTTGCTCGTGACCTCGGCAGGTCCACTTGATCCACCAATGGAGCGGTTTCGGAACCCTGGACGGGCATTCAAATCCGACTTGGAGCGGCGCATTTGTGATAAAGGATTTTGGTTCGGAGCGAAGTCGCGAGGCCAAAATTTCGACCGGGCACGCGAGTTGCTGATCTAGCCTTGACGAAATCCAGGAGTCTAATCCATCATCATCGTTCCCACCCTGAATCGCCCGAATTGCGCCTCGGCTTAGGGTGGCCGAACCGCCGCGGCGGACGTTGAAGGTGTCGTAGATGGCCGTGGTGACGCCGCTGGAGCTTCCTACCGCCGCGGGGCGACCGAAGAAATCGGTAAGCGAATAGTCGCTATTCCACCGGACTAAACCTTTGCCTCGCAACCCAACCCCCAGCGTGGTCCAAGTTGCTCCCGAAAGGTCTGAACTCATTATTATGCCTAGATGACCACTTGACTTCAGGACGATCCAATTCATTTACTTAACTGTTGAACTCCTGCTTTTCCATAGAAGTTGGGTCACTTTTATGTAGATTGGGAGACCCAGAGCCGAAATAAGTGTAGTGATGACAGCATAAGGAACGACGGGTGTGTTGCCGATTGACAAAATTCCGCTGGTTACCGTGACTGCCAAAATACTAACCGCAATATTAAACTGTCGAGGCTGCTCCTCTCCACTCTTCTTAGAAGTGAGAAAGAATAACTGCATACAACAAAATACCAGAATATAAAGGACAGGAACGTAGACGATTGCGTTATCTAGACTATTTCCCTGGGGGCTGAAGTAACCAAGCAAGCAAATGCAGATAGCGGAAATAGCCAGCAAACGAAAAGCCAACCTGCTCATGTCATTTTACCGGTGGTGAAGTAAATGCATTGCAGAACCACTTCCACATATCTCGCCTAGCAGACTCGCAAAGCGTGTCGCCATTGCAACTGCTTGCTTGTAAGCAATTGCACAACTGGGAACTACAGTACCCTCGCTTTGTAATGAATGGGTCCCAGCCGATACCCAAACATGCGTCGTGTTGTGCGCAACATGCGTCGGCTGAATCGATAGGTAAAACGGTGAGCCCTGGTTTGGTTAAATGTCCTCTTCCTGCCCCACACCAGTTCCCATAGCCCCATCGCAAAGGATTGGGATCGTAGATTGGCCAAGGATAAACATACGGATTGGGCCTTCTTGCTCTGAGTTCAAGATGACGTGATTGCAGACTCCCTGCCAATCCGTCGTCATCATTCGCTCCGAATATTCCCCTTATGGCCGCACGAGTTAAGGAGGCCGAGCCGCCTCGGCGGACGTTGAAGGCGTCGTAGACCGCAGTGGTGACGCCGCTGGAACTTCCCACTGCCGCGGGACGACCGAAGAAATCCGTCAGCGAATAGTCGCTATTCCAGCGCACTAAACCTTTGCCCCGCAAAGCAACGCCTTGCGTCGTCCAGGTAGACCCGCTATTCGTCGACTGCAATTCTGCCAGTTCCCCGGCGCAACTGGCTACGCTGCAGGGAAGCCAAGTCCAAATGCCGCTGTCGATCTCTTTAGTCAAGCGACACTTACCATCGTAACCAATCCCGTATTCAAACAGATTGGTCACGGTGCCGGAAATGTCTTTTTGTAGCAATGTCAAGCGACTTTCTTCGTCGTAATCCAGCTTCCGAGTGTAGCTTGATGTCTGACCCGGTAGAGTTTTCAACGTACTATCTGCCCACCACGTGTAATTCTCCGTCGCCACTCCCGGCTGAGCTACGGTCGAAAGCCGCCCGGCGTTGTCGTAGGTGTAGGTACCGTCGTGAGAAGTCACGCCGCCTTCGGACCGAAATGCCGTTGCCCGCAAGCCGCGCGAGTTGTACGTGTACGTAGAAGCGTAAGGATTCGCCCCCGTCCGGTTCTCCGTCAAAAGCCGACCGGCGGCATCGTACGTATACGAAGTAGTGGTCGAAGTTGGCCCCTCCGCGACGCTGGAAAGCCGCGCCGAAGTGGAATCGTACGTCGGCACGTACGAGAGCAACACCGAGTTATCGCTCGTTTTCTTATGCGTCAGCGAAAGCGTCCGCCCCGCATTGTCGTACGTGTAAACCGTCTTCACCCCGTTGCTCGTGGTCACCGTGGTCGGTCTCCCTTTTGCATCGTAGACGTAGCTGGCATTGCTGGTGGGGTCGCTGACGTAAGTCAGTCGTCCCGCCGCATCGTACGTATAGTTAATCGTACGCCCCGTCACGTCGGTCTGCGTCAGCAGACGCGAGGCCGCATCATAAGTCGCCGCAGTGTTTCCACGCGGGTCGGTTTGCGCCGTTTTTCGGCCCAAATCGTCGTAGGTAAATGTGCGCGTGCCGGTTCCATCGACGGCTTGCGTAAGCCGCGATTCCGCATCGTAAGTGAAGCTCTGGTCGGTGCTGGTGGGGTAATCGATGCCTGTTTGCCGCTTCCAATTGTCGTAGCTGTAGGTGGTGGTGCGACCTCGGGCGTCGGTTCGGGTTGCCACCCGGTCGTAAGTATAGGTCCAACTGGTCACATTGCTCAGTGGATCGGTCACGCTGGTGCGGTTTCCGTAGCTGTCGTAGCCATAGGAGGTCACCTTGCCCGCCGGATCGGTACTACTCGTCATGAGGCCGTAGGTGTTATACGCGTAGCTCTGCGTATTGCCGGTGGGGTCGGTCGTCGTCAGCAAATTCCGCTTGGTGTCGTACGTGTTGGTGGTCGTGTAGCTACCCGGCAATGTCTCGGTGAGGAGATTGTTATCGGTGTCAAAGGTGCGGGTGGTCACCTTGCCGGTGGCATCGGTGCTGGAAAGTGCGTTACCCCGGCTATCGTAGGTTGTGCTCGCCGTTCCACCACCCGGCAGGGCAATGCTGGTGACGTTGAAGTTCGCATCGTAGGAAAGGTCGGTTTGGTTTCCGGTTGCGTCAATCGCCCGCACCACCGTGCCATCGGCCGCCAGAATGTTCTGCGTTACATCTGCGGTTTCGTTTGCCACCTTCATATTGACCACTCCAGGAGGAACCGCCGCCCGAAGGGTCCTTTTTCCACCGTCTAGTTTCAATAGTTCCGCCGAGGGAATATCGAGAGAACTGAGGGTGAGGGTCCCGCTAAGTGGGTTTGTTTGCTTGTAGAAAATGTTGCTAGATGCGTATTGATATGTCCACGTCTTGCCGAGGCGGTTCGTGTAGCTTGATACGTTGTTATTGGAGTTGTAACCAAACTCGGTGTAGTAGCTGCTGCCGCTGAGCGTTGGATCCGTCACTCGGTAGAGTCGCCCCGAACCGTCGTAACTGAGTGACCATACACGGCTTTCAGGATCGGTCACCGAAGTCAATTTCCCACTGGTGTACCCAAGGCTGAGAGAACGACCAGCGGTATCGGTAACCATGGTCAAATCTGAACCAGAATAGCTAAATGACGTGGCATTTCCGTTCGCGTCCTCAATGCTGGCCAATTTGCCAGCCGTGTCAAAAGCGTATTTCGTTTTGTCCTTAAAAGTCAGCGCCCAAGTTCCATCAGTGAACTTCACCAGTGTTTCGTAGTGGCCCGCGGGCGAAATATAACTACCGGAACTGAGCGTGAAATTTATCGTACGCCCATCGCCTTGCGTAATTACGGCGGGACTGCTACCCGAAACGCTCCATTGGTACGAATGTCGCCACTTGGGCCCTAATGCGGTTGAAGCGGAGGTTTGCGAGTTAAAGATGAGGCCAAGATTAACACCGGGACCGATTGTTCGCCAACCGGTAATTGGTCGTCCTAGCACAAGATTTCCGGTTGAAAGGTTGACCACCCCTCCGTAAACGCTCTGACGTCCTTCCCATCGCTCCGGAGCACCGGGTGCAGGCGAAAGCGGCGGACTGATGGTCCCTTGCCGACTTTCCTTCCCCACCACTGTCGCAACGGGGCTAACCGGAATGGGTACCGAAATCTCCTTAGCACTATCGAACCGACTGACGGTTAGGGAGGGCGGCAGCGTGGCGGCAAAAAGAATTTGCGGAGCTGGAACTACCAATGCAGCGGTAATCAGCAGTAGGCGGGACTTGAAGAGGTTGCTCTGTAACACGAAAATGGCCTCTCGACAGATCTTAACACTTTTTCAGTGAAATGCCAAGGAATTTCTGAACATTTTTAGTACTAGTTTTTGTCGTGCCGGATCCACCGGTGCCACCGGAACGATTGGCTGGCAAAGTTGCGACTCAGGCGGCGGTCGGCGTGCGTTGGGTTGCCGAGAGGCGCAGCCCGGCAAAGGGCGTCACGAGGAAGTGCTGGGTACCTGTACAGTAAGTGCCATAGCGGCGTCAAGACCGGCTCACTCTAAAAGCCTGGCTCCTTCATAATATGGAGGTGCCGATTTGGGGGGTGGTGAACCAGAAGGGGGGAGTTGGGAAAACCACGACGGCGGTGAATTTGGCGGCCGGAATGGCGATTCGCGGTCAGCGAGTGTTGCTGGTGGACGCCGACCCGCAGGGCAACGGGTCGTCGGGAGTGGGGTTTGAGAAGACGAGTTTGCGCCCGACCCTGTACGAAATTTTAACGGCGGATGAAGCACAGGTACCGGAACTGACCCTCGCCGCCATCGTGACCACGCAAGAGAATTTGGACTTGATTCCGGCGACGCTGAATTTGGCCGGAGCGGAATCGGCCCTGGCGGGGGCGGTGGGCAAAGAACTGCTCCTGCGGGAAGCATTGGACCACGTGCGGGCTGATTACGACTGGGTGATCATCGATGCGCCGCCCAGTTTGGGCTTGCTTACTCTGAATGTGCTGGCAACGGTGGACGAGGTTTTGGTGCCGATGCAGTGCGAATTTTATGCCCTGGAGGGCCTGACGCAGCTGATGAAGACGGTGGAATTGGTGCGCAAGCGGATCAATCCGGCGATTAAGGTCGGAAAGATTGTGCTGACCATGTACGATCCACGGAGTCGATTGACGCAGCAGGTTGCTGAAGAGGTCCGGGAGTTTTTTGGGGCCCGGGTGAGTGAGGTAACGATTCCGCGAAACGTGCGACTATCGGAAGCGCCCAGTTTTGGAGAGCCAGCGGTGACGCGGTTTGCGGATTCTAAGGGAGCGCAGGCGTACATGCGGTTGGCGGATGAGGTTTTAGGAATATGAGACGAGCATTAGGACGGGGACTATCGCAACTTTTGGCGGACCAGCACGAATCGGGAACCAGCGAGATTGCACTGGATGCGATTCGGGCGAATCCCACGCAGCCCCGGACGCACTTTGACGAGCAGAGTCTGGAAGAATTGGCGGAATCGATCCGGCAGGTAGGAATCCTGTCGCCGCTGCTGGTGCGTCCGGTGGGCGAGAACCAGTACGAGATCATTGCCGGGGAGCGTCGCTGGCGGGCGGCCAAGTTGGCCGGGTTGGCATCCGTGCCGGCGGTGGTGCGGGCGGCAAATGGACAGGCGACGCTGGAAATGGCGATCGTGGAGAATGTTCAGCGGGAGGACATCGGTCCGCTTGAAGCAGCGGAGGCTTACGACCGTCTCATACAGGAATTTGGCTTGACTCAGGAGGAGATTGCGGCGCGAGTCGGGAAGTCTCGCTCGTCGATTGCTAACCAGTTGCGGCTCTTGAAGCTGACGGAAGAGGCCCGGTCGGCGATTGCCAATGGACGGATTTCGGAAGGGCACGGACGGGCGCTATTGTTGGCAAAAACTTCGGCGGAGCAGTTGGAGTGGTTAGAGCGAATTCTGACCGAGGGCCTCAACGTCCGGCAAACGGAAGCTCTGGCGAAGTCCACCCCGCGCGGCCCCGCGCCGGCTAAGCCGGATGTCGTTCATGACCACGAGAACCCGCTGGCGGTGGCGTTGCGCGAGTATTTCACGGCTCCGGTGAAAGTCGTGCGTGGAGCAAAGAAAGGCACCATCACCATTGAGTTTTTTGGCGAAGAGGACCTCACGCGAATCTTTGATCGCCTCGGCATCGAACTGAAGTGAGGCCGGTTTGATCCAGATTCGACCGATGGCGCTGGCCGACGTTGCGGCGGTGGTGGAGTTGCAAAGTTTGGCCTTTCCACCGCCGTTTGATCCCGATCTGCTTTGGTCAGCGGAGCATCTGGAGCGACATTTGGCGTTGTTCCCCGAGGGGCAGTGGGTGGCGGAACTTAACGGTCGCCTGGCGGGGAGTTGTAGCAATACCAGGATCACGTCGGAGGTTTGGCTGAGTTCAAAAACCTGGGACGAGACGACGGGCGGTCCGTTTCTGGAAACTTTTGATGCGGATGGAAGCACGCTTTACGGGCTCGACATTAGCGTTCATCCGGAGTATCGGCGACTCGGTATCGGGCGAAAGTTCTATGAACAACGGTTTCAATACGTGCGAGACGATGGCATGGATCGGTACGGAACGGGCTGCCGATTACCGGACTTTCTAGCCAGCGGAATGACCCACACCGATGAATACGTGACCGCCGTGGCTCAGGGATTACGCACGGACAAAACCCTCACGCCGCTGCTTCGGTACGGCCTGCGAATCATAATGACCAAAGAAAATTACATGGAGGATGCGGAAAGTCGTAACGCGGCGGCGATCCTGGAATGGAATCCTTGAACCCAGAAGATAACGAACCCACTCTTGAATCTGCCCCCGACGACGGTTTTGAGCCAGTGAACGAAGACACCGATAACCGTCGGGTGGCGGCGGTGAATTTTCGGCTGCGGAACATCCGGGGAGATGCCCAGTATTTCGGGCATCTGCACGACCTGATCAGCGAGGCTCACGATGAAGGGGCGGATACGGTGGTGTTGCCCGAGCTGCACGTCCTGGAACTCCTCTCGCTGCACCCAGACCTTAACGAAACGAAAGCGCCTAGATTTTTGGCCCAGTATGCCGACTCGCTGGAAGAATGGCTGGAACGGATCGCCGAGAACAGCGGCATGACGATTATCGGCGGCTCGCACTTTCGGGAAACGCCAACCGGGATTCGGAATGTCTGCGCGATCTGCCAGCCGGGACGTCCGATTCGGATTGCGCAAAAGAATAATTTGACGCGGTACGAAGCCGAAGTTTGGGCTTTGGAGCGCGGCGAGTATCTGGCATTGACGGAGAATTCGTTGGGAGTAACCGTTTGTTACGACTCCGAATTTCCGGATGCGGGGAGACTATTGGCCGAAAATGGGGCTTTGATTCAGGCGATTCCCGCCTGGACGGAAACACAACGGGGCTTCCAACGGGTTCGGTGGTCGGCGCTGGCGCGAGCGGTGGAGAATCAGATTTTTGTGATTCACGCCTCGCTCGTGGGCGGGTTTGACCGAGAACCGGTTCCCTTCAGTTTTGGCTCATCGGCAATTATTGCGCCTTCGGCAGAGCCATTTCCTCCGGATGCAATTTTGCGCGAGAGCCCCTTGAATGAAGAAGCCGTGATCTTGGCCGACCTGAATTTTGAGGCATTGGAACAGGCGCGGTCCGCGTCGGAAGTCTCGAATTGGGAAGATCGGAATCGCGCCGTCTGGAAGCTCGGCGAGTAGCTGTGTCATACTGTACTACTCTTGGCGGAGTAGCTCAGTTGGTTAGAGCAAACGGTTCATACCCGTTAGGTCGCCGGTTCGAGTCCGGCCTCCGCTACCATTCGGCTCCATTGCATCCAGGCGGCCGATAAGAACGCCAAATCTCTCAGCCGTTGTTTCCTAGCTGATTATGGTAGCAAATCCTGCCCGCAACGTGGCATCGCGCCCGAATTTCTATTACACTTAGCGGTGTGAAAATGTGGTTTCGATCGGCGGGAATTCTGCTGATTTTCGCCTTGCTGATGACTTTATCAGTATTTGGATTCGGTCAGCAAAGCAAATCATCCAGAACAACGGCGAAGAAGTCTGCCGCCAGCGTTCAGAAGGAACGGGAACGTGACGGCAAGAACGGGGCGAAGCACCGACTACTTGACCCTGAGGAAGCCGAAGAACGGGCTGAAGCAAATCTAAGCAAAAAGGGCAAGTCAAAATCGCAAGCCAATCTCGGCCCAACCAATCCGATGGAAGCCATGAACTGGCGGATGCTGGCGTGGCGAGATTCTAACGGCCAGATCGATCCGGACGGTTACCCGCGCGCCTTGGCTCAGATGCGAAAATTGCAGGAAGATAAGCGGTTCGCGCCTTCTGCCTACCGATGGATTGAGCGAGGTCCAGACAACATTGCGGGACGGACTCGAAGCCTAATCATCGACCCCCGAGATCCAAATCGAATGTTCACCGGCGCGGTTGGCGGTGGAATCTGGAAGACGACGAATGGCGGCGGCTCGTGGTCGGTCGTGGACGACAAGCTGAGTAGCTTGGCTGTGACGTGCCTCACCTTCGATCCCAACAACAACGACATCATTTACGCGGGGACGGGCGAAGGTTATTACAACATCGACGCCGTCGGCGGCGCCGGCATCTACCGGTCGAAGGACAACGGTCTCACCTGGGCCCAGCTCCCGGCCACCAAGGCATGGCGTTATACAAACCGAATCGCGGTTGCCCCGGGTAACTCCAATTTGATTCTCGTCGCAAACCGATCGGGCGGAATTTCACGGTCCACTGACGGCGGTGCCACCTTTACCACCGTGCTTTCGGTGCAAGCCGGAATGCAGGTGGCATTCAGTCCCAATGGTTCGCGTGCTTTGGCGGCGGTGTTGGATTACGACTTCAACGTCGGAACGTACTTTTCCAAGTTGTTCTACTCGACCGACGGCGGCGCGACCTGGACAGCGGCAACCGGCGTGGGGATGAACGGATTTTCCTCGCGGATTGAATTCGCTTTTGCTCCCAGTGACCCCACGCGAGTCTATGCGATGCAGCCCAATAATGGCGGGCGAGTGTGGAAGTCAACCGACTCCGGGCAGACCTTTACCCAGGCGACAACGTCCGGCTCGACGGGAGCCAGCTGGTACTGCAACGGTATTTGGGTGAGCCCCACCGATCCGAATTTCTTGGTTTTAACCGGTTTGTATGTCTACAAGAGTACGGACGGCGGTGCCACCATCACGACCATTGGACAAGGCTACATTACAACCGAGCAGCCTCACCCCGACGCACACACCATTACGATGGACCCCGGTTTCGATGGCGTGAACAACAAGCGCGTATACGTCGGAACCGACGGAGGTTTCTACAAAACGGACGACATCACGACCGCCTCGACCTCAACCGGATGGAGCTGGTTTGCGCCTCAGATTCGCTCCACCCAGTATTACGGAGCGGTGGGTGACAGCGTCAGCGGACGCATCGTCGGGGGCACCCAGGACAACGGCACGCACTTTCTGGATCGCGGCAACGTAAACGGTGCCCTCTGGTTTGGCGGCGATGGCGGGTTCTGTGCCCTGGATCCAGCCGATCCAAACATCATGTACGGCGAGTACATTTACGCCCAGGTGTTCCGGACAACAAATGGCGGTCCAAATGCCGATTGGATCTTCAATGGTTCGTCCCTCGGGGCAAATTTCATTGCGCCATTTATCCTCGATCCGAACGACTCAAACCGACTTTTGATCGGCACCCGCTCGGTTCATGTATCAGCCAACGCAAAGGCAACGACCCCAAGTTTCACGACCGTAAAAGCGGCGGATAGTTCCCCCGTCTCCGCGATTGCGGTAGCCCCCGGGAACTCCAACATCATCTTCGTTGGACATAACGACGGAAAGATCTTCCGGACGACCAACGGCACCAATCCGAGCCCAACTTGGGTTGCGGTCGACGACAACTCAACGGCGAACCCATTTCCAAACCGCCAAATCTGCCGCATCACGTTCGATCCGCAGAACGCTAATCGAATCTGGGTGGGGCTCGGTGGCTTTAATAGTGACAACCTGTTTTTGAGCACCGATGGTGGTGTCACTTGGACGATGAAGGGGGGAGCGGATCCGAACCGGATTCCCAGCGCTCCGATCCGAGGTATCGCCGTTCACCCGCAAAATTCCAATAAAATCTTTGTCGGCACCGAAGTTGGCCTCTGCGTATCCGGAGACGGAGGAACGACGTGGTCAGCCCCCAGCGAGGGTCCGGCAAATGTGGCTATCTACGAGGCCAATCTCATGTATGGCTCCACCCAGGTGCTTTTGGCCACCCACGGTCGCGGACTATGGGTCTACGGTCCGCTGTCGTTGTCTTCCCTCACCGGACCGGCGAAAATCAAGCGAAGCAATACGGCAACCTACACCGTGACGATTGATCAACCAGCGTCGACTGGTGGGGTACGAGTGGCCCTATCTTCGAGTAACTCTGGCATCACGGTTCCGTCCGGAGTCATGATTCCCGAGCGTCAAACATCCGCTACTTTTATGGCCACGGCATCGGCAAACGCCAGCGGATCGACCGTGATCACGACCGAGTTGGACGGGGACACAAAAACCATTAACGTGGCGGTGGAAACCACGGGAATTCAGTCGTTCACGTTGCTCCCCACAACCGTCATTGGTGGATCCACCACTGTTTGTAAAGGAACGGTCGTTTTGACGGATCCAGCACCAACGGGTGGACTGGTGGTAACCCTCACTTCAAGTATTCCGGCTGTCGCGAGTGTTCCGGCATCCATTACGGTGGGTTCGGGGCAAACCACAAAGCAGTTTGTGATCACTCACACTGCCGTCGCCACCCGGACCATTCCCCGGATCAAGGCGGCGATCACGGGTTCGTCCCTCACCGCCGATCTTACGGTTTACCCCCCGAAACCGGTCACGGTTGTCATCAATCCCATCGCATTCGTGGGAGGAACGGCGACCACCGTTACGGGAACGGTAACGATCAGCGGCCCGGCACCGGCCGGAATGAAGGTGGCGCTAGTATCTTCTTACGCCCCGGCGGCGACAGTCCCTGCCACGATTACAATGACGACCGGCGCGACGCAAGGAACGTTTACCGTAACCCACTTTGCCCAAGCCGTTAAGCGGGATTTCTCGGTGAAGGCAACAACGGGGGCGTCATTCGCACGCGGTGTGGCCACAAACCAACCGCCAAGCCCCATCTCGGTGACCATGTCGCCGTCGTCGGTGACCGGTGGCTCGTCACAAACGGTGACGGGAACCGTTCAACTAAATGGTCCGGCGCCAACCGGTGGAATCACGGTTACCTTGACCAGTAGCAACGTTTCCGCGGGTACGGTGCCGACTTCCATCGTCATTCCGGCGGGACAAACTACGGGGACATTTACGGTGAGTCATAAGGCAGTAAAGGTCGCAACCACGGTTACAGTGACGGCGAAAACCTACCTATCGACAACCGGGAAGGTAACCATCAATCCGTAATGGGACACAATAGGGACCTTTCATGAGCTTGCAACAAGACACATATAAACGAATCGCGGTGGTGATGGCAGGGGGCTCGGGTGAGCGTTTTTGGCCAATGTCTCGTTGGAATCGGCCAAAGCAGCTCCTCAAGCTTTTTGCGGACGAAGCCACCATGATGGAGCAGGCCATCCAACGGCTTCAGGGCGAATTCTTGCCGGAAGATATTTACGTGATAACAGCCGAGCACTTGAAAGGCCCTATTCAGGAAGTGATTCCTGGCATCCCGGCCGCGAATGTGGTGGCCGAGCCAATGAAACGGAATACGGCGGGATGTCTCACCTACATGGTCGCCACCCTGCGGGCCCGCTATGGCGATGCCCCGATTTCCATGGCGGTCGTCACCGCGGATCACCTGATCGGGCCTGAATCCGCATTTCAGGCCGACGTACGGGCCGCGCTCGACCTTGCCGAATCCCACGGAGGAATTGCCATCATCGGAATTCCGCCTTCCCGCGCGGAAACGGGCTATGGATACGTAGAAATTGAGCCAACCGTCATTGATGGATCGGTTGCATTTCCGGCTAAGCAGTTTCACGAGAAGCCGAATCAACAGCTAGCCGACGAGTACGTCGCGAATGGCAATTTCCTGTGGAACTCCGGCATGTTTTTCTGGACGCTGGATACCTTTACGGACGAGCTAACTCGCGCCACGCCCGCGCACGGGGAAGTTTTACAAAAGCTTATTCCGCAGTTATCCGCGGATGACGCTGCCAGTGCCGCGCGTACCTTCAGTGAGCTATCCGACATATCGATCGACTACGCTTTGCTCGAGAAAGCAAGCAAGATTTCGGTGGTCAAAGCGACGTTCAGCTGGGACGACCTCGGATCGTGGGATGCCATCGGTCGGTTCTTGGATACGGACGCCTCCGGTAATGCGACCAGCGGAGACAGCGTGGTGATTGCCAGCGAGAATACGATGGTTCACAACGCCTCGGCGAACCTCACGGTGGCCGTCAGCCACGTATCCAACCTTCTGGTGATTGCGACCGACGACGCGGTTTTGGTGGTGGATCGCGATCACGCGCAAAGCGTTAAGCAGGTAGTGAACGAACTAAAGTCTCGCAATTCCCCGAAGATTTAACCTCGGGGAATTGCGTCCAACTTATTCGCGTCGGAGAGCTACGATCGGATCGAGCCGAGCGGCGGCAATAGCCGGATACAAGCCAAACACGATGCCGATAAAGGCGGAAAAGATCATTGCTCCAATCGCTGCGGGAATCGGAAACTCGGCTGGAAGTCCGTCGGGCGACGGCCACTTGATGCTGGCGGTTACGCGGGTCACGAGTAACCCCAGCAGGTACGCCAGGCCCATACCGATCAACCCACCGATCAGAGAAAGCGTGGCGGATTCGACCACGAATTGAGTGAGAATGGCGCCTCGCTTTGCCCCAACCGCCTTTCGGAGACCAATTTCCTTTGTCCGCTCAGTAACCGACACGAGCATGATGTTCATGATGCCGATGCCGCCTACCAAAAGTGAAAGTGCGGCGATCGCGGTAAGCACGGATCCAGCAACCCCCAAGATGCCGCCGAAGACCTTGATGATCGATTCGTTACTATCGACGCGGTAAGCGCGTTGATTCCCCGATTTCAGCATCAACGCTTGCCATACGGAGTCCATGGCGTCTTGTACCTTCACACCCGGTTTCGGACGAGTATTGATTTGCTCGAGGGTGCTTCCGCCAATCCACTTGTCTTGCGCCGTGCTAATGGGAACCAGGATGTCTTTCTTATTCGATTGACCAAAAATCTCTTGCTTCGCCACTACTCCAACGACTTGGAGGGTGATGTCGGCGAAGTTGATGAATTTGCCTAGGGCTCGCTTGTCTGGAAACAGGCGATCTCGCACTTCTTCCCCGATGAGGCAAACATTGGCTCGGTTTCGGACGTCATCGGCCGATAAAATTCGGCCCTCGACCATGTCCACGCGGTTGAGCACCAGGTAGTTCTCGTCGCTGGCATATACCGTGGCGTCCTTCAAGTTGCGATCCCCGTAGGCAACCTTTTGCGTGCCACCCCGGATGACGGGAACCACGACGTCGATGTTGGAAACGTGGTTGCGGATGAATTCCGCGTCTTCCAGCTTCAAGCTATCAATCTTGGCGTTTCGTTCGGATGGGTCACCCCACCGGTCGTAAACCACCGTGATGGTGTCGCTTCCCAGTTTCGCGAACTGGTTGGTGATGTAGTACTGGAAACCGCTGGATACCATGACGATGATGCTCACCGCCATCACGCCGATAATCACCCCGAGCATCGTCAGAAACGCCCGGAGCTTATGCATCCGGAGCATTTCAAGAGCGGTGAGGAAGCTTTGGAGGAACATTAGCCGCCACCGCCTCCCACAAATCCCTTACGCGCCGGGCCGTCATAGGTTGGCTTCTCAATGATGTCACCCTCGCCCAGACCGGTTTTGACCTGAATCATGGTGCCGACGGCCGCGCCTAACTCCACTTCCCTTTCTTCCGGCTCCTCTCCCTTCTTCACCACCAGAACGGTGGTTCGGCCATCTTTACGCTTCACGTAATCGGTCGGGATGGAAACCACACTCTTCTTCTCCGAAAGCGGAATGCTGACTTTGGCGGACATACCAGACCGAAGCTCCTTTACGGGAGCGGATAACTCGACTTCCACCTCGTACTTCACCACCGCATCCGTGCTGACCGCAGCGGTGCCACCGCTGGTCGTGTCCTTATTCGCGTCCACACTCGCGGCGGCAATTCGGCTGACCGTTCCAGATAGCTTGGCGTCGGGCAATGCATCGACCACGATGTTTGCCGGCAAACCAATGTGGAGACTGGCGGCATCGATTTCATTGATATTCAACTTCACCCGCATCGCCGATCGATCTTCGATCTTAACGATCGTGGTTCCCGAGCTAAAGCTGGAGAGTCCGGTTGCCAGTTCACCCACCTGAAGACCCTTCTTCGTGACGATTCCGCTGATCGGGGCTCGCACCTCGGTTTCTCGTAACTGGCGCTGAGAGTCGCTGAGAATGGAAGCCAACTGGGCAACCGTTGCGGCGGAGTTTTCGGTGGTCTTGGCCAAAATCTGGCTGTCCATCAAATTCGCCTTGGCCCGTTCCACCTCTGCCAACGCCGATTTGTAATCTTCAACCTTGATGGCATCCTGATTCGCATTAGCCTGAGCTCGCCGAAGAGATGCTTCGGCTTGGCGGATTTGGGCGTCGACCTTGGCGACTTCAACGGCCAATTGGGCATCCAGTCGTTTCAAGCTCACTTCGGCACTCGCGAGACGGGTTCGGGCGAGATCAATGTTAAGCTTCGCCGTCTCCACCGATCTCTTGGAGGTGTAGCCGTCGTTCAAAAGCTCAGTTTGTCGTTTGTATTCCGACTCGGCATTGGCTAAGTTGGCTTTGGCTTCATCGAGCGCCGTTTGGGTGCTGGCCCGCTGGGTTGGCTGGGCGCTTTCTACCAATCGCCGTCTCTCCTCTTGGGCGGTAGCAAGGGTGGCCTGAGCTTCGGCGATGGCGGCTCGGGTTGCAACCGGTTGCGACTCCAGTTCCAGTTTTAGTTGGCGCGCCTTGGCCTGGGCTTGGGCGAGGGCGGCTTGGTTCAGTTCCAGCTTCTGCACCTGCTCGAGGCGAGATCGCGCCTCGTTACTCTGGGCACCGCGCAACTGGGCAGCGTTCTGTTCCACCTTCAGTTTCGTTTCTAGCGGGTCGATGACGGCGATGAGCTGGCCCTGGGTGACGTAGTCCCCCTCGTCAACGAGCAATTGGGCCAGTCGGCCATCCACGCGGCCTTTTACTTCCACCGATTTCACCGCATCGATCAAGCCATTTTCGACCACGGTTACGTTCAGGTCATTCTTTGCAACCGTATACGTTGCGGCAGCCGCCTTCTTGGGACCCCCGCCCGCCATCCCTCTGAGGGCAACCATGCCGAGTCCGCAAAGAAGGACCACTCCAACGCCAATTCCAATTGCACGCGTGTTCATTTGGTGAGGGGAGTATCACGCCTAATCCAACAAATAAACCGTCGGGTAGGCCTAACTGCTTACCGATGGAACCGAACGGATAGGACTGATTACTCTAACCAACGCCCAGAACTAGGCGGAAACTGCGTCTTATCAGGAGCAAAGACGTAGACCGCCCTCCCTGATCGCTTCCAGGCGGAATCGAAATTAGCCCGGAAATAGGTGGTCTCCACTTCGTTGCCTACCGCCGGATCCAGAAACACCGGATCGCCATTTTTTCGGAATCCAACGAGCACCACCAGGTGACCGCTATCAACCGGCTTCGGCGTACCTTTTAGTCGATTCAGATCGACGGATACGGCCAGCGGAATTCCGCGCGCGATGAACTGCTCCAAATCCGCGATATTCCCAAATCGGCTGACGTATCCGCTGAGTCCATCGAACTGACCGTAAAATGCCGCGTTGAAAGACCAGTTTCCGGCTCCGTCATAGCCGGAATCGTAGAGGCCGGGCACCACGGCTGGCACGTCGCGATCCACCGGCATCCCCGTTCTCTTGGCCGCTTCTTGGAGAAGCATAGAAGTACTGGTCGGGCTACAAAGTCGGTGCCCGTCGGGATAGCGGTTCTGGTAACGCTTCGCCATCGAAACGACCTTTCCCCACGCCGGAGACTTCACCGGCGTTTTGGGCTCGTCCAGGATGGTCCCCGAGAAGCACACCGATACCAGGTCCAGGATTGGATGCTCCCCGTCAGCGACCCTCGTCGTGATTCGGAGATCAACAGAATCCATGGGGTGTTTGAAAATGACGGTGTCGGTGCTAACGGTGGCGTCGTCGTCTTTTTGATCGTTCACGCTGGTGCGCGCGCTTGTCGTGGCGTCCAGCGTCCAATCCGCCATGCGGTACCAGGCGGTCGGCATGCCGAAGCGCTTTCCACGTAGCTCGATGGTGAACTGAGAGCGGCGGGAATGCTTGATATTCCAGCTAGGAATCACTTCGGTAAATGGGCGGCCCGGTTCAAGGTCGGCCACCGTGAAAACCTCTGACTGAGTGGCCACGCCGAGCTCGATTTTTGGACGACGACCGAGGAGGAGCGGGAGTTCCATCACTTGTGCCTTTGCTAGCAACGAGGCGACAACGGCGGCTAACACCGCTTGGTTCTACCCGTTCCGTATCGCCGGGGCGAAGGATGGAGTTTTGGGGGTAGGTTATTGCCCATGGCAACCGTTTGGTCGGGCGTCTTCCCCGCCGTTACCACCCAATTCCACGCCGATGGCTCCCTTGACCTTCCCGCCCTAGAGCGGCATCTGGAGGTACTTATTCAGTCCGGAATTTCTGGCCTGGTGATGCTCGGCTCACTTGGTGAAAATATCACGCTGACCGCGAGCGAGAAGCAAGAAGTGATGCGGGCCGCGATTCAAACGGCGCAGGGTCGGGTTCCGGTCGTGAGCGGCGTTGCCGAACTGAGCACCGCTTCCGCCGTGGCGTGGGCCCAGACGGTGGAGAAAATGGGCGGCAACGGGCTGATGGTGATGCCCGCGATGGTATATCCCGCCGATACTCAAGAGGCCATTTCCCACTATTCCGCAGTAGCAAGCGCCACCGGGCTGCCGGTGATTGCCTACAACAATCCTCTCGCCTATCATGTCGACTTGACGCCAGAGGTGATGAAAGTGTTGAGTCGTCACGAGAACATTACGATGATTAAAGAATCGTGCGGCGATATCCGCCGCGTCACCGATCTCGTGAACGCGTTGGGTGATCGCTTTGCGATCTTTGCGGGCGTGGATGACTTAGCCCTAGAGGCGACTTTGCTGGGGGCTACCGGTTGGATTGCCGGAATTGGGCTGGCCTTTCCTGCCGAAAACCAGCGACTTTGGGATCTGATGATGGCCGGAAAGTGGGAAGAGGCGCGGACGCTTTACCGGTGGTACACGCCGCTTCTGCATCTCGACGTTGGCCGCAAGTTTGTTCAGAACATTAAGCTGGCCATTCAAGAAGTTGGTTTGGGTTCCGAGCATGTGCGTCTTCCTCGATTGCCACTTACGGGTGAGGAACGGGAGCGCGTGCTGAGCATCATTCACACGGGCATCGAAAATCGACCAGCGGCCTAATTCGATGAGTTTGGCTCCTATCCGCGTCATCGATTCTCATACCGGCGGCGAACCCACGCGGGTGGTCATCGGTGGATTTCCGGCGCTGGCAGGGGCCACGGTAGCGGACCGCCGGGACAATTTTGCCCGAGAATTTGACCATCTGCGCACGGGGATCGTGCGCGAACCCCGGGGGTCTGACGTATGGGTGGGAGCCCTACTGGGCGAGCCCAGTCAGCCATCGGCCGATGTCAGCGTGATCTTTTTCAACGATGCTGGCTACTTGGGAATGTGTGGTCACGGGACGATTGGACTGTTAGAAACGCTGCACCACTTGGGCCGGCTGCCGGGGGGACAAGTGGCGCTGGAAACGCCGGTCGGAACGGTAAAAGCGCACCGCGATGCGACCGGCCTGGTGACGATCGAAAATGTCGCTAGCTATTTACACCAGCGGGACGTGACCGTGACCACCTCGGCGGGCACGTTCACCGGCGATGTCGCGTACGGCGGGAACTGGTTCTTTTTGGTCTACGACCAGCCTTATGCTCTCGTGGTGCGAGATCAGGAGCACCTGATGGCGGTGACAAAGGCGATCCGGGCGCAACTGGCGGCCCAAGGGGTGACCGGCCCTCACGGGGAAATGATCGATCACGTAGAGCTGTTTTCGGAGCCGCAGAATACAGAGGCTCACAGCCGAAATTTTGTCTTGTGCCCGGGAAACGCCTATGACCGAAGTCCGTGCGGTACCGGAACGAGTGCCAAGCTAGCGGCACTCTATTCACGCGGAAAATTGAGTGAGGGCGAACGTTACGTTCAGGAGAGCATCACGGGTAGCCAGTTTGAAGGTTCGGTACGGATTGTCGATGGACAGATCATTCCCACCATTCGTGGTCGGGCATTTATCACGGCTGAATCCACCTTGTTTTTCAATCCCGAGGATCCGCTTCGATGGGGGATTTTCGAGTGAGCTCGGTTTTAGTGATCGGCGGCGGGATCATCGGTCTGTGCACTGCCTACGAATTGACGAAACAAGGCGTGTCGGTCACCGTTCTGAACGCGGGCTCCCCTACCGACGGCTGTAGTATTGGCAACGCAGGCATGGTGGTACCAAGTCACTTTGCCCCGATGGCATCGCCGGGAATGGTGAAGCTGGGTCTGAAGATGATGACCGACCCGAGAAGCCCATTTGGATTCTCGGAGCCGTGGGATCCAGCGGTGGCGGCGTGGAGCTTCCACTTCCTGAAGAATGCCAATACGAAGCATGTTCACCGAACTCAGGGCGTGATTTGTGCGCTGAACCAAGCCAGTAAGGCGCTTTACCAGGCCTATCAAACCGAATTGACGACTGACTTCGGCCTCAGTACAGACGGACTGCTGATGATTTGCCGGACGTTTGCCGCGTTGGAACACGAGGCGGAGGTGATGAAAGAAGCCGGTGAACTTGGGCTCAAAACCGCCCTGTTATCGGCCGATGAAACGCAGGCGCTGTATCCCGATGTCGAGGTGTCGTGCGTAGGGTCGGTTCATTTTCTGGACGATGCGCAACTTTCACCGGCGGCATTGATCCCCGCGCTTCGGGCCGCCATTGCTCAGCAGGGCGGCGTGATTCATGACCACCACCGCGTTGATCGCATCACGCGACAAGGAAGGCAGATCATAGGCGTCACGTGCACCAACGACGCATCGTTTACGGCCGATGAGTACGTCGTCGCCACCGGGGCGTGGACCGGTGCCTTGGCGGCCAAGCTCGGACTAAATATTCCGATATTGGCGGGTAAAGGCTATGGCTTCACGATGGAGCGACCGCGGCTGGGAGTGGCGGCGATCCTCACCGAAGATCGGGTCGCCGTGTCGCCAATGCTCAATGGGATGCGGGTGACTGGCACTATGGAGATCGGTCGGGTTTCCGACAAGATCAACCACCGGCGACTAGAGGGGCTTTACGCCGCGGTGCCGCGCTATTTCCCGGGCCTTGCCGAAGATGTGGCCACCGTGGCGGCGTCCGGCACGGATAGAATCTGGCAAGGATCTCGTCCCTGTACGGCCGATGGCTTGCCGGTGATGGGCCGTTCGCGACGTTACCAGAATCTCACGCTGGCATCCGGTCACGGCATGATGGGATTGAGCCTCGGACCGATTTCGGGACGCCTCGCCGCGCAAGCGGTTACCGGGCAAACTCCGGAAATTTCTCTCGACCTTATGCACCCGGATCGCTTCAACTAACGCATAATCCAGCGGTGAAATCGAATCTCTCCGGCGCCAATTACATCGCAGGATCCCCTTCTACACTGGCATCAGACTACTTTTTCGGCCACAATGCCACCACGGGCGAACCAATGGAAACCCGCTTCGCGGAGGCAACTTCTGACGAGATTCACGCGGCCGTTTTTGCCGCGAGTCAGGCTCCCACTCTTTCGCCGGCCCAGCGGGCGGATCTGTTGGACGCGATTGCCGACGAACTAGAGGCGATCGGCGAAGACTTGACGGAGTTGGCCGGACTAGAAACCGCATTACCGGCCGGTCGGCTGAACGGTGAACGCGGCCGAACCACCGGCCAGTTACGGTTGTTTGCGTCCAGTCTGCGAGATGGTTTGGCCCAGGAGGAAATCGTTGACGGCGCGTTGCCCGATCGTCAACCGGCGCCGCGACCTGAAATTCGACGCCGCTTGATCCCCGTGGGACCGGTTGCTGTTTTTGGGGCGAGCAATTTTCCCCTCGCCTTTTCGGTGGCCGGTGGCGACACCGCGAGTGCCCTGGCTGCCGGTTGTCCGGTGGTCGTGAAGGCCCACCCGCTGCACCCGGGTACCAGCGAACTGGCCGCGCAAGCCATCTACCGGGCCATGGAACGGACCGGCACGGATCCGCGATGGTTCAGTTTGCTTCACGGGTCCGTTCAGGTGGGTACTCACCTCGTTAACCACCCCGTAGTGCGCGCCGTCGCCTTCACGGGGTCACATCGGGCCGGGCGAGCCCTGTTCGATTTGGCAAACCGCCGACCGCAACCTATCCCGGTATTTGCCGAGATGGGAAGCATTAACCCACTCTTTCTCCTACCGGGGGCGCTGGCCGAGCGGGGCGATGCGCTGGCGACCGGTTACGTCGAATCTCTGTTGATGGGTGTCGGTCAGTTCTGCACAAACCCGGGCGTGGTCATTGGCATCGATTCTCCGGAATTTACGGCGTTCCAGGCGGCCGTCGCCGAGCGGCTGGATTCCGCACCGATTGGCACCATGCTTTCCGCGGGAATCGCGGCGAATTACAACCAGACGGTCGACCGTCTGAATGGTGCAGTCACTCGTCTCACCAATCGAGAGGAAGCCCAGGCGCCACGCCTGTTCGCCACCACGGCTAAGGCATTCGCCGAGCACGACGAATTGCGAGAAGAATGCTTTGGGCCGGCAGCGATCGCCGTGACGGCGGCAGATGTTGATGAGCTGCTGGCGGTCGTCGCGGCGCTGGATGGTCAGCTTACGGGCAGCATTCATTTGGCCGAATCCGACGCGGCAATCACCGGTGGGCTGGCAACCGAACTGGGCCGAAAAGTTGGAAGGTTAGTTTTTAACGGGTTTCCGACCGGAGTCGAAGTGGGGCACGCCATGCAACATGGCGGCCCCTATCCGGCGACCACCGACAGTCGGTTCACGAGCGTCGGGACTCAGGCAATCTACCGTTTCCTGCGGCCAATCGCCATCCAAAACGCGCCATCCGAGTTGGATTTGCCGTTTTAACAACACCGGCGGGAATTAATCTCCCCGCCGGACGGGTAAGTTTTCTCTATGTCGGGTTCGTTGGTGCGTTCCTTCGCGATTTCGTGCCTTTTTGTCTCCTCCTTTGTCGGCTTGCCTTCACTTGCCGCCGACAAAAAGCCGCTGGATCATTCCGTTTACGATAGTTGGCGTTCGCTCACGAACACGGCGTTCAGTAACGACGGGATGTATTTTGCCTACGTCTACCGCCCCCAGGAGGGCGATTCGGTGGGAGAGATTCGAACGGTCGCGGATGGCAAAACGATTTCTATTCCGCGGGTCTCGACTTGGCAGTTCACCGCGGATAGCCGCTATCTATTGGCAACTCAGGTGCCCCCGTTTTTGGATGCTCGGAAAGCACGGCGTGACAAAGTAAAGCCCGACGACCAGCCAAAGAACAATCTGGTGATCGTCGACTTGGCGGCACAGAAAACCACGGTAATCGAGCGGGTGGCTCAGTGGCAGTTGGGAGCCGAAGGGTCTGACTTCTTCCTTTACAAGCCTGAACCCGCCAAAGAAGCGCCAAAGACCTCCGACGCGAAAACAACCGAAGTAAAGCCAACCGAGCAAAAGCCGACACCCACCAAAGCCGCCGAAACCAAATCGGCCGAGAAGAAAGACGAAGTCAAGAAGAAGGCGGACCACAAGGCTGGACAAACGTACATCCTGCGGAACTTGGCGACGGGTGCCGAAACAAAGATCGAGAATGTGGTTTCCGCTTCTCCAACGACCAATTCGAAGCAATTTGCGCTTTCCATCTCTACCGCCGACGGGAAGGGCGATGGAGTTGCCATCTTGGAAACCGCTACCGGCAAGACCTCACCCGTGATCACGGGACTCGGTCACTACACGAGACTCACCTGGAATAAGCCGGGGACGGCGCTGGTCTTTTCCACCGACAAGGACGATTACGCCGCGAAGAAGCCGTCTCCAACTTACTACCTGTATCAGGGTGGAAAGACGACAAAACTTGAAGTTCCTAAGAACGATTACGAGTTTGTGGCCACCGATTTTGGCGGATTCTCGTTTTCAGACAGCGGCAAGTACCTGAGCTATCCTGTGGCCCCGAAACCAGTGGAAGACAAAGAATTGCCGGACGACGAGAAGGTGAGCGTCGATATTTGGAACTACAAAGATGGCAAGCTGCAACCTCAGCAACTGCTAGAGCAGAAGGCGGAGCGCGAGCGCACATTTGAAGTACGGCGAGACATTACTTCGGGCAGCCAAGTGCTGCTGGAGACGCCGCGCTTCCCTTCCGTGCAGGTGACGAATAAGGGAGACGGGTCTCTCGCCATTATCCGGGACAACGATCCCTACGAGCAGCTCGCCAGTTGGGACGGAGACTACGAAGACATTTACCTGCGCGAACTGAATACTCAGAAGCAGATCCAGATCGCCACGCGTTTGCGTGGCCAAGTCGCGGTGAGTCCGACCGGTAAGCGAGTCGTGGTTTTCGATGGTTTTGCGAAGACGATGAAGGTTGTCAACCCATTGAGCGGCGAAGCCAAGGACGTGACTTCTCTCTTCAATGTCCCGCTGTTTGATGAATTGGATGACCATCCCGATGCGGTTTCCAGCTACGGAATCGCCGGGTGGTCGGCCGACGAAAATACGACATACGTTTTGGATCGTTACGACATCTGGGCTCTGGATCTGAACCAGATGAAGGCCAAGCGGATCACCTTCGGACGAGAGCAGAAGCGCACTTACCGGGACGTGGCACTCGATTCCGAAAATCCAAACACGATCAAATTGAACGACCTGTGGCTCACCGGTCTGGATGAACAAACCAAGGACGCCGCCATTTACCAGTATGTGGACGGAAATCTGCAAACTCGGATTTCGGGTCCGAAATCTTACTTGGGGCTCACCAAGGCTAAGAACGCCGATGTCTTTGCGTACCGCCAGGGCGACACCGACGAGTACCCCGAGTTTTGGTTGACCAACGCCAAGTTCGACAAACCGACGAAAGTCACGGATACAAATCCGCAGCAGAAGGATTACATCTGGGCCAAGAGCGAACTTGTCAATTGGCGAAGCGCGGATGGCGTACCTTTGCAAGGCATTCTATACAAGCCGGAGAACTTCGATTACGCCAAGAAGTACCCGATGATCACGTATTTCTACGAGCGCAACAGCGACACACTTCACAACCACGTATTCCCGGCGCCAAGCGCCAGTACGATCAACATCGCGCTGTTCGTAAGTCAAGGCTATCTCGTGTTCGTGCCAGATATTCCTTACAAGATTGGTTACCCCGGTGAAAGCGCGGTGAGTGCCATCGTATCGGGCGTCAATGAGGTGGTTTCACGCGGCTATGCCGACCCGAAGAGACTCGGCATCCAGGGCCAGAGTTGGGGCGGCTACCAGGTGGCGTATTTGGTAACGGAGACCGATATGTTCGCGGCAGCCGAAGCCGGGGCGCCCGTGAGCAATATGTTCAGTGCCTACGGCGGCATTCGATATGGCTCGGGTCTTGTCCGCCAGTTCCAGTACGAGCGGCAGCAGAGTCGCATCGGCGGTACCCCGTGGGATAGCACCTTGCAGTATCTAGAGAATTCGCCCCTCTTTCACCTGCCGAAGGTGAAGACCCCGCTAATGATCATGTCCAACGACAAGGACGGAGCGGTCCCTCACACTCAGGGAATTGAGCTATTTACCGGGCTGCGTCGCTTAGGCAAGCCGGCTTGGATGGTGGTTTACAATGACGAAGACCATAATTTGGTCCAGCGTAAGAACCGAAAAGATCTTTCGATTCGCCTAAGCCAATTCTTCGACCATTTCCTAAAAGGCGCGCCAATGCCGACCTGGATGGAGAAGGGCCTCCCGGCGGTGGACAAGGGCCGTACCATGGGGACCGAAATTCCAAACCAGAGCGGCAAGTCTGGAAAATGAAAAATGAGGCGTCCGCGGGGTTCCCGGGGACGCCTCATTTTTTCGAACTAAGGCTGCTTAGCGCCAGCCGTTTTGGCAGTTCTGGTAGTTCTCACTCGGATCATGGTCCGCGTTGTACCGACAGGGGTTGCTGGTCACCATTGGGAGTGACCCGTCGGCGATCGGGGTTCCGTTGTACTTCTCGAACTTAGCGTGACCGTCACAGAACGTGAACGTGTTGCCACCGGCGTACGGCATCCCGGCGTGACTGGCACGGAAACAAGCCGAATTCTTCTGGTCGTTGCTGAGGCCTGGGAAATCCAGCGGAGTTTGGGCCTCGAGCTGAATGCTCATGCGCGGGAGTTCTGCCGAAGTTCCCATGAAGAAAGTAGAGGCAGGGGACACCACGGAAGTGGCGCTGCGGCCACGGTGACCGCTCCAGACCGTAACCGTGACGTTCTTGCCGCCGATGGTGGTCTGAATCTGCTGACCCTTATTCGGAGGCGTGAATCCCTCGTTCTGTACACCGGTGCCGTCCATCCAGAAGGCGCCCTTATTGATGCCGTAGCCCCACACGTACGTTTCGCCCGTAGGATTGTCGCGCCCGCCCGGCTGCATTTCGTAACTACCAAGGTAGTCGTCGTTCTGACAAACGCTGGCAACAGCGGCGGTCGTGATCGTCTTGTTCGGCTCCATCAGAATCTGAAGATTCTTCATATACGGCTGAACCCAGAAGTTGGCGTCGCCCGGAAAACCGCGTGCCCAAGACGTGACGTACGTGTCGTCGTAGTCGCCCATGTAAAGGAAATGCGACAAGCCAATCTGCTTGACGTTTGAGACCGACGAAGCTTTCTTAGCGGCAACCTTCGCCTGTGCGAAAACCGGGAAGAGAATTGCGGCCAGGATGGCGATGATCGCGATGACGACCAGAAGTTCGATGAGAGTAAAGGCCTGCGCAATAGCGCGATTGGAGCGTTTCATAAAAAGGTGTGGGACTAATCCCACCCGCATCATTCCGCTCGGAGGTTAAATTCACGATAAGGAATCGAATCGAAGGGAAAACCTTAATCCGCGCCTCGCAAACCTGACAAAAAAAGGCCCCGCTTGCTAAGCAAGCGGGGCCTGAATCCGGTAGAACTTACTGCTTCCTATCGTCCGACCGGAGGGCGGGCAGATCGATGACGAAACTGTCGCCACTGTTATAGCTCTTGGACGTATCTTCCTTGAAGTTGGAAGTCTTCACAACCGGAACCTTGTCTCGCCACTCGCCACGACGGAGGATCATGTCCTTCGTGATCGGCAAAGTCGCGTAGATGACCCGCTGACCGGGACGAATCTCGGTGTTTAGCCAGTTTTTGTCCGTCATACCTTCGCCGTTCCAACCAAACTTGTCTTGGATGTGGGGCGGGGCACTGCGCGCGTTGTAGTAAAGCTCCAGAACGTACTTATCGCCCGAGAACGGGTACATCGTTGGGTCCTTACTCATATCAACCTTCTTGTTGAAGCGCGTGTTCTTAACGAACAACTGCTCCTGCATAAAGGTCTTGTCGCGCGGCGGATCGAGGTTGACGTCGTTCGAACTGTCCCACAGCATGCCGGCGGGTTCCGCATTCGGATAGTCGGCGTCCTTAAGAACGGCGCGAATACGGGTACCAACAGGCTTGACGCCCCACGTACCTTCAAACTTCAAGACGCGGCGGTCAACCACTGACACCTTGCAGCTAAAGTTCACGTCAAACGGCGGATTGACGTCGTAACCAGTTAGTGGCCGACCCTCTTTACTCGCAAACCAACCGCGCTGCCCCATACGGACCAAAGTGGTATCGAGTTTGCGTTCCAGCGTGTCGCGGTTCTGACGGTTGCCAAAAACCGACTTGTCTTCGCCAAACGTCTTCCGAGCCGAGTCGTACAGGCTGAACAGCGTATCGAGTGACTTATCGACCTGACCGTTTCGCTCGTAGGCGTTGGACAGCAGGTTTTTACGAGCTGGCAGCATGTCGGGACGCTTTTGTGCCTCCTCAAACCACTTCACGGCATTTGAGTAATCGTCGTCAATCTTGTGGTACCACATCCACCCGGTCTCGAAAAACATTTCGTAGGTTTCGGGGTTACTGCGGCAGCCTTCTTTACCGAGGGCCAGGGCACTGGGAATGTAGCGACGATCCGATCGCTGCTCTTCGTCCGTGAAGTTGTAGCCAATGTGCCACATACCGGTGGCGTAAACGTCAATTTGACGAGGGTCTAGGATCGTCACCAACCGAATAATCGGAAGAATGGCGTCATAGTTACCGCTGTCAAAGAAGCTATCGGCACGCACCCACAGGATGCCCGCAACCATTTCTCGAAACCCGGTGAGGGCAAAGAGCATTTGGTCGGGAGAGAGTCCGTTGGCAACCATCTTGCCACGGCCGGGGCTGAAGTCTTGCTTCCACTTGGGGAAGATGAATTGGCTCTGGAGAAATGCCTGACCGGCGAAGCACGCCGCCGCCACGCCAATCAAAATAGGCTTGAGGGCGGACGTATTGTTCTTCATGTTCATGGTTTTCTCCTCGGCTTACACTTCGCGGCGGTCAAAAACCCAGATTCCTGCCACCAGCAAAATGCCGATGTAAAGGACGCCGTAGACCGTAACTTGGAAGTAATAAGCTCCCTCGTTGGCAATCGTCTGGCCCGGATTGATGATCGGGTTCTGAATGTTGTAGTTGGCGAAGTTCGGCAGGGCCGTGTTGATCACCCAAGCAAATGCCTTGGCAACCGGCGGCGTCTGCTGACTTTCCTGTAGCGTCTGGAAGAACGGATTAAACAGCGATCCCAGCAGGTACAGGCCACCGCTAAGGAAGAAGTTCACCAGCGGAGCAACGAAGGTCGAGAAGAATACGGCGACCGCGGCCAGCAAGCTCATCTGGATGAAGTACATCACAGGAGCTTTGAGCAGGTCAGGAACGGCCGAGAAGTCTCGATTCTGTTGCCACCAGAAGAAGAACACCATAACCGCCGTCATCAGCAACATCATCAGACCAAGGGCCAAGATGGAACCCAGGTACTTACCGATGAGGAACTGCCAGCGCATCACCGGCTTACTCAAAATCGTGTAGATGGTGCGCCGCTCAATTTCATTGGGCAGCATGTAAACCGTCAGTACGATTGCGATAACGGCCGAGGTCAACTGAATGACACCCAGCATCATGCCGCGAAGAACGGTCGTTTCGGATCGTGCCGAAAGCACGCCGAGACCCGGCGCGACGGCCAGGAACAGGACGCCGATCAAAAGGATAATCAACAGCACCCGGCGACGAATCGCTTCGCCGACGGTGGTGGTTGCGATAGAAACAATAGCTCTCATTAGGCGGTGGTCTCCTCTTCAACCGTGATGGTCTTCTTAAGTCCGGGATCGCCAATTGGGCCCGGGTTGTTGCCCACGGCTTGCTCGTAAAGGTCTTCCAAGCGAAGCTTGCGCGGTTCAATCTTCGTGATTGTTACGCCGGCGCCACGAGTGGCATCAACGACGTCATTCACGCTGACGATTTCTGGAACGTCCAGCAGGAAGCCGTCGGCGAGCGGCCGAGTGGTGACACCTTGAATGTTCGTGATCACCGCCGGTACCGAAGAACCGAGGATTTCAATTTCCGTGCGGGTGCCCTTCAGCAATTCCGAGAGACGGCCTTGGCGCACGATCTTTCCGCGGTTGATGATACAAACGCGGTCGCAGATGCGCTCCACTTCTTCTAGCTCGTGACTGGTAACGAACACGGTTCGTCCCTCATCGCGGAAGCTGAGAATAAGGTCGCGAATTTCGCGGCGAGCGATCGGGTCGAAACCGCTGGTGGGTTCGTCCAAGAAAAGAAGCTTCGGATCGTTCAGTAGGCTCTGGGCCAGACCGATACGCTGCATCATTCCCTTCGAGTACTTCGAAATTGGCTTATCTTTGTCGCGGTGCAGGTTGACGCGCTCGAGGAGCGAATCAAAACGAGCCGTATCGTTGATGCCAAACAGGCTTCCGTAGAACTTCAGGAGCTCTGGACCCGTCATGTAGTCGTAGTAATACGGACGTTCTGGCAAATAGCTGATCAGCTTGTGCACATCCATATCGCCGATCTCTTTGCCGAGGATATAACCCTCGCCCGAGGTCGGGTAGATGATGCCCAAAAGCATCTTGATCGTGGTGGTCTTGCCGGCACCGTTGGGACCGAGAAATCCGAAGATCTCTCCTTCCTCTACGACGAGATCAAGGCTGTCAACAACGCTGATGTTGCCTTGAATGCGAGATTTATAGCTCTTAGTTAGCTGCTTTGTTTCGATGGCGGCGGCCAATGGTCGCGCACCTCCCTATATTAAAATTGCTAGGCGATTATACCTACCGGGTACGTAACCCTTGAAGCCGAAGATGAGTTCCCGGAGCTTTCTGCTTGGTTAAGGGATGCCCCAAACCAGCAGCAAAGGCCCCCATGAGACAAATCCTTTAACTTTTTGCGGGTTATGGCTATACTGGACGAGAACAGCCAAGAGGGTCGAGCCACTCAGTAAATGAAGTGTGCCGTCCTTGGTGGAAGCCTAGCGGGAGCGTGCTTAGCTCTCCTTTCAACGTTCCCGCATTTTTTCCCGTTCCTTCCCTGCCGATCGCCTCACTTTCAGGTTCACTTGAGGGGTGGATCTTCCGCTCTTGGGTCGAACAAATCAGGCATTCCCGAAAACATGGGTCCGTCCCCAACCCGGTGCGCCGTCCGGAGAGGCACACCCTCAGCAATCCCTTCAAGAATTGTTGAGGTTCGCCGTGGAACAACACTTGCCTATCGACGTGTCTATCCAACCGGCCCTTATCGGAGGACAAATCCGGTCTGAGGAATTCGTATCCATCAGCCGTAGCCGGACCGATTACACCGTTGCCACCGACCATAGCCACGCCGTGACGCTGGTGCAGGCTCATTTGATCGAGACCCTGAGCGCCATCGGAAGAGAAAAAATCGACTTCTACTTTCTCCGTGTTCAGCGGGCTGCCGAAGAGTTTCAAATATCGGGCGTCCTGGAGGCGCTGGAAATGGCCCGGCAAGAAGGCCACATCGGATACGTCGGCCTGGCTTGCGATGGACCGTCTCTCGCTACCCTGAACCTGTGGCAGTTCCATGACGCCTTTGATGTCGTGCTGATTCCAGACGCGGTGAGCTTTGAGACATTGGTGCCATTGGCTTTGGAGCGACGGGTCGGAGTGTTGCTCGACGGAACCTGGTCTGCTTCAGAAGGACCACGAATTATTACGGCTTCATCAATTGAAGATCTACGATCGGCGGAGTCGGCACCGTGAGCAATTCCGACATAAAGACTCTTTTACTCGGGTGCGCGGTGGTTTGCTGTGTTCTGGCGGTGATCAATCTCATTCGACGGGACCGATTGTTCCTCGGGCTTGCCTTCATTTCTCTCGCCGGGACTAATTTTGCGTATGCAACCACTCTCCAGCTGAATCTTCTCTATTTGGGCGGCGGTATCACCGTGATCCTGCTGATTATTGACATCTGGAACCGCCTGGGCGCCAAATCAAAACGATGAAGATCGCGGTAGTTGGACTAGGTTTTGCGGGATTGCGCACGATGCAGCTGCTGGAAGAGGCGGGACACACCGTAATTGGTTACGAGGCTCGCGACCGCATCGGGGGGCGATGCCATACCGTCCGCGAAGGAGATGTGATTTACGAAGCCGGGGGCGAATGGATTGACGGCGATCACCAGCGGGTGCTTGACCTGATGCGGAGGTACGGACAGGAACCACGAGCCACCCCGTCTTCTCCCCGGAGATTGATTTTTCAGGGCAAAGAATCCGACTGGGATGAACTGTGGGGGAATCCCGAGGTTCGCGCCGATATCGACCGGTTTGACGCCCGCGTCGCGTCCGAAATCGGAAAGGTCGCCGAGCCCGATTCCAATCTTCAGCAATTGATCGATGAATCGACTTTCACCGAGGCGGGACGTTGGTATTTGACCGCGATGTATCGCAGCGACGAAGGGGACGATCTAGACCGAATTGGCCGAAATGGATGGTTTCGCGCCTACGAAAATTATGTAGATCGCGAAGGCGGCGAATTGAGCGCGTTTCGGTTTCCCCGGGGAGCGTCGGACATTCTGGAAAGAATGGCGGCGGAGATCCACGGCCCCATGCATTTGAGCCGTCCGGTCACGGAAATATCCACTTCGGCTACAGGAGTTCACTTGGTTTCGGCCGGAGAAACAACCGAATTTGACACGGTGGTCGTGACGGTTCCCGGCACCGCTCTCCCAACTCTCAGGGTTCCATCTGAAATTTCCGAGAGTCCCCTGGCCCAGATTCCCTTAGCGCGGGCGATCAAGATCACCTTCCTGTTCCGGGTTCGCTGGTGGCAGCGGGAAGGTTGGAACGGAAGCCTGATGTACGATGGCTCATTGCAGCAGTTGTGGGACGGCGGATTTGGCGAAGCGGCGGTACTACAAGCGTACGTGACCGGGGCGGCGGCCGAAAAATGGGTGACAAATCCAAATGGGATGCAAGCGGCGACCGATGCCCTGCTTCATCAGTTTCCTGAAGCGAAAGAATCCCACGTCGAAACCCGAATCAACGACTGGATCGGTGATCCATGGGCGGGCGGAGCATTTAGCTACATGCCCGCCAGCTTTCCATCCGAATGGCCGGTAACGTTTGGCCGAATTTACTGGGCGGGCGAAACGACCGCGAAGTGGAATGGATTTATCGAAGGAGCCTTGGAAAGCGCCGAACGCGTTGCGCAGGAAATTGAAGCATGTCAGAACCACAGTCGTCAATAACCCAAATCATCACCGACGTTGTTGACGGGCATCCCAAGGCGGTTACGTCGGAGAACGGACGGATAACCCGGGTGGAACTGACTTCGGAGCCCGGACTTCCCTTCCATGCCGCATTTGTTGACAACCATTGCCATATCTTGCCGACCGGACTGGATCTGGCGGCCCTGCACCTAGGCGGAGCTAGCTCGCACGCAGAAGTGCTCGATCGTTTGCGCGACCGTCATCGGTCGTACCCCGAAGGTTGGCTTTTGGCGGTGCATTACGATCAAAACCGCTACGATGGCGTGCACCTGACTGCAGCAGACCTGGATCGGATTGCCACCGACCGCCCGATTTTGCTGCGGCATGTGAACGGACACGCCGGGGTTGCGAACACGGCGGCCCTCACCGCCGCGAAGATTGGTCCCCTGACGGAGGATCCCGCTGGCGGAACCTTTGGTCGCGATGCATCGGGAGCGCCGAACGGAGTGTTATTTGAGCACGCTTTGGAAGTCGTCTCCGCGGCAATCCCAGTTCCAACGGCTGCCGAAATGACCCAGGCAATTCGGTTGGCAAGCCAGAAGATGCAGGGGCTGGGGATTGCGGCCGCGGCCGACATGATGACGGGGCGATTCGATCTCCGATCAGAACTCTTGGCCTACGCGGCCGCAGCGCGAGAGGATTCTCACTTTACGACCGCACTGTATCTACAATGGTCCACGGTTTTTGGCAAGCGAGCCATTCCGTACGGAGAGAGAATGGATTTGATCCGCGACCTGGAGGCTACGGGCCGAAGCTTCGTTAAGGGGATCAAGATTTTCGCGGACGGCGCGATTGGCTCGGCGACCGCCGCGATTTATGGGAGTTATCGCGATCAACCGCCCGCCGAAACCAGCGGACAATTGATCTACAACCCGGACCGGCTGAATATGATGGTCCGTACCGCGCATGATGCCGGTTATCCGGTGGCGGTGCACGCCATTGGGGATTACGCGATTGACCTAGTTTTGGACGCCTTTGCCGCCACCGATGAACCCAGTCGACACCGGTTAGAACACGCAATGATCCTGAGCGACGCCCAGATTGACCGGATCGCCAAACTGGGATGCTTCGTGACGATGCAGCCCGAATTTTTGCTTCGGTTTGGGGCAAATTACCGCCGGCAATTGCCGGATGCGACGAGCTGGAACCTGAAGCGTTTCCGCTCGGTGATCGACGCCGGCATTCCGCTTAGCTTTAGTTCTGATCGACCGATCGTGGCCGGAGATCCCCGCGATGGGATTCGGCTGGCGGTGACGCGGGAAGGCTTTTCGCCGGAAGAACGGGTGACGATTGCTGAGGCCGTGCGGGCGTACACCACCGCCGGAGCGGCGGCAATGGGACTGGATGACCGATTCGGAAAATGCGAAGTCGGTCATCCGGCTCCGCTGGTCCCGCTGGATTACCTCCCGTGACGGGGCGAGGCGGGACCGAGTAACCTGGCAAACCGATGTATATTGCCTTGTCTCCCGGCGCAATTGGCGTCTCAACTCCCACTTTTGCCGACGCCGTAGCCGCGGCCAAAACGGGCGGCTTCGATGGCGTTGAATTCAACATTCAAGATGTCATTAACCGTGGTGCAGATACGGTTCTCGAAGAAGCGGGCGATGTAAAGCTTGCCGGGTGGGGCTTCCCGCTCGATTGGCGAGGCGAAGAAGACGCCTGGAAAGCCAGCCTGGAACACACGGCCGAATGGGGTGCCGCGGCGAAAGCCGTTGGCTGCCTCCGAACCATGACCTGGATCATGCCCAAGTCGGATACGCGGGATTTTGATGAGAACTTCGAATTCCACGTCAGCCGATTAAAACCCGCGGCAGCCATTTTGGCGGAAAGTGGCGTTCGGTTCGGTATCGAATTCGTCGGGCCGAAAACTCTTCGCGACCAGGGCAAATATCCCTTTGTGCACGATATCGATGGCATTGTGAAGCTCGCCCGAGCGATCGGACCGAATGTGGGTCTGCTGCTGGATGCTTTCCACTGGTACACCAGCGGATCGTCCCTCTCGCAGTTGCAGTCGCTGACCGCCGACGACATCGTTTACGTTCACACAAACGACGGGGCAGAAGGCCGCGAAGCGGAGGACCAGATTGACGGCGATCGCCGGCTTCCGCTGGCTACGGGCAAGATCGACGCCAAGACGTTTGTCAGCCACCTGAAGTCGATTGGATACGACGGCCCGGTGGTGACGGAGCCGTTCATCCGAGAATGGGGTGATCTGACCGATACAGATCTTCGACTGAAAGCGGTTGCCGACGCTACCCGCCGGTTCACCGAGCTTTAAGACTGAAGCGGACGACCGAGCATTTCCTCGTAAACCGTTTTCGTCTTCGCAAACATGATGTCGAACGTAAAGTGAGTCTCATACCGCGCCCGTCCGGCGGCTCCCATTTGGGACCGCAGGGCGGGATCGTCGATGAGTTTGCCCAGGGCGTCGGCTAATGCGTCAATATCGTGAACAGGTACGGCAAACCCGGTGATGCCGGGTTCAAGGGCTTCGATGCACCCATTTACATCGGTAACCACAACCGGTAGGCCCGAGCGCATGGCTTCGACGGTGCTGCGGGGGAATCCTTCGTAGTGGGTGGCCAGCACAAAAATCTGCGCGTCCATTAGGTACTTGCGGACGATTTTTTGGGCGCCGTGAAACGTGACTCGATCGGCGATTCCCAGTTCTTCGGCGAGAGCTTCCAGCTTCGGTTGATCGTTGCCCCCGCCGACCAGATCCAGAAACCACTCGCTGTCTTTCAGCTTCGCTAGCGCACGAAACAGGGTGGGATGATCCTTCTGGTCGCTGATTCGGGCAACCATCAGTAATCGGGGAGGGGTGCGGGAAGGTTCGGCCCGGTCCGGAAGATCGGGCATTCCGTTATGAACGGTGACCACCTGCTCGGGACGCAACACCTTTTTTTCGAGCGCAAGCCGTCGGTCGTCTTCGCAAACCGTGATGACTTTGGGGGACACCCACCCGGCGATCTTTTCCATCAATTGCGCGATTCGCTGCCGATTTTTGCTGACGCCATCGACAAACAGCCATCCGTGGGCGGTGAACAACACCGGAACTTTCGCCAGCTTTCCGGCAAACCGCCCCGATTGGCCAGCCTTGCTGGAGTGGGTGGAGACGAGATCGGGATGGAACTCTTTTAGCAACCGTTTGAGCTCAAAGATTCCCTTTATATCGGTTACGGGCGAGATCGGATGAACTAGATTTTGGACAACCGTGTACGGAATATTCAGGTCGCGCAGCGTCTCGGTGTAGGGACCTTCCCCTCCAACAAACACGCGCACAACGTGGCCTTCTTTCAGCAGGGCGGAGGCAAGATCGCGAACGTGGACATTGGAGCCACCGATCGATTCGGCCTGGGTTATCACGAAGGCAATTCGCACCGGAGACTAGACTACCTTTGCTGATTCCGATTTCGAAGTGCGACCGCACGCTTCACCCCTTCTACAAGGGCGAGCGCCATCGTCGATTGGCCCGCATCCGTGATGGCAAATGCCTCGTCGGTTGGCCCTCCGGTGGGGTTATTGAGCGTAAACATTTCGACCAAAACCACAGGTACGGTCGAGTAAATTGATCCGACCAGCGCCCCGTATTTCGAGCCGACTGCCGTTTTCGAATCAGGCTGCAAGCCGTTATCCCGAAGCTTTCCTTTCAAATGCAGGATCAGCGATTGATGAATCTGCTCCCCCGCGGCCCGGGACCGATCAATAACTTCCTGGGTTGGACCCGTTTTTCCCTGGAAGGTGCCCGCCTTGCCCGGGGTGAAGACGGTGAACCCCGTCTCCGCGCTCGCGTCGCAGTGGAGACGGAGCATTAGGTTCGCGTTTGCCATATTCGCAATCTCCGCTCGCCGGATATTAGTGACGTATTCCGTCTCCGACCGCTTGGTCATCACCACGCGGATTCCATCTGCTTCGAGTTTTGTCCTGACCTTTCCCGCCACGGACCAAGCCAGGGCTATTTCCGTAATCCGCTTGCCCTGGGTTCCGCGCCCAACCTCGCTGGGATGACCGGGATCGAGGCATACCACGGTCTCCGGTCCGACCGCCAAAAGCAAGCATAGTGCCGGGAGCATCCTCTTACTTCAGACCGCTGGTAGCAATGCCTTGGATGAACAGTTTTTGGGCGAAAAAGAAGACCACGACGATCGGCAAGATCACCATGGCGGAAGCCGCCATGAGGAGATTCCACGGAGTACCGCCGTGGGTGGTTTGGTAAGCCTGCAAACCTACCGATAACGTGAATGTCTTCTGGTCAACCAAATAGATCATAGGCCCCATGAAGTCGTTCCAGGACCCCATGAACGTAAATAGCGCCACAACCGCCAGCGCAGGCTTCGCTAACGGGATGATGACATCCACAAAGGTTCGTATTTCGCTGGCACCATCGATCTTGGCCGCTTCGGAGAGTTCCATCGGAATCGTTCGGAAAAACTGACGCAGAAGAAAAATGGAGAAAGCGCTGGCAAAGAATGCGGGCACCCACAACGGTCGGAAAGTGCCCACCCAACCTAGCCACCGGAACAGGGCAAAAGTCGGAACCATGATGACCGGGAACGGCACCATCATTGTTGCCAACGTCACGCTAAAGAACAGGTCTCGTCCTGGCCACTTTAGTCGGGCAAAGGAATAGGCTACCAACGCGTTAGAACACACGGCCCCAGTCACCGTTAAAATGGTGATTAATACCGTGTTTCGGGCATAAACGAGGAACGGAATGTATCCGAGTTCTTCACTGCCGTACATAACCGCTTCCCGGTAGTTCCAGAACTGGAACTGGCTCGGAATCCAGCGCGGTGGCGACGTCATCGTCTCATTGATCGGTTTCACCGACGTGGTCAACATCCACAAAATCGGCATCACAAAGAGCGCGGACAAGAGGACGAGGGCCACGTGAGTGAGGGCGATTTTTAGCTGTTTTTTCTGGAGAGGAGTCATTTTCTAGCCACCCTCGTAGTGCACGTATTTTTCGGAAATCTTCAGCGACAGGAGCGTGAGACCCAACGTAATGCCAAACATCACCCAACCCATGGCGCTGGCATAGCCCATGCGTTGGTACTGGAACGCATTGTCGTAAAGGTACATGGCGAAAAAGTAGGTCGATCGCGCGGGCGCACCTCCCGGAAACATCACGTACGGCACGGTAAATACCTGCAGCGAACCGATGATGCCCATGATCACGTTGAACAAAATGACCGGAGATAGCATCGGCAAGATGACGTGACGCATCTGGCTGGCCGGCTTGGCTCCGTCTAGTTCCGCGGCTTCGAGTAGAGACGCAGGAACGTCCTGCAGCCCCGCGAGATAGATGATCATGGCCTGGCCACAACCCCACATGGCGATGAGAATCAGCGTTCCTTTCGCCCACGCCGGATCGCCCAGCCAGTTGGGCGGAGAAATGCCCATGCCGCGAAGGGCCGAGTTCAGGAGGCCGTAGTCGCTATTGAAAACCCATAGGAACAGGGTTCCCAGCGCCACCATAGGCACCAAGGAGGGCAGGAAAAACAGCGTTCGGTAGACCGCCATGCCCTTCACTTTAGAGTTGAGCAGTAGAGCCAGACCAATCGCGACCGCCGTGCTCAGAGGAACCGCCCCGACCGCGTAGTAAAGCGTGTTTACCAAATTGCCCCGGAACACTTCATCGAAGTAGAGCTCCCGGTAATTGTCAATTCCCACCCATTTGGGTTGACGCAACACGCTGTAGCTGGTGAAGCTGGTGTACAGCGACGATATCAGGGGGTAGGCGAGAAAGATCAGAAAGCCGAGGATCCAAGGGGACGCGAACAGAATTCCGACCCGGGCGTCGCGGTGACGATTCATGGCTGAATCCCCAATATCTGCTTCCGGTAGGTGGCCCATAGGCCTTCCAATCGCGTTTGGGCATCAGCAAGCGCCACCTCGGGCGTCTTTGCGCCGGTGCTTACTTGCTGGAACGCGACGTTCATTTCACTACTGATCTGAGGATAAATTCCAACCATAGGCGGGCTAAATGCTTTCGGTGATCGAGCCAACTTGTCAAACAACCTGATGAATCGGTTTGGGTGAGTCGTAAAGAATTTCTCGCTTACCTTGGCTAACGGTGAGTTCTTCCCGTGACCAGCGCAAAGACCTTCCATCACGTCCTGGCGCTGCACGTACTTGATGAACTCAAATGCCTCCTTGGGATGCGCCGCTCCGCGCGGAATGGCGAGAACGTCTTGCGACAGGTTGGCATGGCCCGCCAGATCGGGTCGATCAGCGGGATAAGGCATCGGAACCGCAAACCATTTCAGACCCGGCTTATAAACGCGGATGTAGTTCGCTTTCCAAACGCCATTCATCTCGGCCGCCACTTTGCCATCCATGAATGGATCTTGCGGCGACGCAAAATTGGCAAATCCACTCTGGAAAGTCTGCACCTCCTGCGACCCAAACTGTTTGGAATATCCCGCGTACCAGTTCAGGGCCCGTCGCGCTTCGGGAGTATTGATGGTCACCTTGTCTCCATCGATCAGCTTTCCCCCAAAGTAGTTGGGCCAGGCCCAGTTCCACCAGCCGGGGTTGGATGGCAAGAAAGCGGCCATTTGTATCCGACCATCGGGCTTTCGGATGGAGATTTTTCGGGTCAGCTCGTCCAATCCTTCGAGCGTTTTGGGAAAGGTTTCGGGACTGGCGTATTCGGCGGGAACGAGGTCGGGCCGAACATGGAGGCCCACCGAAGCCGGAGTGCTAGGGAGGGCCCACAGCCCTTTCTCGTAGGTGAGGGCATCGTAGTAAGCGGGAATGTAGTAATCGCGATTGAGCCCCGCCGCATCGGCCATCGGTCGCAGATCCATCAGCGATTTTTCGTCCGCCATTTGGCAAAGCTGATCCTGCCAAATGCCGGCGATATCGGGCGGATGACCACCGGCGGTGGCCAGCTTGGTCTTTTGGTCGACGCCGGAAATGCTGAGATATCGCACGAATATCTTGTTTTGAGAGCGATTAAAGGCGTCTACCACCTTTCGCATTTCCTTGGCCTCGTCACCGGTCCACTTCTCCCAGTAGATAACTGTGGTTTTCTGAGTGCCTTCGTCGCGTCGGACAACCTGCTCACCCATCACAAAGGCGACGGCCAGCACCGTTACTACCACTCCGAGAGTTACCAATCGACCAATCATTCGTCCATCGCTCCTGCAAGATCCAGTTTACGAATTTCCACGCCGTAGGGCGGTAGGTGGATCACCTCCCCATCATTCGTGGAAAGCGTGGCCCCGTGGGCGTTGGCATTGAGCAAGAAGAAATAGGTGGTCGTTTCGCCTTCTCGAACCTGGACCGTGACTCCATCCGGGAGTTCACCGGGGAATGGGTGAACGATCTCGGCGCGCCGAACGAGTGGATCGAGGAGATCACGCAAAAAACGTTCGTCATGGCGGAATGCCACGTAGGTGGCGGTTCCTTTGCCAAATCCGTTCTGCGTCACGGCGGCGCGTCCCGCATAGAATTCACCCGCGTACTCCGCCAAGATTTCGGCCGTCGTTGGATGGACGAGTTCACAGAAATCGTGGGCCGCATATTGCTCGTTGTTATAGAAAACCGGCACCTTGGTTTCCCGAGGAAGAACATCGATTTCCTCGCTAGTGATGCCCAAAACGTTTCGCAATGGGCCGAGGAATCCTTCGGTGAAGACCAGGCTGTTCTCATCGGTCCACCCCGAAAGATACGTAAACACGACATGCCCGCCGCCGGCAACAAACTCTTCAATGCGCTCGGCAAAGCCGGGCCGTATGCTGTAGGCCATCGGGACCACCACAATCTTGTAACCCTCCAGCGAGTCATCCATCCCGATCACGTCGGTCGGAATTCCGGCTTGCCAGAAGTATCCGTAGTAATCGGTCGCCGTTTCCGGATACCGCTTCGGTCTCTGCGTGGGACCACAAGCGGCCTCCAATGCCCACCAAGATTCCCAATCGAAGATGACGGCGACTTCTGGCTTGGGAACCGAGCCGATGATTTCGGGCCACTCCGCAAGTTCATGCCCAAGCTGACGAACTTCCTGGTACACCCTCGCCTCCCGCGAAGATCCATGGCTTACAACCGCGCCGTGAAGCTGCTCTTGACTACCCCGCGATTGCCGCCACTGGAAGTACTGCACTCCATCGGCGCCGTGGGCGACGGCTTGCCAACCTTCAAATCGGTGAACTCCCGGCCGCTTCAAAGCCATGGATTCGTACCAGTTGGACGAACCGGGACTGTATTCCATTAGTAGCCACGGTGTTCCCCGCTTCAGTCCGCGCATCAAATCATGCCGAAATGCCGCCGCAATCCACGTTCGCGCTTCGGACATTGGACCGGTGAAAGCTGGGTAGCTATCCCACGAAATGAAGTCGAGATGAGAGGCAAATTTGCGGTAATCGAGCTCCGGATACGTCCCCATCATATTGGTGGTGATCGGAACATGAGGGGTGATGGCCCGTAGCGGGGCGGCCTCTATCTCCATGAAAGCGACCGTTTGATCGGTCGTAAATCGTCGCCAGTCCACCGTCAGTCCCTGTATCGCCGTCTCTCCGTAGGGTCCTCCGGGCGGGTCAATCTCGGACCAATCGGTGAAGGAATGGCTCCAGAACGCCGTCCAGTACGCTTCGTTGAGGGCCTCCAGACTGCGGTTGAACTTCACTTTAAGCCACTCTCGGAACGCTTCCACCGATTCGGCACTGTAATCAGCTCCGCCGTACTCGTTGGATACGTGCCAAGCCAAGAGATTAGGATGGTTACCGTACCGTTCGGCCAACTTGGTGGCGATGATGCGGCACTTTTCTTGGTAGATGGGCGAACTGAAATTGTAGTTGACTCGGTTCCCGTGAAGTCGCCGAACTCGGTCGGCCCCGGTGCGGATAATCTCGGGATACTTTTTGGCCATCCAAGCTGGCGGAGCCGCGGACGGGGTGGCGAGGATGAAATACCGGTTGCTTGCGGTAAGCCGAGCGATCACGTCGTCCAACCACTCAAAGTCGAACTCGCCCTCTGAAGGTTCCAGCTTAACCCACGAGAAAACCCCCAGGGTTGCCACGTGATACTCGGTGTCCACCATCATCTCGACATCTTCCGTCCAGACTTCGCGCGGCCATTGTTCCGGGTTATAGTCGCCGCCATGCCACAAGCGGCGAAGGCGCTGATTCAGATTTGCCATAGGTATAAAATCTCCGTCGAATTCTGCCGCCAACGGCACGGAGCCCGCCGAATCTTACAGCATTTTTCCTATTCGGAGACCAATTTCCGCTCCTGAACCAGGCGACCGTGCTTCCTGAATTTTTGCCATGATTCCCACACCCGGTTTATGGCATCTGAGTAAACTCGCTTAGAAGTTGCGATTCCTCGGGAATTGAGAGTCACCAGCGTCGGTAGATTTCGGTTGTCACGGTGTCCCTTCGCCTTAACCATGAGTGCGCGCATTCTCGTGATCGACGACGAGTCGAACCTGCGTAATATGATCCGCCTGACCTTGCAACACGCGGGATACAGCGTGGAAATCGCCGAAACTGGGGCCGAAGGTCTGACGGTTTTCGGAGACGGTCAGCGATTTGAATTAGTACTGCTGGACCAGAAGCTTCCCGGTATTCAGGGGACCGACGTTCTGCAGTCCATGATGAAAACCAATCCGGAGGCCAAGGTGATCCTGATCTCCGCCCACGGAACTATGGATTTGGCTATTGAGGCCATGCACGCCGGTGCGTCGGATTTTCTCCGTAAGCCTTTCTCGGCAGTGACGCTGCGAAACGCCGTTCAAGCGACGTTAGACCGTCCCAAATCCACCGATTCGGCGGTTCCGGTGGCGCAAGTTTGCCGAGAATTTACGCGGTCGTCCGTGAACGGTTTTTCGATTGACTTCAATCACGAGTCGGAAGACGAATCTCATCACCAGCGCACATTCATTTTCAATGTTAGCGCCGCTCGAGGAGATACCGAGCAAGTTGAAGTCATTCTGCCTTGTTACTCCACAGAACTGGTTTTGGCTTATGCCGACACCGAGAACCCGCCGGGAGGCAACCGATTTTGGCAAGCCTTTTGCGAGGAGGCGCTTGCTGCTCATCTGTGGGAATTCGCAGCCCTGCCGGATGGTAAATCCCTGGTCATTACCGATCTGACCGGCCACTTGGAACGATGGATCGATTCGATTCTCACCGTTTCCGTAGCTGGCTAATTCGGAAATCCGCATCACCCTTGCTTAATTTGCAATAATATGCCAGCTAAAGGAAGCCCTTCTGCTCGACTGAGGAAGTTTTTTCTCGGAGCACCTATTCCAAATTCTAAGGCTCACCACGAACGATTGTCGCCGCTGGTTGGGTTACCCGTTTTCAGTTCGGACGCATTATCTTCCGTGGCATACGCCACCGAAGCCATTATTGGCGTTCTGGTGCTTTACAGCGTCCAGGCCATCAATCAGCAATTGGCGATTTCGTTGGCAATTGTTGGGCTCATCGCGATAATTGCCTTTTCCTACCGGCAGACGATCAATGCCTATCCCGGCGGCGGTGGTTCCTACATCGTCGCTTCCGAAAACCTAGGGAGTGGGCCCGGTCTCGTAGCCGGTGCAGCCCTATTGATTGACTACATACTCACGGTCGCCGTTTCCGTCGCCGCGGGAGTCGACTCGATCCTCTCGGCGGAACCCGTATTGCGCGATCATCTTCCCAATGCGACCATCACTCTATCGATTTTCTTCATCGCCCTAATAGGGTTTGCTAATCTGCGTGGACTCCGCGAATCCGGTAGTTTGTTCATGATTCCCACCTACGGCTTCATTGTCATGATGCTGGTGGTGCTGGCGGGGAGCCTGCTGAAATCGGGCCAGGTACCGGTTCACGCGCCCTTGGTGACCTCAGCCAACATCGGTAAAGAGAGCCACTACGTATTCGCATTCATCGTCCTTCGCGCATTTTCGGCCGGATGTACGGCGCTCACCGGTATCGAAGCGGTGAGTAATGGCGTCATGGCGTTCAAAGCCCCGGAAAGGAAGAACGCCAACAAAACTCTGACGTGGATGGCAATCATTCTGACCGTGCTGTTCCTTGGCATGGGAATCATCGCGATGAAGCTGCCCACAATTGGCGCGGGCCTCACCATCTATGATTCTACGGATCCCAGGTACCGCACTCTCATCGCCCAAATCGCCGCGTTTGGTTTCGGAGACAAGAGCTTTGTCTACTACGGCACGCTCGGTTTTACCGCCGCGATCCTGATCTTGGCGGCAAATACCGCATTTGCCGACTTCCCCCGGTTAGCCAGTCTCATCGCCCGGGATGGCTACCTCCCCCGCTACTTCGCCCGCCAAGGCGACAAGCTCGTTTTCCACAACGGTATCGTCATGCTCGGCTTCTTTTCCGTGATGCTGATCGTGGTGTTTCGCGGCAAATTGGACGCCCTCTTGCCTCTCTATGCCGTCGGCGTATTTACGGCGTTCACGCTTTCCCAGTTGGGAATGGTGGTGCACTGGTACAAGGATCACGGACCCGGTTGGTGGCGAAGCATCGCGATCAACGCGGTCGGCGCCGTCCTGTGCTTTGTAGTACTGCTGATTATCGCGGTCACAAAATTTGCCGAGGGCGCTTGGCTCGTGCTGCTTCTGATTCCCTCGATTTACGCCATCTTTGTGGCGATCAAGCGACGCTACAATTCCATGACCAAGCAGTTGGCGTATTCCGATCCAGACTCGCTGCCGGTACCGAGCGGAAACCTAGTGTTGATCACCGTACCGCGACTGCACCGCGGCATTCTGCAGGGGATTCGATACGCCGAGAGCTTGTCTAACAACTGCAAAGCGGTTCACATCGTGCTTAACGAAAAGTACATACCGGAATTGATGCGAGGGTGGGAACGCATGGAGTCTCAGGTGCCTTTGGTAGTGCTACCCAGTCCGTACCGATCCCTGATCGATCCATTACTGGAATACATTGACGAAATGCAAGCGAAACAGCCGGGCCTATTGGTGACGGTCGTGGTGCCCGAGGCGGTCTCCGTGAAGTGGTACCAAAAGCTTCTTAGCGAGAACGTGACCCAGCAAATCCGCAATTCTCTGAAGAACAGACAGAACGTAGTCGTCGCCAACGTCCGCTATTTCTTGGATTAACCGCCAACAAAACCCCGGAAGTCTGATTGACTTCCGGGGTTATGTGTGCCGCCTTTACTTTCCGTTTTCCGTATCGGCGGGGGCACTGGAGGTCGTCGGGCCAGGGCCTTCGGAGCCGCTTCGTTTTGGCTTGATGGCCAAAGCATCTTCCTTCGTGTAAGTCTTGTTTGACTTTGCATTAGCGCCGGGTGCCTCCCCCGGTTCGGGGGGAGAGCATCCGACCACGCCAACGGCAATCACCGTCGCCGCAAGTAGCGCTCGGCTTAGTTGCATGGTTGCTGATCAGTCGTTTTGCCGAAGCCGTAGGCAAAGGACGAATCCGGGCGGAAGAAGCTCATGTAGGCATAGCCTGCGCTGGAGCTTACGCATCGCAGCGGAGTGTCCAGATTGCCACCGGGAATGGAAACGCCCTGCGCGGTGGTGCTGTAGATGTACCCGGCCAAGTTGTAGTTACCCGTGTTCGTACCTTCCTTGGGCGTCTTTACGAAGCGAGCCGAAGAGTCGGTTGCGACGTAGTGCAGACCCTCACCAATGACCCAAGTGGTGTCATTCTGCGGATTGAAGGTGAACTCGTAGGTGTCCTGTCGCGATCCGGCACCCACACCGTTGTTCGCCTGAGCCGGGCCACTCGGGTTGAACCGGCAAGGTCCGGTGCCCGAACAGCGCATGTAGATGGGCGTATAGCCGTATCCACGGTACTGCTCCTTACCGTTGGTCCACATGGCCAGCGGGAGTTTGCTGGGCGAATTGATGGCACTGGCGGACCAGTTGTTCAGCAATCCGTTGCCGGCCAGCGACGTCACCGGCAGGCTGCCCGGCGAGGTGGAGTAATCGAAACCGGTGGTGTAGGTATTCAGCGTCTTATCGCCGAAAATGTCGTAGTTCTTGGAGTACGGATGAACCGCGTTGATCCAGAAGCTGCCGTCGCGTTCCTGGTTGACAATGTTGGCACCCCATCCGGCCGGGATCGACGCGAATTCGTAATTGGGAGGACCGCTATCCTGGTGGCCATCGGGACCGATGAGGGTGAAGGTCGGGAAGTTATCGTCGTTGTCACCGGTGTAGAGCAATACGGAGGTGCCGCTCTGCTTGGTATTGGACAACATGGAAGTCTTCTTGGCGGCTTCCTTAGCCTGCGCAAAAACGGGGAAAAGGATCGCCGCGAGGATCGCGATAATCGCGATCACGACGAGAAGTTCAATAAGGGTAAAGGCTTTTTTCGAGGTGCGGACCAACGTAGTCTCCAATCCCGCAGTGCCTGCGGAATACACCATTATAACGAAGCGTTGGGAAGTTTGCTACCAGCGTGGGCACTTTTTGATTCTGGCTCGGGGTTTGCGGATTGAAAGCCGGGCATCTGAGAATATTCCTGATCGCGATAGCACCCATGCTTTCTTGGATCTAGATCGTGATGGCGCGGTAATGCGAAGATCAGATTAGATTCGATGGGACCGGCCAGGAAAGGTTCGGCGGAACGCTGATTTGCAACTTGAGAAACGTAGGGCGATATTTAATGAATTAGCCCGGTGACGACCGACTCCGACCAATTCGTAGCATTCGGCCTCTGCCGGCCTGGCCAAAGAAGGTCGCGCTCTTCACCTCCAGTCTCAACGAAAAATTCGAAGATTCTTCTCCGAATTAAATCATCTAGATTGGAAATATGAATAGGCGCCCACCTAGCAGTTACGTAACGGACGAAGGACCGGCAAAGATGCGAGTTATATTGATTGCGGGATTTGCGTCAGTAGCTTCTATAGATCTTTGCAAATATTTTGGATTTCTCTTCTTCTGTACCGGAAGCTAGTTTTGATGGAGATACATGGGTCACCTTTAGGACAGCATCGATTCAAACCTGAGATCGACAGTCTTTGAACCCACTACCCTCAACTATGATGCCTCAGGCAAGAATCGACACACCGAGACCGAGTCACTTAACCATACTTGACGGCGACGTAGAATAGAGATATGCCAATGGCGGCCTCTCCTCGTATTGTTCAGGTGGATTCAACCACTCGTAGAAAGCCGGCGGTGGTGCAATTGCTGGCGGAATGGGAATATTTGGAGCGGTCGCTTCACCGCATGCTTTGCGGCTGGGGTCGGCACTTTCCCGACTGGACCGACAAGGTTGCCGTTTCTCGCCACGTATGGGATCAAGCCGAATGCGTGCGGCGGCTGAGAGAGCGTCTGGTGCAATTTCCGGGCACGCAAACGAACCTGCAAACCCCGGTTTCGGAAGCTCTGGAATCCCTTGGTAACGCCGTGATCCTGGCCCCTGGCCTGGACGACGCCGTGGACGGAATCTACCAACTTTTCATAAATGCCCTGGTCCAAAGCTACCTGGCGTATGCGGAAGCCGCCCACCCGATCCACGATGCCCCCACGCTGGCGGCGATCTCTGAAAACGTGCGCGCCAAGGAGCAGATGCGCCTGTGGTTGCGTGACTATCGACGACGAAACCCGGGTCGCCACTCGGACGCATACGGAGCTCAGGTCGCCGCCGCCTTAGCCGAAGCAAACGGCCTGCTGGGCGGGCTACCGGTCAACCGACCAGCCGAAACCATTGGCCGCCAATTTCGTCCACCCGCCCGGTGTGCGCACCCAAAAACTTCTCAGCCATCGGTCGATATCATGCCGGTTCTGGAGTCGCGATTTAAAGACGACCTAGAGATCCGTCGCCTCTTTTGGTGCTACGGATATCTGCTGGAAATGAACCTGGCCGAGGAGCAGTTGATTTGGCTCTATGACGCTCACGAGATGCCCTGGGAGTTTCTGCAAGATGTGAGCCGGCACATGTGGGACGAATCTCGGCACGGGGATTCGGGGCATTCTCGCCTCCTCGATTTCAGCATTTCGATTGACGAGATTGGCTATCCGTACTACGGCGGAGGCAAAACGCCAACGCCAGAAGTCGCCGACGGGCAAGCCGCGGAGCTCTCGGCGAAAGACCTCTACGAGAAGGTGTTCTTCATTGGCATGGTGGCCGAAACGGGCCACTTCCACGTGAAGCACGAGGCTTACGATGATTTTAAGGCGGGCGGCGACTTGGAATCGGCCGAAATGATGCTGTTCGACATCATTGACGAGACCAGCCACGTTCAGTACGCGCATCGATGGTTGCCCGTTCTTGCCGAACGGGCCGGAATTGAGGTTGATTTCCGCGCCGAAGGCGCCGCTCTACGCGCCCGACTACAAGCCGAAACCACGGCCCGAGTCGATGCGAGTCAGGGCAAAGACTACGGCGAAGCCGGAGAAAAGGTGGAGCAGTTGCTCGCCCGAATGCGGGCCATCGCTCCCCTTTCCAACGCCGCCACTTGCCCGCCGCGCAGCTACAAACCGATGTAGCTGCGGGTAACCCAGTCGTAGGTGGGAAGTGTCCGACCATCCGCCATGCGTAGACCGATCGGGCTGACGTACGATGCCCCAATTCGCCCGGTGTAGGTGGTTTTGAGCCCAACCACTCCCACCTGGGCTAGTGACCGAATTTCCGTGTTTTCCGCCACCCCGTTTTGGTTTGAATCCTGCCAGACGGCAAGTCCTTTGAGTTCCCCGCCAGTCAGCCATCCGTCCCCATTGTCATCTAGCAAAGCCATAGCGGCGTAGCCGTTTGCGGGCATGAGCCACCAGGTAGCGGAGCCGAAAAGGTCTCGGCCCGATTGGATTCGATGCGACGGTTTGGGTTGCCAGACCAAAAACGCGGTATCGGGCTGGACCCATGAGTACCGTTGCGAGGCCCCCGTGCCATCAAGATTGAAAGTCACTTTGCGAGTGGGATCTAACAGATCTTTGAGTGAGGTCGACCGCGTCAGCGAGAAAATTATGGGAGTGATGGGGCCGGCGGGCAACTTGGCGATGATGGCCAGATGGTCGGTGATTTCGGCCTTCAGCGCCGATTGCGGATCGAGCCGCAGGATACTTTCGGCGGCCTCTACACTCACCCATTTCTCGTACGTTCCGGGCTGCTGTGCGTAGGGTTTAGACCGGTCCGTAATTTTCGACTGGCTAAAACTGAGGACGTAACTCTGGAGAGCTTTTTGCCGGAATGATGCCGCGGTACCTCCCTTCTCCACCTTCGGAGCGTCGGGAATCCCCGCCTCGTAGGCGCAGGCGAGAGTCAGCGAATACAGTCCCGGCATTCCGCCCCCTAATTGGGTTGCCCGCCGGAGATGCCGCAATGACTCCGCCAGATTTTTGATAATGACCGGGTCGGAAGTGGGCTTTCGATCACGAAAATTCCACGGGCTTGTGTGCTCGCTGGGAAACCGCGGGTCGGCCGCAGTTCCGTACACCTGGATTGCACGGGGATCGTTGGTGCAGTACAGCGTGTAATAGACCCGGCCCAGCATGTACTCGCTCTGCGCATCCTTCGGGTTGCTGCGAATACGCGATTCCAAATTTCTGATCACTCGTTCTGCCGGTATTGATGAGGGGGGCATCATCTCCGCCCAACTGGCGGTCACCAAGCAACTCATGACAAACAGAGACAGGGCGCGCATGAAATTGGAACGCGCTCGGGAACGGCACGTTTCGCGGTCAGAGATGCTCGGCAAACCAATCCAACGTGCGATCCCACATCTCGGGCGTATAAACATGCCCAACTCCCGGATAGACGATGCTTTGGAACTTGCCCGGTTGCCCCATCGCCTGGTAGACCTGTGACACAGCATCGCCGATCTTCATGACTCCTGCGATGGGCGAGCCGACATCCTGATCCCCCGTTTGAAATAGCAGCGCGCGGGGCGCCGCCGCGCCGATAATCACTTCGGTATCAAAGTGTTTAAGGATTCCGGGGACGAAGTAGTAAATTCCGTGGGCCGCCAGCGCCTTGGCATCGATGAGGTCTTGGTACCGGGTCATGCAGGCCACACAAACGCCCGCCTTCAGCCGATCATCGAGCGCCATCAGCCACCAGGCTCGGGTGCTGCCCATACTGATGCCGGTCACTCCAATTCGACTTGAATCCACCTCTGGTCTTGCCGCTAAGTAGTCCAGTGCGATGAGGTCATCCACTAAGGTCTTTCCCCACAACGTCTGACCTTGCCACAGGAGCTTTTTGGAGGCATCCAGTTCCCCCGCCGCTCCCAGCGGGTGCTGTCCCCCGTGACCATTTCGCTCCCCAAAACCCGGAGCATCGATGCCAAACACCACGTACCCTTGTCTTGCTAACTCCGGACCAGGGGCGACCGGAGTGGCATTCGTCCCCAGCATCTCTTCCTTACCAATTTCATACTGCCCGCCATGCCAATGGCAATACAAAATAGCCGGATGCGGCCCCGGAGAATCTGGGAGAAACAGATAGCCCGGCCGATCGCCAAGACTGAGGTATTCCAACCAGTATCCGTCTCCCTGGATTCGAGAGTGAACCGTGACGTGAGGTTTTTCGGTTGGAAGCACCGCCCCAAGCAGATCCCATAAAATCGCCCGAAACGCCCGAACCCGGATGTCATCAGTACCCCCTGCTTCAAAAAAAGGGTTCGACAACACAGGCAAATTCTACATTAACGATTCTGACCAGAATCAGTTGGAATTAAGAATGAATAGATTCGAGTCAGCCTAAATCTGATCATTAGGTTGACCGAAACAACCAAAGCTCAGATCTTTTGGCTCAAAAGCAGTTCCTTGATTCAGACCAAAATCTGATCAGGAATCAACCTCGGTCAAACAGCAACCGACTCAAGGGAAAATACCTTCGTAGGTGCGGGAATAAGTCGCTCAATTCGAACCTGAAAGCGTTATGGTGGACCGGCTGGGACTCGAACCCAGGACCCGCTGATTAACAGTTAGAAGTTCCACCGTCTCAAACGGTCTCATTTTGTCTCATTTGAACCTAATTTGGAGAAAAGAATTCTCATAGCGTCTCATGTTTCTGCTGTCAAACTCTTCGCTCTGCTGTCATAATCTGCTGTCAAATGGCACGCTCAAAGACTCGTCGTCCTCAAGGCTTTTCCGTTTTCCAACGCAAAGATGGACGGTGGGGTTGGGCCGTCACCACTGGCTACCATCCGGTAACCGGAAACCCCCAAAGAGTCCAGGGCATCTGCAAGACCCAGAAGGAAGCGAGTGATGCCGCTGTTAAAGCCACCGTCAATGTGAAGTCTGGCGCTCACATTCCGCAGGGCAAGGACATAACCGTTGGCGCTTACCTCGACGAATGGCTCGAGACCTACATTCGCCCGAACCGAGAGCCCAAGACAGCCACCTACTACGCCGGCATGATCAAGCACCACCTGAAGCCGGCTTTCGCCCGAACACCTCTGAGAAAGCTCTCGGTTCCCATGGTTCAGCGCCTCCTCAACGAGAAGGCGAAACCGCAACCAATCCAGGGTAAGCCAGACAAGACGTTGAGCGCCGATACCATCCGAGGAATTCGGGCAACCCTTCGCAGCGCATTAACGCAAGCGGTTCGCAATGGACTCATCGCCGACAATGTCGCTCAAAAGGTCACCACTCCTAAGGTGAAGTCCAAAAAGCAAGAATTCCTTGAGCCGGGTGAGGTGAGCAAGCTTCTAGCCGCCTCCGAAGGTCACCATCTTCACAGCCTAATCACCATCGCGCTCCATACCGGCATGCGTATCGGCGAAGTCACCGGACTCACCTGGTCATGCGTAGATCTGGAGAAGAAGTCGCTCCACGTCGAGCAACAACTCCAAAGGATCGAC
>Ga0114959_10000177_pt1 | contig 60943 bp, 41 predicted proteins | sample C_130625_EF_Meta_FD_87317 | JGI IMG/M metagenome (GOLD analysis project Ga0114959, IMG submission 87317) | Freshwater microbial communities from Lake Croche, Canada to study carbon cycling - C_130625_EF_MetaG | ecosystem: Environmental > Aquatic > Freshwater > Lake | place: Lake Croche, Canada...
GGCAGTGATGCGGGACGACATCATGGAGCCACCCCTCCCCGAGCACCTCCCCCGTCGCCGAGTCCGGAATTGGGCCTCCGCTGCCGAACGGCGTCGGCTGTTTTGGATCCTTGTGCCCATCGTCCTTCTCGCGGCGTGGGCCGAGCGGGCGTGGCTCGGCCCGACAGTGCCCCCTCCACCTCCGCCGATCGACACGATCCTCGACCGTGGTCCGGTGACGAGGACCATCGACGACGGCATCACGATCGAAGCGCCCCCAGTCATCGAAGCGCCGATCGGCGAGGCCGCGGTCGAGGAGCCTTCTGCGGGCGTCGCGGCCGCGCCGGAGACGCTGGCCGATCCGGCCGACCTGGCGCTCGTCCGCGACGACACCGTCTTCCGATCGGCCGACCAGCGGGCGTGGTTCACGATCTGGGGTAGGTTGCAGACGGAAGCGGCCGCTGGATCGAAGCCCCGCGGTCGAAAGGTGACTTTCGCGCAGCTCTTCTCGCAGCCGCGGAGCTTCCGCGGTCGCCGCGTCCGGATCGCCGGCACGATCCGTCGACTCCAGGAAGTGAAGGCGCCGACGAATTCCCTCGGCATAGGCGCGTACTGGCAGGCCTGGCTCGAACCGGCCGACGGGCCGGCATCACCGATCGTCGTCTACTTTCTTTCTCTTCCCCCCGGCACCCCCTCCGGCATGCGGGTGGAGATTCCCGCCGTCGTCGATGGCGTGTTCTTCAAGCGTTGGGCCTATCAGGCCAGCGACGCGATCCGCCTGGCGCCGCTGCTGATGGCCACTGAACCGCAGTCCCCGCCCCGAATCACGAGCGGCCGAGGGAGCAGCACGATCGTCGGCTGGGCGCTGTTCTCGATCGCCGGGCTCATCGCCACGACCTGGCTCGCCCTCCGTTTCGCTGCCGCAAATCCACCCTCGAAGAAACGCCTCCCGGCCTCCACGGATGGCGATTTCAGCGACTTGACGGTCGTCGATCCGCGCGTCTCGTTCGAGCGACTCGCCGCCCCAAAGCCCCGCAGCGAAGACGCGGAGACGCCTCGATGAAACGCTCCCTTCGATCCCCGCCCGGCGTCGCCGTTTCGAGCGTCGTCACGTTCATCCTGGCCACGTTCATCCTGACATTGATGCTGGCGGCGGGGAATCCTGCCGCCGCGGCCGACCCGGCTGATTCGGGCGGCCGTCCCGGCGAAACGACCTTGGCCCGGTATCTCGAGACTTTCGCGCTCGATCGCGAAGCGCGGGAAATCCTCGATTCGAATCGAGAGTGGGACGACGATCACACGGCCTTGGTCGTTCGCGTGCTGCTGCGCCTGATGCTTGCGCCACCGGAGTTCGCCGAGGCCTGGCGGCGGGCGTCGGTGCCGATTGCCACGCTTCCCCCGAAACCGGAGGACGGCTTTGTCCATGCCGTCGGCTCGGCCGTGTTCGTGGCGGAACTCACGCTCCCGGACGACCTCGCCCTGCTCGCCGGACGCCGCGCGGTCGATCTCGTCCGGCTACGCATCAATGAAGTCGGGATGATCGACGTCGTCACCGACGCTGCTCCCCGCGCCTGGCCGCGATGGCGCGATATCGACGAGCCTGCCGAGGTGTTCGGCATACCGGTAGCCACCGGAGCAGGTCCGATCCCGGTGGCGTCGCCGGCCGCCAGCGGTCACTGGCCATCCCCGCCGCCAGCCCTTCTCCTTGTTGCGTCGCGGGTCGCCTGGCATCCACCGCAGCTCCCCGGGTCGGCGGGCATGGACTTCGGACTTTTCGACACGGTGGTCGACGGCCAGAAACTCGCGGGCGGCGACACCGAGGCCTTCTACGCGCTCCTCGCCGCCGCCGGCAGGGCAGGGGAGGGGGCCGTTGCCAAGGCCGCCGGTGCGCCTGCGTCACTGATCCCGCTCATCGATCCGGCCGAGCATTGGTTCGAACGCCATCGCGGCGCGCCAATCGCCATCGACGGCGTGGCCCTTCGCGCTACGCGGATCGAGATCGACGATCCGTTGCGGCAGCGGCAGACGGGCATCGATCACTACTGGGAAGTGTTCGTGTTCGTGAACACGCCCCTGATCAACGTCGGGGGCAAGGCCCAGGATCGCTATCCGGTCGTCTGTTGCCTCCGGACGCTCCCCGCCGGGATGCCGACCGGCACCAAAATCAGCGAACCGCTCCGCGTGGCCGGATTCGCCCTCAAGTCATACGCCTACCCGCTGAGGACCGGCGACGGCAGCGAGATCCGCCGCGAAGCGCCGCTCGTGGTGGGCGGGGACGTGACTTGGCAACGTCCCCGCGCAGATGCCACGCAGGGGCCACTGGCCTGGGTGTTTGCGGCGCTCGCGGCGACGATCAGTGTCGGGGTCGCCCTGGCCGGCTGGGCTGGCAGGCGCGATGCCCGGCGGCGGGCGGAGCAGAGGCGGACATCGCTCCCAGACCGCTTCGTTCCTCCGGGAGAAGGGCGGTCCTGACCGCCGAAGAGCCCGTGGAAAAAGTCATCCTTCCCTCGGGGAAACCGTCCCCCTTGCCACCCGGGCCCGCGGCGGTGAAAAAGGTGGTTTCATTCCTCCACTCTCCGCCCGAGCCGTTTCTTTCCACAGCCCCCCAGCCACAGCCCCTTAGGAAGCAAACCCCGCCATGCGACGCGCGAAGATCTCCATCATCGGTGCCGGTAACGTCGGAGCCACCACGGCCCATTGGTGTGCCGCCGCCGAACTCGGAGACGTCGTTCTGCTCGACATTCCGGCGACCGAGGGCATGCCCGCCGGCAAGGCGCTCGATCTCTTCCAGGCGGCGCCGATCATGGGGTTCGATGCCCACCTCACTGGCACGACCGACTGGGCCGACACCGCCGGGAGTGACGTCGTCGTCGTGACCGCCGGCATTGCCCGCAAGCCGGGCATGAGCCGCGACGATCTCCTCTCCACGAATGCCAGGATCGTCGGCGATGTCGCCGCCAAGATCCGTGACACGAGCCCCCAGGCGGTCGTGATCGTCGTCAGCAATCCCCTCGACGCCATGGTCCAGCGGACGTTCCAGGTAACCGGATTTCCGCCCCAGCGGGTCATCGGGCAGGCAGGCATTCTCGACACGGCCCGCTACCGCGCCTTCCTCGCCATGGAACTCGGCGTCAGCGTCGAGGACATCTCGGCGATGCTCCTCGGCGGCCACGGCGACACGATGGTGCCGATCCCCAGCTGCACGAGCGTCGGCGGCATCCCCGTGACGCAACTCATCGCCCCCGACCGGCTGGAATCGATCGTCACGCGGACCCGCAACGGCGGGGCTGAGATCGTCGCGCTTCTCAAGACGGGGAGCGCTTACTACGCCCCGGCGGCAGCCACGGCCCAGATGGTGGAGGCCGTCGTCCGCGACAAGAAGCGGATCGTCCCCTGCGCCGCCTACTGCGACAAGGAGTACGGCGTCGGCGGGTACTTCGTCGGCGTGCCGGTGATCCTGGGATCGGCCGGCATCGAGAAGATCATCGAGTTGGATCTGCTGTCCGGAGAACGCGCGGCGCTCGACAAGAGCATCGCCGCCGTCAAGGAACTCGTCAGCGTCATGAACAGACTTTCCGCCTGATCGGCACCTGACCACTGCTGGCCTCGATTCGGGAAGGGGGAGCGGCACACCGCCCCCCCTTCCCATCCTGCCGCGACCCTGCATGTCTCCCCGGCTGCGGGTATCTCCTCGTCGTGATGCCCTGTCGGCAGAAACAACGATTTTTCCGCCGCTCCACTGCCCCGCAGGCGCGGATCGCCGCAGTCTCCACTGGCACGGTACAGGGTGGCGGGCACAGACCGGTCGTTCGGGGAGTCTGCCGTTGAAGCGGCAGAGGGAGTTCCGCTAGAACCCCCCACGATTCCGCGTCCGCTTGCGGGGCTTCCCCACCCCGTGGACGCTGAGTCACTCCCATCCGAGGTGTCGCATGCATCCCCGCCTTCCCGCCCGCACGACCCCCGTTGAGCCGCAGTTCGTCGGCGAGCCGAACTTTGCCACCGCGGCAGACGGAATCCCGGCGACCTCCCCCGCGCCGCGGGGCCGCCGTTCCCGCACCGGGCCGATCCCTGCCGCCGGCGCCTCTTCGCAGCCGACGGCGATCGGCACCGAGGGGATGTTCGTGCCGACCGGATACGAACCGGGATACGCCTATCCGCTCCTGGTCTGGCTCCCCGACGCGTCCCGCGGCCGCTTCGATCTCGGCCGCACGATGAGCCGCGTCAGCCTCCGCAACCACGTCGCCGTTCAAGCCCTGCGAGCCGACGACGCCAACGCCGACCGCGAGGCGCTCGTCTGGCGGGCGATCGACAACCTCCGGGACCGGGTCTCGATCAACCCGCGACGGATCTTCCTCATCGGCCAGGGATCCGGGGGCACCGAGGCTTTCCGCATCGCCTGCCGACACGCCACCGCGTTCGCCGGTGTGATCTCGATCGGGGGTTCGTTCCCGCTCCGCGAGGGCCTGTTCGGACGCCTCGAGGAGGTCCGTCGCCTGCCGATGCTGCTCTGCTGCCACCGGGAGGCTCCGGCCGAGGTCGTCGGCCCCACCGACTCGACCCTCCGCCTGTTCCATGCCGCCGGGGCGATGCTCGCGATGCGGATCTACCCGGGGCGCAACGACCTCTCGAAGACGATTCTCGCCGATGTCAATCGCTGGCTGATGGACGAAATCTGCGGCTCATCCGCGTCACGCCCGACCCCCTGCGGCTCCTGACCTCCGGCCTCCGGTGGCGGCCCGCCATCGGCGCTGAAGGCTGGCACTCCCAGACTCGATCTCCGGCCACGGACGGCGGGAGGGCGAGTAACGATTCGATTGCGGTTGGCAGTTTCGAGACACGGTTCTTGAAGGCCGTGGGAACCGGTCACGTCTGGCACGGACGCCAGGAGGATCCATCCATGACGAGCCATCCCGGCCGCAGTGGCAGCACGCCCGGCTCACCTGCATACCCTGGGCCGCCGCGGATCCTCGGCTTTTCCAGGGAACAGCAGGAGGTCTCGGAAACGGCGGTCTCGCCCCATGGGATCCTCGTCGCCCTCAGGGCGGAGGTCACTGCCGGCGGTGGCAACCGCGACGCCGCGCCGGTGTCGGTGACGCTCGACGTTCCAGACGCGCTGCGGGTCGAGGCCGATGGGGACATCATCCGCCGACTTCTCAGGACTCTCCTGGGCCGTTCCGTCGCTGCCGCGGGCCGAGCCGCGGCGGGACCCTCGCCGCGCGAGGTGCTCGTCACGGCGGTCGGCTATCCCGATCGGGTCGAGATCGAGTTTGCCGACTCCGGGTCGGGGCTGACTCCCCGGGAGCGGAACTCGCTCCCCCGCGGCCGTTCATCCGCCGACCCGCGAGAGTCGACCGATCCCCTGCTCGACGACGTCCTCCGTCTGGCCACCTCCATTGGGGCGACGCTTGCGGCGTTGGAATGTCCCGAGGGAGGCAGCGCCGTGACGCTCTGCCTGCCGATCCGCCGGGCAGCGCTGCGGCGAGCGGCGTAGCGATCTCCCTTCCATCCTCCTCGAGAGCACGTGCATGGACCCCCACCTCACCAACTCCCGCCGCGGCCGTATCCCGGTCGTAACGCCGGCGCAGATCGTGGCGCTCGGACTGGTGGCCGCGTCGATCGGTTGGGCCGCCTGGTTGCTGCAGGAGCGTCCCACGGCCGACGAGGTGGCCCTGCTTGAGGACACCACCCTCACGGCGCCCCAGTTGGCGGCCGTCGAGGCGGCCCTTGACCGGGCCAACCTCACCGACTACCGCACCGCGGAAGGGACGGTCTGGGTGCCCAGGTCGCGCCAAGGCGCGTACAAACGCGCGGTCGTCGACGGGGATGCGATTCCCAAGCCATGGGGAACACGGTTCCACGAAGCGATCGCTTCCGGCGGCGTCTGGACCTCGACGTCGGCCCGGGCCGAGTCCTTAAAAGTCGCCCTCCAGGACGAACTCTCCCAGGTGCTCTGTTCGATGCCGGGGATCGAACGGGCCGCCGTGCTCTATGACGTCGAGGAGCGCTCGGGATTCCAGCACGAACCGCTCAAGACCGCCAGCGTCGGCATTCGCACGACCTCGGGCACCGAACTCGACGCCGTCCGCGCCCACGGCATCCGCGTCCTTGTCGCCTCGTCGATCGCGGGGCTCGAGCCGGAGCGGGTGGCCGTCACCGATCTCTCGACGGGAAGGGTGTTCGCCGGTCCGCTCGAGGATCCCACCGCCAACGCCACGGTCGCTCCGGAGTTGGCCCGGCGGTTTGCCAACGAGACGGCCCTGGCCGGCAGAATCCGCCAGGCGTTGGCGTTCGTTCGCGGGGTCATCGTCGATGTCGCCATCGATGCCACGCCGCTCCCGACGATCACCGACAGCCCGCTCCCCACGGCGACCGACCCGTCCGAGCGACCCGTCGCGGCCGCCGCCAACGCGCCTGCCGAGCTGCTCCCCCCGGCCCCCCCGCCATCGCGACAGCCTGTCGCCCCGGGCGCTCCCGCTGGGTTGGCTCGTCCCCGGAACGCCAATCCGGAGATTCCCGGCGTAGTCCATGTCACTGTCTCAATCCCCGACAGCTATCTCGCCGCCGCTGTTCACGCCGCGAAGAGCCGTTCGCAGGCCGCCCCCCCCGCCGACACCGCGGCAGGGGCCGAAGATCGCGAACTCGAGCGTCTTCGTGAGATCGTCGGACGGGCGCTCCCGTCGTTCGACAGTCCCGATCGCCTCCGCGTTCTGGTGACGAGCTTCCCGGCCACGGTTCCCGACGCCACGGACCGTCGTGCGGAAGCCCTCGATGATCCCCGGCTTCTGCCTGCCGATCGCAGCCCAGCAGCGAAAGTCACGATCCAATCCGAAGTCGACATCCCTCCGTCGCCCCACCCGTTGCCCAACCTGCCGCGCGAAGCGTGGCTGGCCGCCACGAGCGTCCTCGTCGGCCTCCTCGCGGGCTTCCTGTGGTGGGCCGGCGGTCGAAGCAGCGGCCAGCCGGAGGAGTCGCTCCCGGGCTGGAAGGCCTCCGATGACGACGACCGCCTTAGCGCCGACGACGACCGGAGGCTGGCTGCATGATGTCGAGCCTGCCACAAACGTTCGCGACTCGCCCCCCGTTCGGTGCCCAGGCGGCGGTGCGCCTGTGGGTTGTCGTGATTGTCGGCCTGATGGTCTCTCTCGGCGGGGTGCCCTGGGTTCTCGGGGCTTCAGCCGAACTGTCACCCGAGCCAGCCGCCGAGCCGATCGCCGAAGTGACGCCGGCCCGCCTCCTCGAACCGACCTTCCCCGACGCCATTCCGATCGGGGCGATCCCTGCCGCCGCGGCAATGAGCGCTGACGAGGCTTCCGGATCCGCGCGGGGGGCATCGAGCCTCGACTTCCGCATCACCGCATTCCTGGGGGCGCTGCTCGCCGCGGTGCTGTTCTTGAAGTGGAACGGGCGGCGGACGATGCACCGACCTCCGGCCGACGTGTTCGCGGTCCTCGGCGAGGCCTCCCTCGGCGGCCAGCACGTGGCCCGGATCGTCCGCTTCGGCCCGAAGACGATCCTCGTCGGAGTGTCGGGCGCGACCTGCACGACGCTGGCCGAGATCGACGATCCCGGCGTGAGCGAAGCGATCGCCGCAGCCTGCCTGCCGACCGCCGTGGCGGGATCCGCTGGCGCCCCCGCCCGTGTCGGTCTTCCGCTGCGGGCACGGGCCGCCGCACGGGCCGCACTCGGGGTTTTCCTCCTCCTGCTGGCCTCGCTCCCGACAGCACCGTCCCGCGGCGACGAGGCCGCGGCCCCCGCGCTTTCCGATCTCTCCGCAGCGCCGTTGACCGCGGAGGCCTTTTCTCCCACGCCCGTTGGCACGCTCGCTGGCGGTCGACCGACGACCGATATCGCTGCGCTGCCAGCCTGGAGTGATCTCACTACCCGGACGCTCGGCCCCCGCTCGGTCGACGGGATCCTCTCGGCGGTGATCCTCTTCGGTGTGGCGAGCATCGCCCCGGCGATCCTCCTCATGACGACGTCGTTCGTGCGGATGTCGGTGGTCCTCTCACTCGTCCGGCAGGGCCTCGGCACCCAGGGGCTCCCCTCCAACCAGATCGTGACCTCGCTCGCACTGTTCCTCTCGCTGCTGGTGATGTGGCCGGTGTGGACGTCGGCCTACCAAGAGGGCGTCCAGCCTTTCCAGGAGGGCAGGATCGACGCGAGCACCGCCTTCGAGCGTGGCTCGGTCCCGGTCCGTCGCTGGATGGCGAGCCAGATCGAACGGGCCGGGAACCGGCAGACGATGCTCCTCTTCCTCGCCCGTCATCCGTCGGCCCCACGCGAGGTCCGCAGCTACGACGACGTCCCCTTGGAAACCCTCCTGCCGGCGTTCCTCGTCAGCGAACTGAAGACCGCCTTCTCGATCGGTGTCCGGTTGTTGCTGCCGTTCCTCGTCCTCGACCTCCTCGTCGCAACCCTCCTTGCCTCGACTGGCCTGGGGATGGTGTCGCCGGCGACGGTCTCCCTGCCCCTCAAACTCGTCGTGTTCGTGATGGCCGACGGCTGGTCGCTCGTGGTCCAGTCCCTCCTCGATGGCGTGCGGACCGCAGCCTGAGCGGGTCGATCGCCGCAGATTCGCGCCCCCGTCCGAGAGGCTCCCGTGGTCGACACCGAGTTTGCCGAACTTCTCCGCCACGCGCTGCTGGCCGCGATGCATGTCGGGGCACCGGTGCTCGTGGTGGCGTTCGTCGTCAGCTTGGGCACGGGCCTTCTCCAAGCGGCGAGCGGGATCCACGAGACGGCCGTCGGACTCCTGCCGCGACTCCTCGTCGTCGGGTTGACGCTCGTGGCGACGCTCCCTTGGATGCTCGAGCGGATGGTCGACCTGTTCCGCGCCGCGGTCGGAGGATCGTGACGGCATGGATGCCCTCTCGGTACTCGCCAATTCGATCGAAGCCTCCGGCGGCCCCGGCCTCCTCGTTGCGGCCGGCCTGCTTGCCCGGGTGGTGGTGGGCATTGAAGTTGCCGCCCACGGCCTCCTGCCGACGGTCGAGTTCAGGGCGCGTCTCGCCCTCGGCATCCTCGTGGCGCTGTCCGCCCTGCCGGCGGCCTTCGTCGCCTCGCCGCTGGCAACGACCGAACTGACGCTCTCCACGGCGCTGGCAACGATCGCCGGGGAAGCGTGTGTCGGCCTCTGTCTGGGATTGACCGTGGCGGCGGCCATCAGCGCCGTGGCCTGGGCCGGCGAACTCCTCGGGGGCATCGCCGGACTGGCGTGGGAGGACGGCGAAGAGGATGGAGCGGCCGGATCGGCCGCGGGCGTCGCCCGGCTGGCCCGCTGGCTGTCGCTGGCGGGATTCCTCGCGGCGGGCGGTCTGGAGATCGTCTTCGTTTCGCTCATCGATGCCGTCCGATCGATGCCGGTGGGATTTCTCGGCGGGAGTGCCACCGCCTGGCCTCCGTTCGAAACGTGGGCGCTGCGGATGCCGTCGATGGCAATCGGCTTGGCGGTGTCGCTGGCCGTGCCCGCCCTCGCCGCGGTGCTCGTCTTCCAAGTCGTCGCCGCGCTCGCCCTCCGGACGGCGTCATGCGACCCCGGCCCGGGGATGCTCCACGCCGCCACGGCCCTGATCGTGCTGGCGACGATCTTCGTCAACGCCTCGGCGTGGTCGCGGGCTGCCGGTCCGCGTCTCCTGCCGTCGCTGGCTGCCGCGATCGCCACACCACCGCCCGCTGCAGCGCCCGCTGCGGCGCCCATTCCTTCGCCACTTTCGGTGGCGACGCCCGACGCCAGCGCCGGAGGGCACCGATGAGCGATGCCTCCGATCGCACCCTCCCGGCCACGAGCCGCCGTCGCCAACTCGCCGAGCGGGAGGGCATGCTCCCCACCGCCGCGCTTCCGGCCTGGGGGGCGGGGGTGGCCGTGACGGTGCTCCTCCTGCCGGCTTGGTGGCGGGCAACGCTCTCGGCGGCGATGTCGTCGATCCATGCGGCCTGCGCGCCGACGCGCCTCGCCCCCCAGGCCGAGCTCGAGTTCTGGCCATCGCTCGGCCTGGTGCTCCCCACGCTCGCGGTGATCGTGGTGGCGGCCGGTGCGTCACTGGCGGTGCGGTTGCTCGTCGATGGGTTCCACTGGCATCCCGCTGCCGTCGCCCCCGACCTCCGCAGGATCGATCCTCTGTCTGGCCTCCGGCGGATCCTCGCGCCGACGACGCTCTTGACCGCTGCCGGAGGGGGCCTTTGGCTTGCCGTCCCCGCCTGGGTGGCCTCCCGTTCCGGCGATCGCTTGGCCCAGCTCGTCGGCTCCACCACCGACTCGATCCCGGTCGATGCCCCGCTGCCGGTGGCCGTCGGCCTCGCCGCGGGGGCCATCTCCGAGGGCCTCGCCCTGCTCGGTCCGACGGTGGCCGCGACGGTGGCCGTGGCGGTGGGTCGTTGGCTCCTCCTTCGCCGCCGGGGCGAGCAGCGCATCCGGATGACCCCCGAGGAACTCCGCGAGGAGCTCCGCAGCCTCGAAGCGCCCCCTGCTGTCCGCCGGGGCAGGCCGGCCCCGGCGCGCGCCACTGCGGAGAGCGCAGCCGCCCCCAGGACCGAAGACGCGGTCCCCCACCCCCGGTCAGCCGGGGTGGTCGCGGTCAGCGCTGGACTCGTGCTGACCGTTGTTGCCTTGGGCTCGGGCTGTCGGCTGGTCAATCGCCACAGCGCCGTGCCGCAACAGCAGCTCGCCGAAGCGCGGAGGCTGTCCAACGAAGGCCTCTCCGCCGCCGATCAGCAGGATCTCGCCGGTGCCGAAACCCTCCTCTCCCAGGCGGTGAAGCGCTGCCCGACCGACATCGATGCCCGCCGCCACTATGCCTCCGTGCTCTGGCAGCGGGGGGAGCGGATGGAGGCGGTGGAACAGATCAACGAAGCGCTCCGCCTCGCCCCGGAGGATGTGCCGCTGTGCCTTGCCGGCGGACGGATGACGATGGAGCTCGGGCTCCTCGATGACGCCGATCGCCTTGCCATGGCGGCACTCCACGCGGCCCCCCAGTCGGCCGACGCTTGGCACCTCCGGGGGCAGGTGTCCCTGGCGCGGGGGCAGGACGAAAAGGCGCTTGCCGAATTCCACCACGGCTTGGCGATCGCACCGGACGACCGGGGCCTCCTCCTCGACACGGCCGAGGTCTACCGCCGCCTTGGCCGCCCCCGGCGGGCCCTCTCGACCCTGGCGGCCCTCGGCGAATCCTATGGGCCCCAGCAGACCCCCGGACTCGTCCTGGCCCTCGAAGGGATGGCGCTTGAGGCGCTCGGTCGTACAGAGGACGCTCGCGACAGCTACCAAGCGGCGATCGCTCGTGGCGGCGCTCCGGCCGATACTGCGGAGCGGTTGGCGAACCTCGACGTTCGCTCCGCCGCCGGACCAGTGGCCGACGCCACGACCGGCCAGCCGCTCCGCTGACGGCTTACTCGCCCGATTACTCGCCCGAGGTCGTCCGCCCGGTGAGAAGATCGAAGGCCCCGATCGCCGGGACGAGCAGGGCGAGCGTGGCGAAGCCGTAGGCCACGGTCGTGACAAACACCACCTGCAGGGTGTTCCCCTGGAGGAACGAGGTGATCGCCACGAACGTCAGGGCCGGAAGGAGGGCGGAGGCCCAGCCGATCGCCGGCGAGGGATTCCGGGCCGAGAGCGCGGCGTAGAGGCCGATGGCCCCCCCGACGATGACCGCCAGGAAGGGGGCGAGTTGGAGCTCGAAACTCGATCCGAACGCGACCATGATCCGCATCGCGGTCGCCACACCGACGAACAGGAACGTGACCGTGCCGAGGGCAACGGCGATGGCACGGCGGGAGGAGTCGTACGAGAGCCCGACATGGAAGCCGAGCACCGCGGCAAAGAACAACAGCACCGCCATCCCCAGGCCGAGGCACAGCCCTCCCTCGACACCGGTGATCCCCGCGGCGACCAGCGCCCCGCAGAGGACGAGCGGAAGGATCACGATCTCCCGGGCGACCGACAGGACACCGAGCAGTTTTCCCCACACGAACTCCGCCGGCTCCAAGTCGCTCACGAGCAGGAGGTCGAGTGATCCGCGATCGCGCTCGGTCGTCACGCTCGTCACGGCCAGCGCCGTCACGGCCACGAGACTCGCCAGGGCCATCGGCACCACCGCCAGGGCGATGGCGAGCCGATCGGGCCGCGGTCGGCCGGCCTCGCGGAGAATCCCGGCCACGGCCACGGCGAAGAGCACCAGCCAAGCGATGCGGACGACGACGATCATCTTTCCGTAGGCCCGGGTGCGCATCTCCCGCCACAGGATCGGGTTGTCCCAGACCTCTCGCGACGGGGTGCGGACAGGCGTCGCTTCCGTGGCCAGCGTCCCTCTGGCCCGCGATTCGCGGGCCACATTCCAGGCTCTCAGTTGCCACACCGCCAACGAGTTGGAGACGACGATGATCACGGCGCAGGTGGCGAGAAACGGCAGCAGTGTCGTCCCTCCCGAAGGACTGAGGGCGGCAAACACGGCCCGGGCGGGGGAGAGCGTCGCGGCGGCGGCAGCTCCCTGCGAGGCCGTCACGGTCTCGCCGACGGCCACCCAGGCCACAAGGGCAAAGAGCGTGATCGCGAGGGATTGAAACGTCGTGTCTTTCCAGAACGCCACGGTGGTGGCGACGCTCGCGGCAGCGAGCGCAGCCGCCACCGTGACGGCGAACATCCGCGCCAGTTGTGCGAAGGTGACGCCACCGAAAAGGGCGGCGATGGCGAACATCGGGACGGCGGCGAGGAGCAGGAGCAGCACCCTCACGAGGCTCGCGGCCAGTTTGCCGAGCACCAGTTCTCTGTCGGTGAGGCGGCTGACGAGGAGCAGTTCGAGGGTCCGGCGGTCCTTCTCGGTGCTGACGGCGACGGCCCCGGTCATCGCGGCAGCCAGCATCGCCAGCGTCAGTTGGAGCGGGGCGAGAATCCGCGTCAGCGTCGCCCCGAACCGGGCGGTATCGCCGGCCGTGGCCACTGATTGGGTGCCCGTCACCACCAGCCAGCAGGTGGCGATAATCGCCAGCAGGGCCCCCGCGTAGACCGCCCGGGCGATGTACAGGCCGCGGGAGCGTGGCGCGAAGGCGATCTCGCGTTCGAACACGGCCCCGAGCAGCATAATCCCTCCCGTACGACGGCTGTGGCGTTTCGCCAATCCGGAGGGTACAGTACCAAAACATTGCCGGAATCTCGCCCACAACCATTTTTCCACTGTCGAGGGACGCCTCATGTTCCTGTCCACCAGCGCTGATCACGTTACCCACCCTTGCAGCCTGACCGCGAGGCTCGCTGGCCGGGCAGCGCTGCTGCTCGGGATGGGATGGCTGGTGGTCGGAATGTCCACCGTGGCCCCGGCCCAGGTGACCGTCCAGACGCTCATCGGCCGGGCGGTGACCGACGACTCCCACGCCACGGAGATCAACAGCGCGATCACCCGCTTCCGCGATCGCGATGTCGACGGCTGCCGGGCGATGCTTGAGCGCGTTCACGCCGACGACCCGAAAGTGCCGCCCCCGGGGGTGATGATGGCCACCTTGTGGCTGAGCGTGAAGCAGGCTGCCGCCGCCCGCGCGGAACTCGACCAGACCGTCACCAAGTTCCCGGAAGATCCGGAGCCCTATCTCGTCCTCGGGGATCTCGCCTTCCAGGATCGGATGGTCACCGATGCCTCGGTGCTCTTTGACCGCGCTGAGGAGCTGTCTGCGAAGTTCACCTCGAACGCCAAGCGGAAGCGCGACTTCGATATCCGTTGCCATGCCGGCAAGGCCGCAGTTCACGAGGCCCGCGGTCAGTGGGATGCGGCGCTTGCCGAGATCCGCAAGTGGGTCGAAATCGATCCCGACAGCGCCAGCGCCCGGCAGCGGCTCGGCAGCGCTTTGTTCCAGCTCGAGAAGCCCGACGAGGCGCTGACGGCGTTCGGAGAGGCGCACGACCTCGACGGCAAGCTTCCCCGCAAAGAGATGCTCCTCGCCCGCCTCTACGATCAGGCGAAGAAGACCGACAAGGCCCGCGAGCTCGTCGAAGCTGCGGTGAAGGCGGCCCCCGACGACTCCGTCGTCCGGCTCGGTGCGGCCAATTGGTTCCTTGCCCATGGCGACACGGTCGCCGCCAGGGAGAACGGTGACAAGGCGATCGATCTCGATCCGAAAAACCTCGAGGCCCGGATCGTCAACGGGACGATCGCCCGCGTGGCCCGTGACTTCGAGTCTGCGGCGAAGTTCTTCGGTGAGGCCCACTCGCAGTCGCCACGAAACTTCGTCGCCTCCGACTCGCTCGCCCTCTCTCTGGCGGAACTGCCGGAGAAGGAGAACGTCCAGCGGGCACTCGAGATCGCCGAGACGAATGTGGCGATGGTCAAGGACAACCAACAACTTCAGATCGCGTCGCTGACGACCCTCTCGTGGGTGCTCTACAAACTCGGGCGGATGGCCGACGCCGAGAAGATCCTTGCACAGGTGTCGCAAAACAACGCGCTCACCGCAGACGGCGCCTACTACATCGCGCAGATTCTCTCCGACAAGGGAGAGAAGGAGCAGGCCCAGCGGCTCCTCGAGCAGTTGATGACCAACGACCCGATCTTCGCCAACCGCGCCGCAGCCGAGGAACTCCAAGCGGCGCTCAAGGCTGAAGCCGAGGCATCGGCAAAGTAACCGGCGGCGGATCGCCCCCGCATCAGGATCCCGCTGTCAGCGTGCCTGTCCGGAACCGGGCGTAACAGTTGGGCCGATCGGCGTAGTCCCAGGTGACACCGGCGCCGCGCTGGGTTGAACGGGCGCCGCGTTGGGTGACACCGGCGCCGCGTTGGGTGACACCGGCGCCGCGCCGGGGAACACCGGCTGCGTGAACCCAGGCAAGGTCTGGTTGCGTCCGGGGAGGTCCGACGTCGGCCGCGGCGGCACGACCGTCTCGGCCACGCCGCGCTGTGCGGGCACGAGGTTCGACCAATTCGCCCCCCCTGATGCTTTTGGCAACGCACCGGCCGGGCCGGACACAGCCGAAGGTGCCGGGGGCTGGGGAAATCCGCTCCCTGGTCGAGACGGTCCTGTCATGGCGGACGGGACGTGCACCGGCGGTGCCATCGGGCGGACAGTAATGCCGCCGCCCGGAATCCCAGGGAGGCCGTCGCCGGCTGGCGTGACGCCGGGCTGGCTCGCGGCGGCCCGCCGCACTTGCTGGGCCCTAGCCCGGGCCCGGATGCGGTCGCTCCGCAGGGGGATCCCCGGGTAGGCCTGCACAGGGACCTCGAGGCTCGGCAACCCGATGCGGCTGCCGTCGCCGAAGTTGGTGAACATCTCGATGGCCCGCGCCGGGAGGACGAGGAAAAGCGACAGCAGCGTCGCCCCAGTCAACCAACGGGCCCTCAGGGGCCATCGACGTGGCGTACAAGTCATGTGATCGGCCTCCCTGCCGATGCATCCGTGGATCGGGCGGCAGCCGTCCCGCCGACGACGCCCACCCCATTCCTGTGGTGTCTTCGGATAGTTCAGCCCTCCCGCTCGTCGATTCCCCTGCTCCTTGGTCACCACCGGCACGACCGTCACGACCCAACCCCGGAGGCACCGGCCGCGCGCCGCGGTAGGCTGTTGGGCATGTTTGCACTCTCGCTCCTCTCAATTCCCGCCACGGTGTGTTGGCAAGTGTCGGCCCTGGCGGCGCTGGTGACCGCCGGCACGGCCGTGCGTGCCGCCGTCTCCACGCGTGGCTCGACGGCCGTTCCGGCGACCCTGTGGGCGATCGCCGCCTGCGTCTCCCTGGCGCTCGAGACGGGCTTGCGCGCCTCAGGGGCCGTCTCGCAACCGTCCGCCGCCGCGTCGCTGCGGATGGTGACGGCTGCCCTGTCGTTGTGCCCGGCAATGTCGCTCCTCGGCGCCAAGCGCCCCCAGCATGGGGTCTGGCAGTTCATCGTCGCGGCGCTCGCGTTGATCCTCCTCCTGCCGGCGCTCGCCACGATGCTCGTGCGCCCTGACAGCATCTCCGATGCCCACCTCCTCGGCCGCTGCTTCCTTGTCATCCTCTCGCTCGTCGGCTGGCTGAACTTCGTCGCCACCCGCCATGGCCCCGCCGCGACGCTCGTCACGCTCGGGCAGTTGATCGTGGTCCGCGGGTTCCTCCCCTTGGTCGACAGCGAGCCGGCCTTCCCGCCGACGGCTTCGACAGCGGCCGCGACGGCTGCCCTGATCGATTGTCTGGGCGTCTGCCTGGCCGCAGCCGGGGGCCTGCTCGCCATGCTCAGCAGCTCTCGGCGGCGGCCTTCACTGGCCCCGGCGGGAACCTTCGCGGCCGCGGTTGAACCGGCCTTCCTCGGATTCCGGGAGACGCTCGGGGCCGCCTGGACGCTCCGTGTGGCCGAGCGTTTCGACGCGATTGCCGCGAGCCGTGGCTGGCCGTGCCGGCTCCACTTCGACGGCATCCATCCTGCCGACGCCCCGATCGACGGGCCATGGCAACGGGATGCCCAGCGGGCGTTGGGGGCCCTCCTTCAACGTTTCGTGTCCATCCAATGGCTCCGGCGCCACGCCTGGCCGGCGCCGACAGGCGGGCGATTGGCTCTGGACGGACGGCGGGGATAGACTGTGTTCCTTCCGGGGAACCAGGCCGAAGGCCGGATCCACGGTCCGTGGCCGATCCATACAGAGTCCCCCAGGGAGCCAGTCATGTCCGAGTCTTCCGCCCAGCGCCCCGCCCAGGAGCCGATGCAGGTTCCCGTCGACGAATCCCACATCGTCGCTACGTACGCGAACTTCTGCCGCGTCACCGGCACCCCGGAGGAATTGATCGTCGACTTCGGTCTCAACAAGCAGGTGGCCGGGACTTCGCCGGAGACGATCCAGCTCACCCAGCGGATCATCGTCAACTTCTTCACAGCCAAGCGGCTCGCCTATGCCCTCCAGATGGCGGTTGCCCGCCACGAGCAGGCCTTCGGCGTCCTCGAGACCGATGTCCAGCGTCGCGTGATCCACCAGCAGGCGGCCAAGGCCTGAGTTGGGAAAGCCCGGAAACGGTGACGTTCCCGGGCGGTCCGTCTTCGAGGCGCCCGCTGCTCCGGGAATCCCCGCGATTCCGCCAGGCGACCCCGATGCGGAGTTGCCGCGTATGACAAGCGCCACCGGGCTGGCGTCGCCGGCGGATCCACCGCCGGCGACGCCCAGCCCCTTTCCGGTCAAAGCCCGATGAGCACCGTTGATCCCCGCTCCGTTGACGAGGCCCGCCAGCAGATCCGCGCGATCGTGGCGGAGATCGATCAGCTCGGACGCTCCGACCTGGCAGAGGCCGACTTCTTCCGCGGCCTCCTCGATCGGGTCCTCGAGGCCATGGGTGCCGTGGCAGGGCTGGTGTGGATTGTCGGGGAAGGGGGGCGGTGTGAGCCGGTCTGCCATGCCGGCGTCCCATCGACCGGGCTGACCGCTTCCCCTGAGACCCAAGAGGCGCATGGCCACCTCGTGGAATCGCTCCTCGCCGGCACCGAAGGGATGTTGATCCCCGCCCGCGCCCAACTGGCAGGCCCCGACGGCAAGGAGGTGGCCAGCAATCCGACCGATCTCCTCCTCGTCTCGGCGCCGATCGACCGCAACGGCCAGCGGGCGGGACTCCTCGAGGTCTTCCACCAACCTCATCCACCCGAAGTCGAGCAGGGCTTCCTCACCTTCCTCACCCAGGTCGGGGCGGTGGCGGGAACGTATCTTGCCCGCCGGCAATCGAAGACGATCGACGCCCAGCAGACCACGCTCACCCAGGTCGATCGCTTCAGCCGGGCGGTCCACGAGTCACTCGATCCGATCGCCACGGCCTTCGTGCTTGCCAACGAGGCCCGGCGGATCATCGGCTGTGACCGCGTCAGCGTCCTTGTTCGCCAGGGCCGCCGCCTTCGACTCGAGGCCGTCAGCGGGCAGGAATCGGTGGAACGACGGGCCACGGCCGTGCAGGCGATCGAGGCCCTCGGCAGGGTCGTCTCCCGCGCCCGCGATCCGCTCTGGCACCCCGATCCAGGGCGTGAGCTCCCCCCGCAGATCGAGGAGGAACTCGAGCACTTCATCGACGAATCGCATGCCACCGCTCTGGCGGTGATCCCGCTCGAACGGCCCCGGCCGACGCCGGTCGTCAAGCAGGGGGGCGTGGATGCCGTGGCGGTCGCCCGCGCCGAGTCGAACGCCGATGCCGATGTCGAACCGGTCGGTGTGCTCGTGGCCGAATGGTTCTCTTCCTCGTCGTTCGACGGCGGCAAGCGGGCCCGCGTCGACCTCGTCTCGGACCACGGGCGGGTGGCGCTGGCCAACGCCCTGGATCACACGAGCCTGCCGCTGTTCGGCCTCCTCGATCTCCTCGGCAAGTCGCGCGTGCTGACCACCGCCCGCAATCTCCCCCGGACGCTGACCGCAGCCGTAGCGGCGCTCACGGCCCTGGCCGCTCTCATCCTCATTCCGGCCGAATTGCGGCTCGAGGGGAAGGGGACGCTCGAGCCGGTCCATCGCCGCGACGTCTTCGCCGGGATCGACGGCGTGGTCGAGTCGATCGCCGATGGCATCGTCCACGGGAAGAACGTGTCCGAGGGACAACTCCTGGCGACGCTCCGCAACACCGATCTCGAGGTGGCCCTCACCGACGTCCTCGGCCGCAAGGCGTCGAGCGAGGAGCAACTCGTCTCCACGCAGCGAGCCCTCCTTGAAGACAACAAGATCTCCGCCGACGAGCGGACGCGGATGTCGGGCCGGGTGGCCCAGCTGCGGCGTGAAATCGAGAGCCTCGAAGAGCAGCGGAAGCTCTTTCTCACGAAGAAGAAGTACCTCGAGGTCCGCAGCCCGATCGACGGCGTCATCGTCACCTGGCAGGTCCGCGACCGGCTCCTCCTCCGTCCGGTCGAAAAGGGGCAGGTGCTGCTCGCTGTTGCCGACAAGAATGGCCCGTGGGAACTCGAGGTTCACATGCCCGACGACCGCCTCGGCCATGTGAACCGGGCGGCGGCTCTGGCCCGCGAGGATGGCCGGGAACTCAAAGTCGACTACGTCCTTGCCACTGACCCTGGCACGCGGCACTCTGGCTCCGTGAAGGAGATCCACGAGCAGGCGGAGGTTCGCGGCGAGGCCGGCAACACCGTCATGGTGCGGATCACGATCGATCCCTCGAATCACGAGCGCGAGGAACTCGGAGCCGGAGCGACCGTGACGGCCCGGATCAACTGCGGCAAACGCTCGCTGGGGTTTGTCTGGTTCCACGACGTGCTCGCCTTCATCCAGTCTCAGATCCTCTTCCGGCTGTGGTGACGTTTCCGCTCATCATCGCTTTCCACGCCTCTGCCCGGGGCGGGTGAATCCTGGAGGTCCTCGTGCGTTTTTCTCCCGTCATTGCCCTGCTAGCCATCCCCCTGCTGAGCGTCGTCGGAGCTCCCTTCGCGCTCACCGCGGCCCCCCCGGCAGCCCCCGCCCCATCCGGCACGCCGCGGAGCGGAGCCGAGCCGGTCCTCGAACACTGCCTCGTGTCGGTCCTCAAGGAGGCGAAGGTGCCGGCGAGGGAAGGGGGGGTGCTCATCGACCTCCTCGTCCGCGAGGGGGATTCGATCAAGGCCGGCGACGTGATCGCGAAGATCGACGACAGCCAGACCCAGTTCGAACGTCGCAAGGCCAAGGCCGAACACGATCAAGCGGTGGCGAAGGCCAGCAGCGATGTCGATGTCCGCTTCGCGGTAGCCTCGGATCTCGTCGCCGCAGCGGAGTTCGAGAAAGCCCAGCTCTCCAACGCCCGATCCCAGGGAAGCGTCACCCAGGTGGAACTCGACCGGCTCGAGCTCAATGAGCGGAAGGCTAAGTTGCAGATCGAGCAGGCCGAACTCGAGCGGAAGATGACGGCTCTCGCCGCCGATTCGAAGCAAGTCGAGGTCGATGCGGCGGAGAATGCCATCCAGCGGCGAACGATCACCGCCCCCCTCGAAGGCACCATCGTCCAGGTGTTCCCGCATCAGGGGGAATGGATGCAGCCGGGCGATCCCCTCGCCCGCGTCGTGCAGACCGACAGGCTCCGCGTCGAGGGCTACGTCGACTCCTCCCGCTGGAATCCGGAGACGGTGCGGGATCGGCCGGTGACGGTCGATGTCGTGTTCGCTGACAACCGGACAGAGTCCTTCCCGGGGCGGATCGTGTTCACGAGCCCCTTGGTCGATTCCGGCGGCGATTACCGTGTTTGGGCGGAGGTGGAGAACCGGCGGATCGGCGACTCAACGCAGTGGCTGCTCCGGGCCGGCCAGTCGGCCACGATGACGATCCATTCCAGTCAGACGCCCCTCGCGCCGGTGACGCGATAGCCTTTTGCGGAAAGCTTCTCCACCCCCATGTCCACCGCCGCGGACGCCTTCCGATCGAGTACCACGCGCCCCGTCGGCCTCCGCCGGCGCGGTGACCTCGTGGCGACGAGGCAGTCCTATCAGGGACAGATCTGGTGGGTCGTGAAAGACCCGATATCGCTGGGCTATTTCCGCTTCCGCCCCGAGGAGTATGCCCTCCTCGACATGCTCGATGGCCAGGCGAGCTTGGAGCGGCTCAAGGAGCAGTTCGAGGCCCGTTTCCCCCCCCGGCGGATCACGGTGGAAGAATTGGCCCGCTTCGTGGCCACGCTCCACCGCAGTGGGCTCGTCATCGGCGACCGCCCGGGGCAGGGTCCGCAACTCTTCGAGCGCCGCCGGCAGCGAATCTGGCGGCAATGGATGGCGTGGCTGGCCAACATCATGTCGATGCGTTTCCGGGGGATCGATCCCGACCGGATCCTCGACCGGATCGACCCCGCGTTCGGATGGCTTTTTTCGGTTCCCGCGTTAGCGGGAGTCTCCGTGCTGGTGTCGAGCGCGTTGCTGCTGGTGCTCGTGAACTTCGACGTGTTTCGGTCCAAGCTCCCCGAATTTCAGCAGTTCTTTGCCTCCGGCAACTGGATCTGGCTGGCCGTGGCTCTTGGATTCACGAAGGTTCTCCACGAGTTCGGCCACGGCCTGTCGTGCAAGCACTTCGGAGGAGAGTGCCACGAGATGGGGGTGATGCTCCTCGTCTTCACTCCGTGTCTCTACTGCGACGTCTCCGATAGTTGGATGCTGCCGAGCAAGTGGCAGCGGGCCGCGATCGGCGCGGCGGGGATGTATGTCGAGCTGATCCTCGCCTCGATCGCCACTTTTCTGTGGTGGAACTCCCATCCCGGGGTCTTCAATCAGCTCTGCCTCGACGTGATGTTCGTGTCGAGCATCTCGACACTGATGTTCAACGCCAACCCGCTGATGCGCTATGACGGCTACTACATCCTCTCCGACCTCATCGAGATCCCCAATCTCCGCCAGAAGGCGACGACGATCCTCGGCCGGCTCGCCTCGCAGTGGTGCCTTGGCATCGAGCAACCGGAGGACGCGTTCCTCCCCACCCGCAACCGGGGCCTGTTCGCTCTCTTTGCCGTCGCCTCGAGCCTCTACGGCTGGATGGTGACGGCGTCGATCTTCCTGTTCGTCTGGAGTGTCTTCAAACCCTACCGCCTCGAGGTGCTGGGGCAGATGCTCGCCATGGGAGCGCTGTGGGGACTCGTCGTCCGGCCGATTCAGAACATCGTCAAGTTTCTCAATGTTCCCGGGAGGCGCGAGGAAGTGAAGGTCCGTAACGTTGTCATCACGGGAGTCGTTGCCACTGGCCTCGCGGCGGCCGTGGCGCTCATTCCACTCCCCCAGCGGGTGTGGTGTGCCGTTGAACTGCGTCCCCGGGCGGAAGAAACGGTGTACGTCTCCGTCGCCGGCGTCCTCGAGAGCATCGCGGTCAGGCCAGGGACGGTGGTCGAGGCCGGCACCGAGATCGCCCGACTGTCGAGCATCGACCTCGATCTGGCGATTGCCGACCTCGACGGGAAGGCCACCCAGGCGAAGGCGCGACTGGCGAGCCTGGAACGGGAACGTTTCACCGATCCCGCCGCCAGCCTCGAGATCGGCACCGTCGAGGAATCGCTCAAGAGCGTCGAGGAGCAACTCGGCCGCAAGCGGAAGGACCGGGCGGATCTCGTGCTCACCGCCCCGCGTGGCGGCGTCGTGCTCCCGTCGCCAGCCGTCAAACAGCCTCCGGACGGAACCGGCCGGCTCCCCGGATGGAGTGGCCATGTCCTCGAGGAGCGGAACATCGGCGCCACCCTCGCCGAGGGCACGGTGCTCTGCCTCGTCGGCGACCCACAGGCCTTCGAGGCCGTGATGGTCGTCGATCAGTCGGAGATGGAGTTCGTGTCGCGCGGGCAACCGGTCGATCTCAAGCTCGACGCGATGCCATGGCAGACGTTCCGGGGAACCGTCGACGAAATCGCCGAGACGAATCTCGAGTCAGGATCGGAGCGACTGAGCGTCAAGGCCGGCGGCCAGGTCCCCACGCGAACCGACGAGTCGGGTCGGGAGTTGCCGATCTCCACCAGCTACGAGGCCCTGATGGCGGTCAACGACGCCGACGGCTCCTTCACTGCCGGGATGCGTGGCTCGGCAAGGATCCGCGTGGGACAGCGCACCGTCGGCAGTTGGTTGCTGCGTCTCCTCTGGCAGACGTTCAACTTCCGGATGTGATTTCCTGCCCCTGCGGGGGCCTTTCCAACAGCCCCCGCCACCCATGCCGCAGCTCGAGCGGATCACCCTCCATCCGGTCAAGAGCCTCGATGGCCTCGACGTCGATCGAGCCTGCGTGCTCCCGTGTGGAGCCTTGTTCCACGACCGCCGCTGGCGTCTGGTCGACCTCGACGGGGGTGTGGTCAACGCCAAACGAACGCCGCTGATCCATCGGATCCGCGCCGAGTTCGAACTCTCTACCACCCCGACAGTGAGACTCTCGGCGGGGACGACGGCACACCGAAGCAGGACCCCGGCGCCTCCTGCCCCGGACATTTTCCCCCTCCTCCCGGGGCCGACCGGCCCCAGCCGGTGGTTGTCGGCGGCGCTCGGCATGGAGGTGCTCCTTCAGGAACGCCCCGATGGCGGATTCCCCGACGATCGCGACGCCCCAGGCCTGACGCTCGTGTCGAGAGCGTCCCTGGCCGAGGTGGCCCGCTGGTTCTCGCTGCCGATCGCCGAAGTCCGTCGCCGGTTCCGTGCCAATCTCGAGGTCGGCGACTGCGAGCCCTTCTGGGAGGACACGCTCGCCAGCCCGGTGATCCCTCCCAGGCCGACTCCCTTCGAGGCAACCGGGCCAACCACGCTCGACGAACTCCGCCAGGAGATGGCCCCGCTTCCGCCGCTGGCGTTTCGGGTCGGCGGGGCCGGCTTCACCGCCGTCAACGCCTGTCGACGATGCCCCGTGCCGACCCGGAACTCCATCGACGGCACAATCACGGAACATTTCCGTGAGGTGTTCGAGGCATGGCGGCGGCGGCGAATCCCCCGCGATGTCGATACGGCCGGCTGGGGAAGCTACTACCGCTTGGCGATCAACACCGTCGGTGATGGGCAGGGTGGAAACGTGCAGGTGGGCGACCGGATCGAACCGGTCGCCCACCCTGGCGTTTCGTGAGGGCTGCTGGCCGCCGGTCAGTTGGGCGGCAGCCGGACGTAAAGGGCCGGGTCGTAGAACGGGGGCGGCGGGATGAGGATGTTGCCGTCGCCATCGACGACATCCGCGGGCATATCCTGGACCGAAGTGCTGTAGTTGAGCCCCTGGAGATTGGCCTCATTGGCGGCCCGGATGTTGAGGATCCCCTGGCCGGGGATGACGACGCCATTGGTGGCGTCGAACGTCCAGCCCACCGAGTCGAGGAGGATGTTGCCGTTGGTGCTAGCGACGGTACCCGACACGATCGTCGCAGCGCCGCTGACCCGGTTGCCCACCACGCTAGCGTTCACGACGGCTCCCGGCGCGTCGGCCACCGACAGGATGATCCCGTTGCCCCCCGTGGTGACGATATGGTTACCATTGACCGTGACATTCATGACGCCGTTCTCGGTCGCCTGGGCCCGGACACCGACCGGCACCAGCGTGAACGTCGAATTGACCACCTGAACGGTCGCCTCGGTGCCGAAAACCCCCGGCGCGATCCCGGCGGTCGCATCGACACCCGCTGTCCCGATCCGGTCGAACTTGGTGTTGGCGATATAGGCCTGACCGTTGGTCACCTGGACGCCGGCAGCGGTCGTCCCCTCGATCGTGGAGTTCGTGACCTCGACCCGCCCTTCGTTGTAGAGATCCTTGACGACCACGGCCGACCCGCTGGTGTTGACGAACGTCGAGTGATCGATGTTCACCTTCGGATCGCCCGCCCCAGAGCCAGCAGCGTCGACGACGAACCCGTCGGCGGTCAGCCCAGTGAGGGCCATGTTCGAGAAATTGAGCGTCGAGTTCGAGCCGCTGGCGTCGTTGATCACGACGCCGGTCTGTTGCGGGCCGCTGCCGACGATCCGCACGTCGTTGACGATCACGAAGCTCGCCGGGTTGGTGATGTCGGTATCGGTGATGCCGACCCTCGATCCGGTGATCTGGAGGTGATCGACCACGGAGCCATTGCGGAGCGTGATCGCGGGCGCTGCACCGGAGGCGATGACGGGATAGTCGGTGCTCTTCACACCGCTCCACACCGGTACCAGCCCCATGTTTGCCGTCGGCAGCCGCATGGCGGATCCCTGGCCGACGAGAAACTGATGGTCGGCCGAGAAGTGGAATCCGCCCGCATAGGGCTGATTCGCACTGATCCCCTGATGAACGAGGATGATGTCGTACTCTTTCGTCGCGAGGAGTTGGGCTTCGGCGAGCGTGGCGACCGGGGACTCAGCCGTGCCGAGCCCCGTAGCCGCCATCGCGGAGACCGCCTGTGGCCCCGCGGCCGTCCCGGGCGCCGCGGCACTGTCGACCTGGATGACGTTCCACGGGGTGTTGGTGTAGGGATTCAAGGCCTGCACCGGTGCCTGGTGAGCACGCACGATGTGCTCGTTGCGCATCATTGGTTGCTCGAGCTGGTCGGAGACGTTCCGCCGCCGCGAGCCACCCATCCGGTAGGTCAACCGGGCGAAGCCAGTCCAGTCGAAGAAGCTGTCGTTGTTGGCCTGGAGGGAGAAGTCCCAGTTGTTGAGGAACGTCATGTCGAGGCGGGTGTACACACCGCCGAAGTACGGGACGACGTCGGCACCGCTGGGGAGGTTGTAGCGGGCATTGCCGAAGCTGTACCCGCCGACGCTCACCATGCCGGCCCAATCGGACAAACCGGGGACATAGGCACCGACTTCGAGATCGGCTCCCGCAAGGCCCGCATTGACGCCGAGCACGCCAAGGAGCGAATTGCCGACGTACGGTCCCATCGTCGACGCCGTGGTGCCGACGGGGATGTAGCCGTTGCTCCGCAGATTGCCGTAATCGGTGAGCCACTCGGCCGACACGCCCACCTGGTTGTACGTCATGCCACCGGCAAAGACATAGCTGCCGCTGGCGTCGTTGATCCAGGTGTCACTGTACTGGTTTTGATCGCCGTCGTAGTCCCAGTAGACGCCGATGCCGCCGATCGTGCCGCCCATGAACTGCTTGCGGACGATACCGACGTTGGAGAAGAATCCGCCATAGTTGGAAAGGTGGCTGCGGAGATCGGCCGACCAAAACCCGCCCAGATCGTCCTCGGCGTAGGGAATGAACCCGCCGAGCGTCATGTAGCTGCCTTGATAGCCGAGACCGCGGTCGGCGGCGTTGAGACCGTAGTACATCCACCCCGGACCGTTGTTGTTGAGGTTCGCAAACCCGGCTGCCGCCCGGTTTACGACGCCTCCGGCCGGTGCCATGCCCATCTGCCCGGTCTGGGCGAGGGCTGTGCCGGAATGCCCCGCCGCCGCGGTTGCGACGAGCATGCAGGCGGTCATCTCGCGGACGCGGCGCCGCCAGATGGCCAAGCGGCCACGACTGGCCTTCGGGCGGAAGCGACCGCTGCCGGCGGGACGATGCGCTGTGTTCTTCATTGGATTCGGATTCCGGTCGGTGGCCGGTTCGCACGGTGGATTTCCACCGTGCGCCTCATAACCGGCATGATCGTCAGCAGTGATCGACCCGCTCCGCCCCTTACCATGAGCATTTCCGGAACAACCTCCGGGCGCGGAGCGGTCGAGGCGATCGGCCCAGATTGCCTCCCCTTCCTCGGCTCGCGCCGGTCAGGCTCTCAAACGGGCTGAAGCCCCCTCAAACCGCGCAGATTCACCGTTGAAAGCGAGTCTGGCGCGCCGGCCTGACCGTGGGGGAATCTTCCGATGGGGGCCGGCACGCGGATGCCGTCCGAGGGCCCTCAGCCATCGAGGTCGTCAAGACGGAAGCGGCTCACCGATTCGTTGAGGCCGTCGACAGCCCTTGCCATGTTGCTGGACGCTTCCTGAAACTCACCGAGCGCCTCGGCCGCCGCCCGTGACCCGTCGGTGAGCGTGACCAGCGCCTCGGCAATTTGCTGGGCGCCGGTGGCTTGGGCCCGCATTCCCTCGTTCACCTGATCGAATCGCGTCGACAACCCCTGCACCTTGCCGATCACGTCGGCGAACTGGCCGCTGATCCCGGTCACGCGTTCCACCCCTGCCTTGACCTCGGTGGCAAACGTCTCCATTTGCGAGACACCGGCGCTGACCGCCTGCTGCATCTGTTCGACGAGCCGCTCGATGTCGAGGGTCGCCACGGCCGTCTGGTCGGCGAGCCGGCGGATCTCCCTGGCCACGACGATGAATCCCTGCCCGTACTCACCCGCTTTTTCGGCCTCGATCGAAGCATTGATGGAGAGGAGATTGGTCTGGTCGGCGACCTTGGTGATCGTCGTGATGACCATGTTGATGTCCTCCGCACGCTCCCGGATGAGGGCCAGACGCTCACTGAATTGGTTCGTCGACTCCTCGAGGTGGTGCATCGTCTCCCCCACCTCTCCCAGATTCTCACGCCCCGCATCGGCCACCGCCGCCGTGTCGTTGGCGACCGCGGCCACGTCGTTCATCGTGGCGAGGAGCTCGCGCCCGGTGACCGAAATCTCGCGGCTGGCCGCCGCCGCCTCGGTGGTGCTGGCGCCAAGAGAATTGATCGCCTCCTCCTGGTGCGATCCCGCGGTGGCGAGGTCGCGGGACGTGGCCCCGAGTTCACGGCTGGCATCCTTCACCTGCTCGACGATGCTCCGCAAGCTCTGCGTCATGTGACTGACATCCCGAAGCAGTTGCCCCGTCTCGTCGCCGCCCCGCTGATCGAAGCCTCCGGTGAGGTCGCCGGCAGCCACCCGCCGCGCCACGGCGGCGGCCGAGGCGACGCGACGCCTGACCCGGTTGGCCAGCCAGGTGATCAGGGCCGTGAGAAGGGCCAGTGCCGCACCGGCGGCGAGAAGGATGTCGAACATCGGCCGCTGGACACGGCCGGTGATCTCTCGCCACGCGAGCTTCACGACGACCGTCCAACCCGTGCTCGGTGCCTCGGCGCCCGCGAACAGGCAGTCGGCACCGGTCTCGACATCGGGGCCGCGGATGACCGAGGACTGTGCCCCGTCGAGAAGGTCGACTATCCGCATCCAGGCCGTCTCTGCCAGCGCCTGACCACTCTCGTCCGCCTTGGCCTCCGTGCTGGCGATCATCCTGCCTTCGGGGCCCACCACCGAGATCGCTGCCGACCATCCGGCCCGGGCGAGTCGGTCACGGATTTTGTCGAGTCGTCGATCGAGATCCTCGAGCGACGAGCTCACGCCGGCAGATCCCTGGAATCGCCCGGCAACGACGACCGGCCAGGTGTGGTCGATGACTTTCACGCCGCCGTCGTCGTGGGGCTCCGTGACGATTCCGACATCGGTGCGGATGTTCTCCTCGGCCTGAATCCTACTGCGGCCGTGCCCACGAGCATCGAGCGACGACCGCGATGATGCTGGCCCCCCGGGGGTGGCATTGACCGTGCCTGGATTGAGGGGATCGCGGTTCCAGCCGAGCACCCGCGCCGCGGTCGCCGTGCTGCCCTGTTCCGGCTCGAGGACGTACCAAGTCGCCACGAATCTTGGCTGTCCATCGAGAACGGCCCGGGACAGATTGCCCAGCGACACCTCATCGTTGGCCAGCCCCTGGGCAGCGGCCAGCGCCATGCCCCGGGCCGCCGTCAGCGCCTCGAGGGTACCGCGATCCAGTTCGGCGGCGATCGCCGCAGCCTGTCCACGGATCGCTTCCTCGGCCGATTCACCGAGCACCTCCACGCCACGACGGTATCCGCCCCACACGAGGAGCGTGAGCAGGAGGAGCGTGAATGCGCCCAGAACGAGGATCCGGGGGCGGATGCCGATGGCAGGGAGGCGCATGGCTGAACAACGGTGCCGGGCCAAACGGGAGAACCAGCCCCGGAGCAACACCTCCGGGACTGCACAACCTTAGGTTACTTCCACGGCCGGCGGCTGGCTTGGATCGGGCGAAAAACCGTCCCAACCCGTATAACTGCCGCGAGGAACCCCTCTTGGGAAACCCTCCCGACATCCTCCCGCGATCCCATCATGTGGCACCTCCAAAACCACGACGCCCTCCTCTTCGACTGCGACGGGACGCTCGCCGACACGATGCCGGCCCACTTCCTCGCCTGGCTCCATCTCTCCGATCTGCACGGATTATCCTTCGACGAGAACCGCTTTTACGCCATGGGGGGCCGCCCAACCCCTGACATCGTGGCCACGCTGGCCCGCGAGGCCGGTGTCGACCTCGACCTCGATGCGGCCGTGCGGACGAAGGAGGAGTCGTTTCTGACCCGACTGGAGCATGTCGCGGCGATCGACCCTGTCGTCGACGTCGTGCGTCGCTCGCGAGGGCGAATCCCGATCGCGGTGGTCACCGGAGGGCATCGGGCCGTGTGCGAAAGGATCCTGGCCCACATCGGGCTCTCCGGCGCGTTCGACCTGCTCGTCGCCAGCGAAGACACGGCCCGCCACAAGCCGGACCCAGACCCGTTCCTCGAGGCGGCGCGGCGTCTCGGCGTCCGCCCCGAGCGCTGCGTCGTCTGGGAGGACAGTGACCTCGGCATCGCCGCCGCCACGAGCGCCGGGATGGACTGGATCGACGTCCGCTCGTTCCACACCCCGAAACGGATCACACCATGACGAGCCGGCGACCAAGCCCGGCGGTGACGATCGATGACATCCGCGCAGCCCACGAACGGATCGCGTCTGGCATCGCTCGCACCCCCTGTCCGCCGAGCATCCCGCTCTCTGACCTGACCGGTTTCCGCATCTGGTGCAAGCTCGACCTCATGCAGCGGACAGGTTCGTTCAAGGAACGAGGCGCCCGCAACGCCCTGGAGCTCCTCGACGCCGACGCCCGGTCCCGCGGGGTGGTCGCCGCGTCCGCCGGCAACCATGCCCTCGGCCTGGCTTGGCACGGGCGGCTGCTCGAGATTCCCGTCACGGTCGTGATGCCCCGCTTCGCCCCGCTGGTGAAGGTGGCCACCTGCCGCCGTCTCGGTGCCAAGGTGATTCTCGAAGGAGAGTCGTTCGAGGATGCTCGGGCAAAGGCGGTCGAGATCGCTGCCAGCGACGGGCTGGAGAGAATCCACGGGTTTGATGATCCGCGGGTGATCGCCGGGCAGGGAACGATGGCCCTGGAGGTGCTCGCGGACGTGCCTGATGCCGACGCGATCATCGTGCCCACCGGCGGGGCCGGGCTCCTCGCCGGGGTAGCGATCGCGGCCAAAGCCCTGCGACCGTCGATCTCGATCATCGCTGTGGAGCCAGCCTCCGCCGGAAGCCTCTCGGCCTCGCTCGCGGCCGGTCGACCAGTTCAGGTACCGCTCCGGCCGACGCTCGCCGATGGACTGGCGGTGGGGAAGGTGGGAGAGGTGTCATTTTCATTGGCAGCGCCGCTGGTAGACCGGGTCGTGACGGTCGACGAACAGGCCCTGGCGCTGGCCGTTCTGCGGCTCTCCGAACTGGAGAAGACGGTCGTGGAAGGAGCAGCGGCGGCGGCGTTGGCAGCCACGTTCGGCGACGAATTGGCCGACCTTCGCGGCAAGCGGGTCGTGCTCCTCCTCTGTGGCGGCAACATCGACATGTCGACGCTCGGACGGGTCATCGACCATGGCCTGGCGGTCGATGGACGCTTGTGGCGGTTCCGGACCCGCATCGTCGACCGTCCCGGTGGCATCGCCAGGCTGACCGCGACGATTGCCGCCGCCGGTGCGAGCGTTCTCGAGATCGTTCACGACCGCACCTTTTCAGGGGCGGATGTGTTCTCGGTGACCGTCGAGGTGACGGTGCAGACCGCCGATCATGCCCAGGTGGATTCGCTCCAGAAACGTCTCCTCGACGACGGCTTCGCCGTCGCGCCCGCCCCTGGATGCTGAGCGATCCCACTCGACGAGCATGCGCAGCTGTTCTTTTCTCTTCTCTCCCTGCTCCCTTCTCTCCCTGCTCCCTGGGCCTCTGGGCTAGCTGGAGAAGGGATGACGACCATGCGGGCGTTTCCGCCCCATGGGCCGGGGCTGGCTCCGTGCCCCCGTCCCCGCCGATGAGACACTCATCGGGAGGCGGCGCGCGCCCCCGTTCCAGGAGACCGGGAGATGGTGACGCATTCTGGTCAGGGCTTGAGACGCAAGGCGGCAAGCGCGGCGGCCGAGGTCGAGCAGGAACGGGCCCGGCTCCGCGAGGAACTGCTCCAGCGGATCCTCGCCAGGGAGATCCGCAGGCAGGCGATGCGGCGCGCTCCCCGCTGAGCCAACGCCATCGGGGCGGACCTGAGGTCGCGCCGACATGGACGCCGGGGAAGGAATCCGATGCGGAGTCTCGCTCGGGCACTGGCGTGGGTGGTCGTGACGTCATGGCTGGTGGCGACGGCCCCGTCGGCATCGGCACAACTCGCGCCGTGGAATTGGGGCTGGTCACCGCAGACGCCCGCCAAAGAATCGTTCTCACCAGATGTCTTTGCCGATTACCTCGGCAGCGGGCAGCCTCCCCACCCGGCCGTGGTACGCATCATCGCCCCGGAGAACGGGGGCACCTCGATGGGCTCGGGGGTGCTTGTCGATATCAACCCCTCGCAGGGCCTTGTCCTCACGAATTGGCATGTCATCCGAGGGGCGACGTCGGCGGTCCTCGTCCAGTTTCCGGACGGATTCCAGACGGCTGGAACGGTGATCCGCCACGACGAGCCTTGGGATCTCGCGGCGGTCGCCATCTGGCGACCGCGGACTGTGCCGATCCCGATCGCGCCGGCCCCACCGGCGATTGGTGAGCCACTCTCGATCGCCGGCTATGGCAAGGGTCCGTTCCGATCGGAGGCCGGGCCCTGCACTCAATACCTGGCTCCGGGGAGCGGATATCCGTTGGAGTTCGTTGAACTCCAGGCTACTGCCCGTCGGGGTGATTCCGGTGGCCCGATTCTCAACGCCCGCGGTGAGCTGGCAGGAATCCTCTTCGGCCAGGCTCAGGGGCATACGATCGGCGCCTGCTCCACCCGCGTCCAAACGTTCCTCGCCAGCGTTGGCTCGAAGGGGCTGACCCCCGAAATGGCCGCATCCCTGCGGGCTTCACTTCCAGCAGACTCAGGCACTGTCGGGGCAGGGGGGACCACAGTCCTCGCCGCGGCGCCGCCCGGAATGCCGGCAATCGCGGTGCCCCCCACCTTGCCGTTGTCACTCCCGCCGGAGACAGCGTCCGCGCCGATGCCCCCGGCCATTCCGGCGGCGATCGGCATGGCCCCCCAGGAGGCGTCGGCGCCCCCGGCACCGCCGTCTCCACCATCGACTGGCGCCGTCCCTGCCATCCCCCCGTCTGGCGATCGTTCCGATTTTTCCCTCGCGCCAGTGCCTCCTTTCACGTCGACGGCCCCGGTTTCGGCGACGATTCCGCCGCCGCCTCCAGCCTGGGGCGAGCTCCCCGAAGGAAGACCGGTCGGCAGGACCTTCGATGAGCTCCTCGACGTCCGCACCAACGGCCGGGCGATTCTCGTGGCCGCGGGGGGCGCCGCGCTCACGCTCTTGGGCTTGAAAACGGTGCTCGGGGGAAGACGCGGCGGCCGCCGCGCGCGGCGACCGACGCGCGACGATTGGATCGGGGATGATTGAATTGCCGAAACCGCGCGGCGGTCCGATACTGGCGGAGTGATGCACAGCGACCTTCCCATCCCCGGCCCCAGCGACCTGTCCGGCACGCGTCTGGGGGGCTACCGGCTGCTCCGTCGCCTCGGCAGTGGAGCGATGGCCGACGTCTATCTCGCCCAGCAGGCGTCGCTGTCGCGGGCGGTCGCCGTGAAGGTCCTCCGGCCCGAGACGGCCGCCCGGCCGAATGCCGTCCTCCGATTCTCGCAGGAGGCCCGCGCTGCGGCCGGGCTCGTGCACGGCAACATCGTGCAGATCCACGAGGTGGACTGCATCGACGGGTATCATTTTCTCGCCGAAGAATACGTCGCCGGCCCGACCCTCCGAACGTGGTTGCAGGAGCGTGGCCCGCTCGATGCCCGACAGGCCCTCGCCGTGCTGGCCCAGGTCGGCTCGGCCCTCGAGCGGGCGGCGGGGCAGGGGGTGGTCCACCGCGACATCAAGCCGGAAAACCTCCTCGTCACGCCCGCCGGGGAAGTGAAGGTGGCCGACTTCGGCCTGGCGAGGGTGTTGTCGGCCGTCGCGGAGGGGCCGGAGCTCACTCAGGACGGCACGGCGCTCGGCACTCCCCTCTACATGAGCCCGGAGCAGGCCGAGGGTCGTGCGGTCGACACGCGCAGTGATCTCTATTCGCTCGGAGCCACGCTCTATCATCTTCTTGCCGGACGGCCCCCGTTTGGTGGCTCGACCAGCGTGGCAGTGGCCCTGGCACACCTCAAAGAGGTGCCTGGAGCGCTCGAACTCCACCGTGACGACCTGCCCCCATCCCTGACGACGATCGTCCTCCGGCTCCTCGCCAAATCGCCGGACGAGCGTTACCAGTCGCCTGGCGACCTCCTCCACGCGGTTGAATCGGCTGAGGAGGCCGCGTTTCCTGGATTCCGTCGACAAAAATCCCCTCTGGCCTGGTCGGACGGGAGTTCCCCGCCGGATGGCCGGTTCCGCACCGGCTTGGAGGATTTTCGTGAGCGTTCCAGCCACGACGGCACGCGGACGACCGACCGGCGGGCCTCGCTGGCGACGAACGAAGTGCGCAACGCCACGCTCCGACTCCAGTCGGCGATGGAGCGCGAGCGGTACGAGGCCGAGGCCACCCGTCGATCGTGGATGAGCGTCGCTGCAGTGGCTTTCGCAGCGCTCGGGGTGGGATTCATCCTCGGCCGAACCCCCCCCCGACGCAGTCGTTTGTTTCGGCTGCCTTCCCGATAAAAAGTGCCGCCCGCATCGGTCCTGCGGCCCATCGCTGGCTCGATCAAGCTCCGGCCCCGAACGCGTCGATGAACCTCCCCGGGGGTTTTCCCGCAGGAAAAGGCCCTCTCTGGAGAATCCGCGGCTTGACACCCGCGGCTCTGCTGCTAAAAGTTCAAAGGTCTTCACGCCCCCATCGTCTAGTGGCCCAGGACGTCGGGTTCTCAGCTCGAAAACCGGGGTTCGACTCCCCGTGGGGGTATCTGAACAGCCGTATCCTTCGCAAACGCGGGGGATACGGCTGATTCTTTTTTCGGGCGGCCCATTCCGCCCCTTCAGCGGCCCTGAGGTCCGGTTTTTCCCGACTTAGTGGCTGCACCATCGGCGTCTCGTCCTCCCCTGGCTTTTCGATGACGGGCGATCGGTTTTGGGTGTCTGACGCGATCCGAAGGCGTCGAAGTCTCCAGTGGAGAAACCAGTGCCGCGGCGCGGCAAATGTCGCGCGGGCCACTCGGATCGTTCGCGCCGTCTTCTCGCGCCCTGCCTTTGCCTGTCCGCCCCCCACGCACGTGCAATTTCCCCATGTCACGAAGCTCCACTTGGCTCCCGCCCCTTCCTTTCGGCGACTCCGTGGCCCGAGTCAGCAAGGACACCTCCGGCTGCCAACGGGCGCTGAGTGAGGCGATCCCGTCCCTGCGGTCGTGCGATCCGATCGGCAACCCCGACCACTTCCGGCAGCGAGCGATCGCGGTCCGCATCAAGGAGATGTGCCTCGTCGCTTCGGCAACGTCGGCCATGAGTGCGAAGGCGGAACGAAACGACCAGACCCTCCTCCTCGTTCCCTTCCATGGAAGCACGACGCTCCGATCAGGAAACTTGAGCCTCACGAGTGCTGCCGGCCAATCGGCGATCTTCGTCCGTGGCCGTCACCGATCCGGCGACACGGTCACCCGGGGGCCGCGTTCGTCGCTGTGCATTGCCCTCGATGTCACCCGCCTGGCCAGCACCGTCCGCGACATGCTGGGCCTCTCCCCCGACGCCGAACTCCCGTTCGACCTCGATCGCGACCGGACCGTCCCCCTCATCCACGGCGGAATCTCGTTCGACACCACGATCCGTCGGCTTTGCAACACCGTCGACGCCCACGTCCGCCAGCCGGCAGTGCTCCTGATGATGGGCATCGACGACTCCTTCTATCGCACGATCGCCATGGCTTTGGCCCCCGAACAACTCCTGCCGTCAGTGCTCTTGGCGGCTGAGTCGGATGACGACGCCAGCCGGATCCGTCAGGTCTGCGAGCACATCAAGGCGCACATCACCGAGCCGCTCACCTTGACCCACCTGGAGGAAGTGTTCGGCAGGGGGGCACGGAGCCTCCAGATGGCCTTCCTGAAGCGTCTCGGGGTCTCCCCGACCCGCTGGATCCGCGATCATCGGCTCGATCTTGCCCGCCAACGGCTGGAAACTGCCAAGCCCGATGATTCGGTGGCCGCGATCGCGACCGGCTGCGGCTTCACCCGCCTCTCCACGTTCTCACGCGAATACGCCACGCGCTTCGGCGAACAACCTTCCAAAGCCCTCGAACGCCGCCGCGCCTGATCTCCTGCTAGCGATCGTGCCGAAGGCCGCCACGAATGCGGCGAGCGAGCGAATGCCGATCGCGATCCCCCCTTCGCCGGCATGATGCCGCCGAGCGATTCGCCTGAAGCACGTTGCGTGAGGCACGCTGCCCGACGCAGACCGCCGCGGAGTGGACTTTTCCCCGCAGCAAACGCGCCGTGATCTGCGCGACGTCGATCGCCCGCAGCAGAACGCGTGACGCGGGATTGCGCTTTCTGCACTTCGCAATGCGCTTGGTCAATTGCGCGAAGTGTCTTATGGCGAGCCGCGCTTCCTCACATCGGGGAAGGGTCGGCTGACCGCCGACCAGCGGTTTTTCCGATGAAAACGCAAGTTTTCTGGATTGGCGGAAAAGCCAATCGTGAGAAGCCGGCGAGGGGTGGTTGCATTGGAAATCGTTTCGGTCATGACTCGATTCGAGATTGAATCGGTTTGGTGCACCCATTTTCGAAAACCCGGTGCTGTTGAGTCGCGGCTCGCTTCGCCCCGAGGCGAAAGGTGTGCGTCCCGCGGAATCGCAGCGCGAGTGTGTTGGTGGAACTGAAGCGGTTTTTACGGATTACGTCCGGATTACGTCATCGCATTGGCACGAAGCCTCCAAGAGAAGTCGACTCATGAAGAGTTCCATTCGCTTCCGGATTGCTGGCTTGATCGCTGTAAGTCTTGGTCTTTTCGCCCAATCGCCGGGTTTTTCGGCGGAAGTTGGCTGGTCCTCGCCCGCTGCCACAGATTCCCCGGCAGCGACGCTGTGGCTCAATGATTCCACGGGAGCGACCACCTACAGTCAGGGATTGCTGCAACTCAATGGCTCCCGGGACGGCTTGGTCATCGGCGGCGCCGCAGACGCCGGGGTGCTCACGCTTTCAGGCCCTTCCTCGGTGATCCGCACGGGTCTCACCGCAGGCAGCCAGTCGCTGAACTTCGGCACGATCACCAGCTCGGGGGATTGGCAGATCGACGGATCGGGGCAACTGGTGGTCAACGCCCAGATCGTCGATCCCCTCGGCGACGTCTCGAAAATCACGAAGACGGGCGTCGGGGCGTTGCTTCTCAACGATGCCAGCACCTACACCGGCGGGACGACGCTCTCGCAGGGCACCTTGGTCGCCGGTAACGATCGGGCCTTCGGCACCGGGGCCCTAGCCCTCAACGGAGGCACGCTCTCCTCCTCGGGGCCCGAGGAAAGCACCCGGACCTTCGCCAACAGCATCGTTGTTGGCAACAACATGACCTTCGGCGACTCGGCCAACCCCGGCAGCATTGCCTTCAGCAGTGGCGTTGATCTCCAAAATGCCGTGCGGACCTTCACGACCAGCGCCAACGTCACCTTCGACGGCGTTGTGGCAAACGGCGGCATCGTTAAGGCGGGCGCTGCGGCGCTCACGATGACCGGCATCAACACCTACGCCGGGGGCACAACCCTCACCGAAGGCGTGCTGTTCGCGGGCAGCGATCGGGCGTTTGGCACCGGCGACTTGGCCCTCGGCAGCACGACCTCACCGACCATCTCGTCGGACGGGAGTGGGGCTTCCGCGGCCCGCACCTTTGCCAATGCGGTCACGATCAAGGGCGACGTGACGTTCGGCGACGGCAAGAACGACGGGGCGATGCTCTTTGCCACGTCGGCGAACCTCGGCACCACCGGGGAAAACCGGGCCTTCACCGTGAATGCCAAGACGACGTTCGCAGGGGGAATCGGCGGCGGGGCCGGGCTGACGAAATTGGGTGACGGCGTGCTGACGCTCTCTGGCAGCAACACCTACTCCGGCGGAACGACCTTCACGGCGGGAATGATCCGCGCCGGAAACGACAACTCGTTCGGCACCGGTGCCCTTGTTTTCAACGGCGGTGCGATCGGATCGGCCGACAGCACGCCACACACGTTCGCCAACGCCATGGTCTTCCTCGGTGACCTCACGATCGGCGATTACACCGACTCGATCGGGGCGCTCACGTTCACCAGCCAACTCGACCTCGCCAACGCCAATCGAAGAGTCACGACGAAGTCGAACGCGACGTTCACCGGTGCCATCAGCAACGGCGGGATCACCAAGGACGGCCTCGGGGCTTTGATCCTCACCGGCACGAATACTTACGCGGGGGGAACGACGCTTGCTGAAGGCTCGCTGTTCGCCGCCAACGACTTCGCGTTCGGCACCGGCGTGCTCAACCTCAACGGTGGCATCCTCGGCTCCAGTGGCGGCAGCCGATCGTTCAACAACTTCATCTCGATGGCGGCGGGCACCGTTCAGTTCGGCGATGCCAGCCACCTCGATGCCCTGACGTTCACGGGCAACATGTCGCTCGCCGCGGGGCGTCACACGTTCAACACGGTGGCCAACACCACGTTCAGCGGCGTGATTGACGGGCAGAACGCGAGCCTCATCAAGGATGGGACGGGGGTCCTGACTCTCACGAATCTCAACAGTTACACCGGTGGCACCGACCTCCAGGCCGGAACGGTCAGCCTCGCCAACGATTTTTCCCTCGGCGGCGGTGCGATCACCTTCAGTGGCGGAACCTTGGCGTCGTCCGTCAACGAAACCCGTGCCCTCACGAACAACCTGATCTTCAACGGGAATGCGACCATCGGAGACAACTCCAAGACCGGTGATTTCCTGTTTCTTGGCAGCAGCAACGACTTGGGCAACTCGACCCGGACGATCACAACGAACGTAGCGACGACGGTTTCCAATGGTTTTGTCGGCGTCGGTGGGCTGATCAAGGCAGGGGCGGAGTCGCTCACGCTCCGCGGAGCCAGCAGGTATACCGGCGACACCGCGGTTCAGGGGGGCAAACTCGTCCTCGACGGCACTTTGGCTTCACGGAATGTCACGGTGGCCGGTGGTGCCTCCTTCGGCGGCCACGGCCGCTTCGAAGGGGTCCTTTCTGGTGCCGGAAGCGTCGATCCCGGGAACAGCCCCGGCATCCTCACGGTCGGTCAGGTCGACCCGCGATCTGCCGGCAACACGTCGTTCAATTTCGAGTTCACGCAGACGGGCGCACCGAACTGGAACAACGCTGCGGCGTCCGGCAACGACGTCCTGCGGATCACCAACACCTCAAATCCGTTCCTTGCGTCTCTCACCAACGACAACATTGTCAACCTCTATTTCAACCCCAGCGTCACGGCCAGCTTCACGACTTCGGCCTTTACTTCACTTCAAGGTGGATTCTTCACCGACAAGAGCGATTCCAACAGTCTGGCCTCGGCGATCGCTGGCGCGAACTTTCAGTACTACTTCGAGGATTCCCGCGGATCGGTCGTCTACAACGACCATCGCTATCTCACGCAGGCTGAAGCCCGTGCCAACGGTCTGCTGCCCAACTATGGGCAGAGCTTCTTCGTCAGCACGGCCAGGGTTCCCCTGGCGAACTTCGATGGCCAGACGCTGATCAGCGGCTTCGTGATGCGGGTCATGGCCCGGACAACCGTCGTGCTCGGTGCTGTGCCCGAGATCGATCCTGCAACCGGTGGCAGCACCCTGTCGCTCGTCGCGGGTGTGTTGGCCCTCCTTGACCATCGCCGACGTCGGGTTCCCAAGTCCCTCTCTCGGGTTCAGAAGTCATAGTCCTCTGCCCCCGCGTCTGTCCCGACCATTCCGCTTTCCCGACACCATTCACGTAGCCGACAACACCCCAAGTTCGGAAGGAACACGACCATGATGGTCTTCTTCGACGTTGAGGCCTCCGTTGATCGGGGAACGATTCGCAACCGCCAAGCGGCGATTTCGCGGCTCGCTTCCGTGCCCGGCAATCTCTCGTCGCTCGTGCTCTCGGCTGACCCTTCGGTAAGGCGACGTCTCGAGGCGGCCACGGAACTCGCCGGCTGGTCGATTTGCGATGCGCCGGTCGACGAGATCGAATTCGACACGGTCGCGAGCCACGACTATCAACTCGTGATCGTCGACCTGATCCATCCGCTTGGCGGTGATCTGAGGGCGGCCCAGCGGGCTGCCGAGCAGATCTCCGACCGTCCGGAAACGCTCCTGGTCGTCTGCGGCGACGAGGATTCGATCGATCATGAGATTTGGGCCCGCTGCCACGGCGCCTTCTGTCATCTCGCTGGCAGCGTCTCCGGCGATGCCCTTGTCTTGCTCTTCAACAAGGCCCGGGCCGCCGCCAATCGGCACACCTCGCGTACCGTCCGCTGCGGCGTCTGAGCAAGGCCATCTCTGACGACCCCTCCGAAAGGACCACCGCTGGCTTGCGTTGAACTCTTTTGAGGAGGCAAGGCCGCTGAGGGTGGTCGAGGGCGAAGATCGGCTGCGATCCCGTGACGAGTGTCTGGCCCTGGAGGTCTTGATAGCCTCCGTGACTCGGGGGCGATCACGGCAGCCTGGAAGGCCGGCACCCACCGGAGGCCTCGCAAGTCTCTCGGGTTTCATACCGGCCGGTTTCGCGCTTCGTTCCACGGCCGGACTGCTCGCAGATCGATCATTCCGGGGGAAGAACTGCCGTACCGTTTTGCGATAAGGCTTCCGCGGGCTCCCCGATGAGCTTCTCGATCTCGTCCAAGCGTCGCTGATCGGCCGGGGAGAGCCACTGATCAGCCAAGCCCTTCGATCGCGCCTTGTCGAGGGCAGCACGGGCGTCGGGAATCTGGCCATTGGCGGCCTCGACGATTGCCAGATGGAGATAGCGCAGCGCCGTCGGCTCGAGCACCGCTTCGCGAATGTCTTCGAGCGCCCGGATCGGCTGCCCGAGCGACAGCCTGACCAACGATCGGGTGTCGAGGAGCTCCGGATCGGGACCGAGGCGGCGGATCGCCCGGTCGAGGAGTTCGAAGGCCTCCTGGGCCGTCTCATCGCTCGTCAGGAGCCAAGCCAGATTCGCCGACACCCTGGCCACCTGCTCCTCATCGAGACTCCCAGAAGCGAGAAGCTGGCGGTAGATCGCCTCGGCGTCCGCCGGACTGCCGATTCGTTCCGAGATCGATGCGGCCCGAAACTCGATCTCGAGGTTGCCGGGATTCTCCCGCCGCGCCCGGTCGATGATCGAATTGACTCTGGCGACGACAGTTTGATCGAGCGGCCCGGGCACCTGCTTGATGATGGCCTGGAGCGTTCCGAGGATCCGGGGGGCCGGGAAATCGCCAAGAAGCCCCATGAGGATTTCGACCGCTTCAGCCGTTTTCCGCTGGCGACCGAGAAAGGCGACGCGGTCGAGCCCACCGAGCGGGGCGAGCGACGCATACTCCTCGTAAAACCGTCCTGCCGGTTCTGCGAAGCCGAGTTCCTCGGCGATCTTGGCCCCCGCCAGAAGCCGGTCGATGTTTTCCTTCCGCACCCGCTCGTCGGGGAGCAGACGCTTCATCGCCCGTTCGATGTCGGCCTGGTTTCCCCTGGCAACCGCCAGTTTCAGCTCGAGCCGGCGCAGAGACGGTGAATCCTTGTCACCGACGCGGGCCCGGTCCATCCACTGCCGCGCGGCGAGAAGATCACCATGATCGATGAGCCCGTCGACGAAGAACGCCCGCAGGGCCGGTGTGGCGTCTTCGGTGAGGGCGATGTCGAGCAGGACCTTTCTGGCCTCCTCCCAGTGATCAAGGCGGGCCTCCATTCGAGCCTGCGTGAAACGCTCATCGACGGTGAGTGAACGCCGCTCGGCAAGGGCTGCGAGTAGATCGATGGCCTGCATCCAGTGGGTGGGCTCACTCCGTGACTGCAACAGGTCGATCGTGATCGCCAGATCTTCGTCGGCTTGAAGTCCTTCCCCATCGACGTTCGTGGCGAGGAGCGCCAGCGCCTCCTGGAACTCCGGATACGATTCCTTGGCCAATCGGATGGCGAGCATCCGCTTCGCCCAGGCGAGGGTCGGGGTGCCCTGGGCGGCATTGAGAGCCACGATCCTCCGCAGTTCCACCCGCGCCTGGTTTTCCTGACCGGAGCGGATCAGGAACTCCACAAGTGTTCTGGCAGCGTCAAGGTCTTCAGGAGCGGCCGCAACTCTCTCGCGATGGAGCGATTCGGCGCCGGAGACATCCTCGAGCGTCTCGAGGGCGCGGACGGTGAACAGGTCCCGACGCTCCCCGGGGATCGCCTGCTCGGCCCGGCGAATCGCTTCGCGGGCTTCGCCGCGCCGCCCCTGCGAAACGAGATGCCGGACGAGGGCCAGCCGGGCGTCGAGGCGGTCGGGGGCGACGTCGATCGCCTTCCGAAACGCCGCCTCAGCTTGGTTCGATCGGCCACAGCCGGCGAGGAGCCTTCCGAACCACATCCACTGGAGCGGGTCGCGACAATTGTCCGGGGTGATCCGCTCCCCCCTGGCCAGCGCCGCCGACACCCTCCCTCCGCGGGCCTCCATGTCGGCGACAATCCGCTCGACGGCGGTGCCGCCGTGCCCCTCCAAATCCCGGATCACCTCCCGTGCCTCGTCGTAGCGGCCCGCGGCATGGAGCATGATGGCCAAGCGACGGAGCGTGGCCCATTGCCGGCCCCCGAGATCGATGGCCCGCTGCAATTCACCGATCGCCAGGCTCCGATCGCCACGAATCTCGGCAATCTCGCCGAGCAACCGTGGCACCATGCCCCAACGTGGGCGGTCGCTCGTCACCTCGACGAGGAGATGCCTTGCCTCCTCGAGATCGATCTGTTCGTCCGGCGTCAGCGCTGCTCCCAGGGCGTCGCCGGCGAGCCGGTCGCGACGCCGCTCCAACACCGAGGCGACGAGTTTCACGGCCTTGGCGAAGCGGCCGTTGGCGTCATCCGGATGAGCCATCGTCACGAGCGACTCCGCATGGGCCTGGGCGGCAGCGAAATCCTCCTCGATGAACGCCAGATCGATGAGCATCATGAAGCTCGAGAGGTCCTCGGGGTTCACGGTTGCCATGCTCTTGGCCACCCGTCGGGCCCCAGAGACGTCTCCGATCTGGAGGTATCCGGCCACGAGTTCCTGCCGCACCCTCCCTCCGCCCGTGACGGACAGGGCACCGGCCCGCTGCTCAACGTCCTCGAGGCGACGCGATGCCTCGTCAAGCGGACACTCCAAGGCAATGAGGATGGCGGCCCGCAGCATCTCGGCAGAGTTGCGCAACTCGTCCGGGGCGCCGTCGATGAGTTGCAGAGCCGAATCGCCCCCGAGCAGCACCGCCCGCTGGCCGAGAAGAATCGGTGAGCGCGGGTGAGTGGCGACCGCGATCGAGGAACGGGAAATCGCTTCTTCTCTGAGCCCCTTCGCCTCGATGACGTCGATTTCCAGGCCCTCGAGGAGGGCCGGATCGATCGGCTCGGCAGGCTTCGCGTTCTTGAGATCGTTGATCAGCGCCTCGACTTTGGCCCAGTCACGTTCGGGAGCAGGGCGTCTGGTCTGCTCCCACAGCCGCATGCGGATGAGGGGGACGAAAACGGCTGGCCGGCCTGCCAGCTGCTCGACTGCCATCTCCCGGGCGATCGTCTCGCAGAGCTCGAGCGATCGCTCCGACCACCCCGCTCGTTCGTACGTCAGCGCGAGCGTCAGCAGCGCCTCGATGAGATTCGGATCTTCGTTGAGGAGCCTGAATCCGGCCCCGAGGGTCCGATCCGATTCGCCGAGGGCATCGTGGCAGGCAGCAAGACGGAGATCGATCATCCGGGTGTAGGCAACGTCCCCCGCCATGAACGGACGGAGCTGGAGCCACAGCCCGAGCGCTTTGATCCACCGGTGCCCATCCATCGCCACGACGGCATCGGCATAGAGCGCCGGCACGCAACTCCCTCCCATCACTTCACGGGCATGCGTGACCACCTTGTCGAGCTCGTCGAAACGCTTCAGGTCGGCCAGGGAGAAGATGTATTTCGTCAGCACCCTTTTCTCATCGGGGAAACGCTCGACACCTTCACGGAGGAAGCGGACCATTCCGTCGGTATCCCCCTTGGCGAGGGCGAGATCGGCGCGGGCGATGGCGTAGGCCGGGCTGTCGGAGATGTCACCGAGGATGCCGTTGATGATCGTCTCCGCCCGATCCAAGCGGCGCTGCCGAATGGCGACGCAGAACTCCTGATAGAGCGACTCGTGGTCCCGGGGGGAGAGCTCGACCGACTTCTCGATCGCCGCGGCGGCCGCATCGAGGTCGCCGTGGGTGTCCCGCCACCAAGAGAGATACCGCCAGGCAATCGGATCCTCGGGGGCGACTTCAGTCATCCTCCGGATCACCCCATCGGCCGCCTCGAACTCGTCAAACTGTCGCTCGAGCAGCCCCGCCAGCAGAACGAAAGCCTCGGCCCGCCCAGAAGGAATCTTGACCGCCGTATCGAAGGCCCGGATTTCCGGCACGTAGCCAACCATCCGGCCGAGCACCGTCATCGCTTCATCGTCTTCCCGGAGGTTGATGCAGGCCTTCGCGTACATCGTGCTGATCTTCACCCCCTTCAGATCCTCGGCTTGATCATCGATCGGCACGTCATCGGGCCCGGGCCGCTGACGGAGCTCGGTCAGATGCTCTTGGGCGGCTTTCGATTCGCCGGCACGCATGAGAAGTTCGGCGTGCTGGAGGCGCAGTTCCTCATCGTCCGGCATGCCCCGGAGCGCTTTCTCCGTCTCGAAGATGGCCCCGCGGACAAACTCGCCGCTTTGGCCAGGCTTGCCCGCCATCTCGTTGAGGAGCCTGGCGAACTGCACCCGGCGCTCGCGGTCGCGTGGCCTGAGTTGGAGATATTTGCCGAGTTGCTCGATGGCCTCGAGTGGCTTCCCCTCAGCAAGGACCTTATTGGCGTTTCCGGCAAAGACATCGGCGTTCCGGCCGGTCTGCCAACGGTGAAGGCCGGCAACGCCGAGGACGATCGCCAGGAAGCAGCCGAGGACACCCAAGAAGAAAGGGAGATTGACGCGTCGCATGGGGGCTTGAGCTCACAGAGATGACGCGAGGATTGCGACATCGGAGTCGTCGTTGACCACTGGGAACGCGTCCGCCGCCGTTCGATAACGGCGGAACATTCCTCCTCCATCCTATCGGCCGGACAGGCCCGATTCAGCCCACCGCCCCCCCCCGATCCTACGGTCGTTAGAACCGAAGTCGCCGGTAAAGACTCCTCAACCGTTCACGGAAGTGTTGGAGGCTCAGGCGACCGAAAATTGGGCGACCGTCGATCCAGGAATCCCGCGACTTTTCCGTCGGGCGACACCTTGGAAAACGCCGGAGATGACTTTTTCCACGGTCAGCTAAACTCGGTCTCACCTTGTCCAGCTGACTCCAGGGGGAAACCATGCGTTCATCGTTCCGCGGGCCGGTGCTCGTCGGCCTGCTTGCCACCGCTTTGCTCGTCGCCACTCCCGGGCTCTGTGGGGCCGAGGGCTGGCCCGACTTCCGCGGCCCTTCGGGGCAGGGGCACTCGGCCACGGCCGGCCTGCCGACGTCGTTTTCCCCAAGCGACCATGTCCGTTGGAAGGTGGCTCTCCCGGGAAAGGGGTGGTCGACGCCGATCATCGATCAAGGCCGGGTGTTCCTCACCACGGCCGTCCCCTCGGGGGAAACCCCTCCCGTGAAGCAGTCGCTGCGTGCCCTCTGTCTCGACGCCACCACCGGGAAGACGCTGTGGGACAGGGAACTGTTCTCCAAGGACATGACGACCGCAAAGAGCCACACGAAGAACAGCTTTGCGAGCCCCTCCTGCATCACCGACGGCCGGCATGTCTTCTTCCACTTCGGCCCCGACGGCACGGCCGCCGTCGACCGTGACGGCACCACCGTCTGGTCGAACAGTTCCCTCGGATACGACCCGCAACATGGGGCGGGAAGCTCGCCAATCTTCGTCGGCAACCTGCTCGCGTTCACCGGCGACGGGGTCGCCGATCCGTTCATCGCCGCGCTCGACCGCGGCACCGGAGCGGTTGCCTGGAGGACGGCCCGCCCCGAGATGCCCGATCCGAAGTGGTCGTTCTGCACGCCCCTCCTCGTCGAAGCCGACGGCCGCCGGCAGGTCGTCAGTCCCGCCGGGCACATGGTCTGCAGCTACGATGCGGACAGCGGCCGGGAACTGTGGCGCGTCCGCTACCCCAACAAGTGGTCGGTCGTACCGCGGCCGATCTTCTCCCACGGCCTCGTCTTCGTCTGCACCGGCTACGACGGGCCGGCCGAACTCCTCGCCATCAAGCCGGATGGAGAAGGGGACGTCACCGACAGCCATGTCGTCTGGAAGACCGACGACAACATCCCCCACAATCCTTCGCCGGTGATCGTCGGTGACGCGATCTACCTCGTGGCCGACAATGGCATCGCTTCCTGCCGGGATGCCGTCACGGGCAAGCTCCACTGGCGCCACCGCCTCGGCGGCAATTTCTCGTCGTCGCTCGTCCATGCCGGCGGGACGTTGTGGATCGTGAGCGAGCAGGGGGTGTGCACGGCGTTCGCCGCCGATCCCACCGAATACCGCGAACTCGGGAGTGGCGACATGGGGGAGCAGGTGCTCGCGTCACTCGCAGCGGCGGAGGGGGCGTTCTTCCTCCGCACCGAGGGGCATCTCTACCGGATCGAATGACCGCTCTTCCCCCGTCTCCCGCCGGAGCCTTTGCGATGCGCCGCCTTTCCACGTCGATCATCGCCGTTGCCCTCGCCGCGATGGCTCTTCCGACGCTCCCCGGAGCGGCGGAGGTCGTCGTCGAGCTTGCCGGCGACTGGGAAGTCCGCGTGGCCGACACGGCCGCCGGCGTCACGGCCACAGAGACGTTCCTCATCGCTCCCCCCGACGGCGTCGAGGTGCTCCATGAGAAAATCCCCGCGCTGCCGCTGTTCAACCCCGCCGTTCCCGGCTGGGTGAAGGGGGTGGCGCTCGAGGAGGTCAAAGCGGCCGAGTGCACCGTGATCCGGGCCCTCGATCCGGAGTCGCTCGTCGTCAGGTCGGCCCCGGGAAGGGAAGGGGCGATCCTCGAGCGCGGCCGCGACTGGGAAGCTGACACCGAATGGGGCACCTTAGGCCGGCTCGCCGGCGGCAGAGTCGGGGAAGGGGAGCCGGTGTGGGCCAGCTACCGCGCCGCCCTGCGACGGATCGATTCGGTTGTCCGTCTCACCGATGGCAAGCTCGAGTTGGTGCGCGGCGAGCCGCAGATCGTTCTCTGCGAACCGCCCGCCATCCCGGCCGGGAGTGAACGACTCGTGAATGTCTACCTTTCAGGGCGGATCGCGAGCCTCTCGGGAGCGAACCTGTTCCCGATTCTCGAAGACCGCTGTCCGCCGCTTCACCCGGACCACCCGGACCAACCGCCCCAGGCCAGAGCAAGGCTCCCTGAAACGCTCCGCCGCCTCGAGGCGGGCGAGACTTTGAAAATCCTCGCCTGGGGAGACAGCGTCACCACCTACGGCCGCTGGCAGTCGATGTTCGTGGAGCGACTCAAGGCCCGCTATCCACAGTCCAAGATCGAGTTGGTCACCGAGGCCTGGGGCGGACGCAACACCGGCAGCTACCTCGCCGAGCCCCCCGGCAGCGACCACAACTATCGAGAGAAGGTGCTGGAGGCTCGCCCGCACCTGATCGTCTCCGAGTTTGTCAACGACGCCGGCATGGCCCCGGCAGACGTCGATCAGCAGTATGGCCGGTTGCTCGCCGACTTCCGCGGCATCAGCGCCGAATGGATCATCCTCACGCCTCACTACGTGATGCCGGAATGGATGGGGCCGGGATTCGTCGAGCGTGGCCAGCGTGACATCGATGACGATCCGCGTCCCTACGTCGCCGGACTGAAAGCCTTTGTTGCCGCCCACCCGGAGCACGTGGCACTCGCTGATGCCGCGCGGCGTTACGGCCGCCTCTGGCGTCAGGGGATCCCCTACCTGACGCTCATGGAGAACAACATCAACCATCCGAACGTGGCCGGCCACCGGATCTTTGCCGATGCCCTCGATGAGGTGTTCGGGAGCCCGGCCCGCTGACGATCCGCGTTGCGATTCGCGTGTCAAGCAGCCTCTCTCTGCCGGCCCGCCGTCCCGAGTGGCGCATTTTGCGGCGGAACGTGCGAAATCGCACCGGCAGCAGCTCGGCCACGTCAGGCCTGACGGCGCGACTGGGGACGATTCCGGGCGGAAATACCCAGCCGCCAAAAGAAACGTCGGTCGGCATGACGGTTGCTCAAGCCAGCGAGCGACGATCGCCACAAACCGGGTTCGCCCTGCCACGAAATCCCCATCCATCGAGGAAACGATGTCGCTTCATGCTCAGACCAGCCGTCGCCAGGCTTGCTTCACCTTGGCAGGCGCCGCCGCCGTGGCGTGTGGCAGGAGGATTTCCCTGGGCGCCTCCCCCACGGCCACGCCGACGACGGTCCGGCTTCCGATCCCCCCCCGTCTCCAATGGGAAGAGCTCGATGGCTACTGCGGTGAGTGCGCCATTCAGCAGGCAGCGCTCTTCTTCGGCACGTACGTCTCGCAATTCGTCTGCCGTGGCATCATCCAACCGGATCAGCAGAGTCAACTCCTCGTGGGAGTGAACGAACGGGCCGTCCTCTCGGCCCTCCGGCTCACATCCGCTGCCTTCGACTCTCGCTCGGTGGCGAAGCCGCAATTCCCCGCCTCCTTCACCTGGGTGAAGCAGCACCTTCTCAACCTGCATCCGGTGCTGATCGTCGCCTATGTGCGAGGGCTCGACGATGCCGACTACGACCACATCATGCTCGCTACCGGAATTCAATCCCGAGGTCCTGGATATCTGCCGACAGACCAACTCTTCTTCAATGATCCGGAGAGCCTTGTCGTCAACGCTCGGCTTGCCGCCACGCTGGCCGACACCCGGCCGATGCGCGGCAACGGTGCCCGGTTTGAGGTCTGCATTCCCCAGACGACCTGCTTCGGCTGTGCGGTCACGGGTATCCAGGATCTGTCGCGACAGGCTCTCCCGGTGCAGGTCGCCATCGGAAAGGCCAGTGAGCCCGACGTCATCGCCGGGGCGGCGCCGCAACCGCTTGACGCCGTCGTGACGATTTCCCAGCTCGTTCCCGGAAAGCCCTACACGCTTTACCGGTACGACGACCATCGCTCCGTCCCCACGACAAACTACGCCAAGAGTCGCTCCACATTGGCGACCACGTTCGTCGCCACCGCGCCCCAGGCGACGTTCCCTGCGGTCGTCCGTTCCAACGGCGTCGCCGTGTTCCGCTGCCTCCCGGCGGGAGTCTGACCCGAGGCTCCGCGGTTCGGTCGTGCGAAGTTGGGCTAATTTGGGGAAGAGGCGAAGGCCGTGCCGGTAGCGGCGGGGGGGGCTGCACAGACCGTTGCAACGATCGTCGCGGCGATGGCTCTTCGGGCAGGAATAGTCCGAAAAGATCATAGGAGCCCGGCGACGGGGCCAGGTCCAAACCGATCCCTTGCGACCAGCAGCATGCGACGTTCCCGAGGATTGAAGGGAGCTTCACCGCCGAAGCGGCTGCGGACCGCGGCGGCGTGCCGCGGCGGCGTGACCGCGGCGTTCATGGCCGCCGCCGTGGCCTTTGTCCTCGGCATGGGGACTGCGGCGGCAGCCCCGCCGGCGCGGAAAGCCCTGGCCACCCCGTCGGTTGGCCGGGCCCCGATCCGACGGCTGACACGGATCGAGCACGAACACACCCTCCGCGATCTCCTCGCCCTTCCCGGCCTCGAGGTCCATGGCCTCCTTCCCGAAGACGGGCGGGCCCACGGCTTCGACAAGTCGGCGGCGGCCCTCGACGTCTCGCACGTCCACGTCGCCGGCTGGTACGCGGCCGCCGAAGCGGCCCTCGGCATGGCCACGGCGCCGCAGCCGACGGCTCCGAAGCCGGTCCACGAGACACTCCTCCCGGGCGCCCAGGAGTTTTTCAAGCTTGCCCTTCTCGAGGGGGACGCCGTCTTCCTTCGCGGAGGCGCCTACGACCACGAGGCGCTGCCGATCGTCCGCGCGGCGCTCCCGCACAAGCTCGCCCACTACGAGCAGTCGGGGCTCTTCCCCTACCGGCACTCGGTCGGGGTCTTCCGCCGCCAAGCCGTGGACGATCACTTTGCCCTGTTCTTCACCGGATTTGCGCCGATCCGGGCCGGCCGCTACCGGCTGCGGATCTCGACCTGGAGCTTCCAATGGGACAGGGGAAAGCTCCTGCCGCGACCGGCTTCCGAGGCCGTCAGCCTCCACGCCGACGACCGGCTGCTCGCCTATGTCGATGCGCCGTCGCTCGAGCCGACGGTGCATGCGATCGACACCTGGCTCAACCCCGGCGAGCGGATCCTGTTCACGGCGGCCTCGCTTCCGCCGGCCCGCGTTTACCAGATGCCGGGCCGGGCAGCGGAATACGTCGGACCGGGGGTGGCGGTCGATTGGATCGAGGTCGAGGGACCAGTCGACGATGTCTGGCCCCCGGAGAGCCATCGCCGGATCTTCGCCGACCTGCCGACGCTGCCGCTCCGCGACAGGGGAGCCTCCCCGCCGCGCCGACCGCTCGCCGTGCAGCGGTTTCCAGGCGCGATCCCCAGGGGTGAGGAGCCCGGAAAACCGTGGGCCGTCACCTCGGCCGACCCGGCAGCCGACTCCAGGCGGCTCCTGTCGGCCTTCCTCTCCCGGGCTTACCGGCGACCGGCAACCGCCGGTGAGCTCGCGGTCGCCACGGCGCTGGTGGCAAAGCGGATCAAACAAGGGGATTCGTTCGAGGACGCCGTCCGCACCGCCTGCCAGGCGGCGCTGTGCAGCCCCGAGTTCCTCTTTCTCGGGAGCCCCCCGGGCCCCCTCGACGACTGGGCCCTGGCATCGAGGCTCTCCTACTTCCTCTGGGACTCGATGCCCGACGAAACGCTCTTCACCCTGGCACGGCGTCGGCAACTCACGCAGCCGGACGTCCTCCGGGCCCAGGTGGAGCGGATGCTCGACGATCCCCGCGCCGAACGGTTCATCGCCCACTTCACCGACGAATGGCTCGACCTTCGCGACCTCGAGGCCACCACGCCAGACGCCACGCTCTACCCCGATTTCGATCGTGCTCTCCTCGACGCCATGAGGGCCGAGACGCGGGCCTTCGTCGCCGAGCTCGTGCGCCGCGACGAGCCGGTGACGGCCTTGGTCCGCTCCGACTTCGCGATGCTCAACCAGCGTCTCGCCACCCACTACTTCCCCGGGGGTGACGTCGGCGTGGAGGGCGTCGCCATCCAGCGTGTGTCCTTGCCGGCGGGGAGCCACCGCGGGGGATTGCTGGGACAGGGGGCGATCCACAAGGTGACCGCCAACGGCACGGTGACCTCGCCGGTGAAGCGTGGCGTCTGGGTGCTGCGGGAATTGCTCGACGCCCCTCCTGATCCGCCTCCTCCCGGGGTCGCCGCGGTCGATCCCGACGTCCGCGGTACGGTCTCGATCCGCGACCAGCTCGCCCGGCACACGTCCGACACAACGTGCGCCTCCTGCCATGCGAGCATCGATCCACCAGGCTTCGCCCTCGAGGGGTTCGATGCGGTCGGCCAATGGCGGGATCGCTACCGCGTCTTCGCCGATGACTCCGAAGCCCTGCCCGTCGATGGCCCGGCCATCGACGACTCCTGCACGCTCGCCGATGGACGCCATTGCAAGTCCTTCGAGGACTTCCGCGATGCGCTCGTCGTCGACCATCGCGCCCTGCGCCGCGCGCTCGCCAGAAACCTCATCGTCTATGCCACTGGTGCCGATGTTTCCGCCACGGACGGCGAAGCCATGCACCGCCTTGTCAACGAGGCCGAAGCCGCTGGGGGCGGGGTCCGTGCCGTGATCCACGCCGTTGTCTCAAGCCCCTTGTTCCTCGAGCAATGAAGGGCCTCTTCATGCCTCTCTCCTCACCGACGGCGGTCTCCAGACGCGCTCTCCTCCGCGCCTGCGGCGTCGGAGTTGCCCTTCCCTGGCTCGAGGCCCTTGCCCCCCGTCGGGCCAAGGCCGCCGAGCCCCGCGCGCCGCTCCGGCTGGTGGCCATCGAGACGACGATGGGCTTGCTGCCGCAATGCTTCTTTCCGGAGGGGATCGGCCACGACTACGCCGCCTCCCCCTACCTCGCTCCACTCGAGCCGTTCCGCAACCGGCTCACGATTTGCTCCGGGCTCTCCCACCCCGACGTCGACGGGGGCCATGCGGCCGACATCGCCTTTCTCACAGGCGCTCCTCATCCGGCCAGCGGCAGCTTCCGCAACTCCGTCTCGCTCGATCAGTTCGCCGCCGAGGGGCTCGGCACGGAGACGAGGCTTCCGAGCCTGCCGCTCACCGTGGCCGCTCAGGGGACGACGAGCCTCTCGTTCACGCGTGACGGTGTCCTCCTGCCCGGCGAGCGGAGTCCGGCCCGGCTCTACCGGCAGATGTTCCTCCAGGGAACGCCGCAGGAAACCGGCGAGAAGATCGAGGCGCTTCGCACCGGTCGCAGCGTCCTCGATTTTGTCGCCACCGGCGCCCGCCGCCTCGACAAGACGCTGCCGGCCGGCGACCGCGAACGGCTCGACCAGTATTTCACGAGCGTCCGCGAACTCGAGGATCGTCTCCAGAGGGCCGAGGTGTGGGAGAAACGCCGTCGGCCCCGCCCCAAGGCGCCGCCCCCCCCGGAGAATCCCGAGCAGGAACTGTTCACCCTCCTGCGCTTGATGGGACAGATGATCCGTCTGGCCCTCGAGAGCGACACGACGAGGTTGGTGACGCTGTTTGTGAATCCGGCCCAATGGGTGCCGCGAACCCCGGGGGTCGTCCACGAGACCCACGCCCTGACACACCACGGCAACCGGCCGGAGATGATCGCGGAGCTCAAGCGGGTGGAGGAGATGCAGTTCGTGATCCTCGGCGAGTTCCTCGCCGGGCTCGACGGCGTCCGCGAGGGGACCCACTCCCTCCTCGATCGGACGATGGTGCTCCACGGGTCGTGCATGGGGAATGCCAACGCCCACTCCAATTCCCACCTCCCTGTACTCGTGGCCGGGGGTGGCTTCCGGCACGCCGGGCACCTCGTCTTCGCCGAGCCCGACGCCCCGCCGCTGGCAAATCTCTACGTCAGCATGCTCCAGCGACTGGGCCTCGAGACCGATGCCTTTGCCAGTTCCACCGGCACGCTTCGCGGCCTCGAGGCCGCCTGAGCGACGTCTATCACTCGCTCGACACCGCCTCGAGGAGATCGAGCCGCGCCGCGCGCCGGGCGGGGATCCAAGCGGCCAGTGCCGTGACGATGACGGCGGCGGCGATGTTGGCGACGATGACCGTCGGCCGGAGCGTCATTCGGATCGGATGGCCGAGGAGCGGCTGGCTGGCGATCTGGATGAACAGCGCGGTGGTGAGGCCGGCGATGACACCGATCACGGCGCCTGACAGCCCGAGCAACACGCTCTCGAGGACGACCACGCCGGTCACCTGCCGGCTGGTCATGCCGACGGCGCGGAGGAGCCCGAGCGTCCGCCGTTTCTCCAGCACGTTCATCGTCACGGTGTTGGCGACGCCGAGGCTCCCGACGAGGAACCCGAGCCCGAGGATCGCCCACAGCGAGCCGACGACGCCGTTGACGATCCCATCGACGAAGCGCTTCACGTCGCTGAAGCTGCGGAGGAGCATCCCACGTTCATCGGCGATCGCCTGGAGTGGCCCGCGCAATCCCGCGGCCTCCCCCGGCTTTGCCGTGACGAGGATCACGTCGGCCGACTCCAGCCCGAACAGCCGCTTGGCCGCGTCACGACGGAGGATCAGCGACGCCCCGCCGGAGGTGTAGTCGACGACGAGCGCCGCCACCCTGACCTTCGTCTTCCGACCGAAGACCTCGACGGCGAGTTCATCGCCGGCGACGAGCCCGAGCCGGCGTGCGAGCACCGTGCCGGCGACCGCATCGCCTCGGGCGAGGGCCGCCCGCACCGTCGCTTCATCGGCACCAACCGGATCGAGCGGGAGCGGGGCATCATCCGGCACGTCGCGAGCGACGATCACGCATGCCCCCCCGCCAACGCGGCCGGCGGCGATGCCGATGACGTCGATCCGTTCAATCCCACCGATCGCCCGAACATCCTCTTCGGCGGAGCGGGCGCCGTCCCCCCCGCCGCCGGCCGCCGCGCTCATCATGCCGGCTTGCGTCATCACCCAATCGGCGCGCATCAATCGGGCATACCAGCCGAGGATGTCTTCGACGTTGTCTTGGATCGCGTGCCCCAGCCCGATGCCATTGCTCACCGCCACGACGAGCACGCCGGTGGTAAGCGCGGTCCGCACCGGCTGGCGGAGGATCTGCTCGAGGGCGAGCTCGCGCTCAACGCGGAAGCGGCGGGGCACGAGCGCGGCACAGGCACGGGCGATCGGCGGCAGGATCACCGGCGTCATCGCCACGAACGACAACAGCATCGCGATCCCGGCGGGGACGGCTGCCCGTGGCGGCAGCTTCTCGAGAATCACCAGGACGAGCATCGCCGCGGCAAACGCCCACAGCACGAGCGCCGCACCGACGAACCGCCAGGGAATGCCGGGGGAGGGGGGGGGGCGGAGCGTTGGCGAGTCCCTCGAGCGGGTCGACGGCCGCGGCCTGCCGCGCCGGCCACCACGCCGCCGCCACCGCGACGACGATCCCCATCAGGGCCGACAGCGGAATGATCGCCGGATGGACAACCAGCCCAGTGAAGGGCGCCTGGAGAGAGCGGGAGATCCCGGCGGCAATCGGCCGGGCGGCGGCAAGGCCCGCCGCCACGCCGATCGCGGCGCCAACCGCGCCGAGCAGCGCCGACTCCATCGTGATCATGCGGCGGATCTGCCGACCACTGGCCCCGAGGAGACGCACCAGCGACAACGACCGGCGGCGTTCCGTGACATTCATGAGCATGGCGTTGCCGACAATGAACCAACTCATCGCCACCGTCAGGCCGGTGACGAAGTCGAGGCCAAGATCGGCCGAGTGCATGACATCCTCGGCCATGCCGGCCCGCCCCGCCGGCACCTCGGCGAGAAGCGTGTCGGGGATCGTGCGGCCGGCCGCCGCCACGAACGCGGCCCGATCGGCCTCGTCATTGAGGGCCACGCGAACGCGATCGACGAGCCCCGCCGCCCCCGACATCGACTCGAGGGTCGCGATGTTCACGATCACCCCCGCCCCCTCGCCGAACCACCGCATCGAGGCCGACACGGCGAGCCCGACGACGGTCATCCGCCGGATGCCGCGCCGGGCGAAGAACAAGATCTCGTCGTCGACCGACTTTCCCAGACTCGCGGCCAGCTTGTCGTCGAGCACCACCTCGTTGTCGGCGGCGCAGGGGCGTCCCTCGGCCAGTTCCAAGAGGCCGATCGAGGCGAGTCTCTCGGCGTCGACCCCGACGGCGATCTCGCGGACACGCTTCTCACCCACTCGCAGCAGCGTCGGCCGGTAGAAGAGGGGCACGACGGCGCGGACGCCGGGGATGTTCGCTAGCGACGGCACGTCGGCCGCCTCGAACCGGCCACCCTCGCGGGAGAGGATGTCGACCGCCGGCACCCCCTCGATCGCTGATGTGAGGGATTTGTAGCCGGCGCGGGAAGCATCGGCTGAAACCCAGGTCGCGACCACGGCCCCGACCGCCACCGCAACGCTGGCAATCGTCGCCAGCGCCCTGCCGGGTCGGCGCGTCCACTGTCGGACGAGGAGCCGGCGCAACTCGAACACGCCGAAACTCATCGGCGCTTCCTTCCGGCCCGTCTACCGCCACCGCTGCCGCCACCGCTGCCGCCACCGTTCGATCGCGGGGCCTGGCGGGGAACCGGCGGGCGACCGCCGCCGACCGGGCTACCGGGCTGGAGAGTGTCGGAGATGATCCGACCGTCGGCCATGCGGATGCAGCGGCCCGCTGTGGCGGCGATCCCCGGATCGTGGGTCACGAGGACGACCGTCTGGCCATGATCGGCGACAAGCGTCCGGAGCAATTCGACGACGCGGCGCGAGTTTTCGGAATCGAGGGCCCCGGTCGGCTCGTCTGCCAAAACGATCGCCGGCGAGGTGACCAGCGCCCGCGCGATCGCCCCGCGCTGCTGCTCACCGCCGGAGAGGGCATCGGGACGGTGGTCGGCGCGATGCCCCATCCCGACCGTCTCGAGCGCGGCGCGGGCCGCCGCGTCGCAGCGCGCCTCGGGGATACGATCGAGCACCAGCGGCAGGCCGACGTTCTCGACGAGTGACAATTCCGGGAGGAGGTTGTACCGCTGGAAGACGAAGCCGATCCGCCGCCGACGGACAACCGCGAGGTCGTCGTCGCCGAGGGCGGCCAGGTCGACCCCCTCGAGCAACACCCTCCCCGCGGTCGGCCGGGTGATGCCGCCGAGGAGGTGGAGGAGCGTGCTCTTTCCCGACCCCGAGGCGCCGGTGATCGCCACGAACTGCCCCGGCTCGATCTCGACATCGACGCCACGGATCGCCATTACGCCGGACGTCGATCCGGCGGCGGCCCCGAAGGCCTTCTCGAGGTGCTCGGCTCGGAGGATCGCCACGGTGTCACGCCACCCGGTTCGGGGGCAGCCTGGAGGAACGGGGGAGGGGGAGAAGCTGGGCAACGCCCAGTCAATGTACCCCAACCACCGCGAAGCTCCGATCCCAAACCGGCGGAGTGTTCCGGTGCGGTTTTCTGGAGCGATCGGGCAACGAGTGACGAATCTTCCGGATATGCCCCAGGCGGAAGCTTCGCCCCGATCACGCACCTGGACTCCGCCATGTCTCCCCGAACACGATTCGCCCCGCCCGTCGCCCTCTTGGTCGCCCTCGCCAGCGGCTTCCCGCTGGCCGCGGCGGAGGAGGCCTCCTGGCCGCGGCCGCCGGGTGCCCCGATGCAACTCCCCTCGTCGGAGGTGCCGCTGGCGGTGACGCCCGATGACGGCTTCGTCGACGGCCTCCCGATGGAGGGCCTCGTCCCCACCCCGCGGACGCTCGAGGAGTTCGTCGCGCTGGCGGAGCGGAGCCATCCGCGGATGCTCGCCGCCCGCGCCGCCGTCGAGGCCGCCCGCGGGAAGGCGGTGCAGGCCAGGCTCTACCCGAATCCGGTGATCGCCGGCTTCAGCCCGCAGATCGCCGGTCCGTCGAGCCAGTGGAGCGGCACGGTCGCCCAAGACCTCGTCACCGCCGGCAAGCTCCGCCTCCAGCAGCAGGCCGCGATCCGCGACATCCAGCGGACCGAATACGAGCTGATCCGGGCCCGCTTCGACGTCCTCCGCGGCGTTCGCCAGAGCTACTACCAGCTCCTCGTGGCCCAGCGGCGGATGGAGATCTACAAGCTCCTTCTCGACATCGCCAAACGTTCCTACGAGATCGGCCGTCAGCTCGCCGAGGCAGGGGAGGGGACGAAGGCCGACGTCCTCTTCTGGAGCATCGAGCGCGACCGAGCCGAGGTCCGGATCCTCAACGCGACGGTGTTCATCGAGACCGGCCGCCGCGAACTCGCCGCTGCGATCGGCCTGCCACGGGTCGATATCGAGCGACTCGAAGCCGATCTCTTCCAGGAACTGCCAAACTTCGACCTCAAGGAGCTCCAGGAGGCGGTCGTCCGCAGCAATGCCATGCCGCGGGCTGCGGAGGCACGGATCGCCGGCAACCAATGGGCGCTCGAGCGGGCCGTCGTCCAACCGATCCCGAACATCAACCTCATGGGCGGCTACCAGCGGCAGGTCGGCATCCCGGCCGAGGATCAGGGGCTCGCGCAGGTGATGATGTCGGTCCCCCTCTTTGACCGCAATCAAGGGAACATCCGTGCCGCGCGGGCCGAGATCGCCACGGCGCGGGCCGACCTGCGGATGGTGGAGCTCGACCTCGCCACGCAGACGGCCCGGGCGGTAGCCGCCTACCGGACATCACAGCGGCTCGTCGATTGGTATGAGGAATACATCCTCCCCAAGGCCCGGGAAACGGTGACGCTCACCCAGACGCTCTATGCCCGCGGCGAGGTGACCTTCTTGAGCCTCCTCCAGGCCCAGAAGATTCTCACCGAGACGGAGCTGGCCTACGTCGATGCCCAGGCCGAACGCTGGACCGGCGCCGTGGCGATCGCCGATCTCCTCCAGCTCGAAGAGTTCCCACCGCGGGCCGATGCACCGGCAGCGCAGCCGATGGGAGAACAGACGGCGCGCCCGGAAGAGGTACAGGCCCCGGCCGCCAAGAAGCCGGATGCGGGCGCCGCCAAGCCGAACGACACAAAAAAGCCTCCAGTACCGGCAGACGCGACACCGAAGGCGCTCGTGCCCCCGCAGGCCGGTCGGGCGGCTGAGCCGCCGGCGCTTGCCGCCCCTCTAACCGCCGCCCCTCAAGCGGAGCAGGCGTCCGTTCCCCCCGCACCGCTCTCATCCGCAGGGCAGGGGAGTGGAAGGCCGCTGACGTCGGCAAATGCTCTGCCATCCGCCACCGTGACCCTGGTGGGAGGCGTGCGTGAGGCCTCTGGCCAGGACACATCGCCCCGAGCTCAAGACCCCGCTCCGTCTTCGCAGCAGCCGCCGAAACGTCGTGGGCTGATGGGCCTCATCCCTGACGCCTACCTTCCCGGCCGGGGGGCGGCCCCCCGACGGTAGCGGGGAGTGGAAGCGAACGACCGGAGCGATGTCTCGGGGAAAACCTGCGGTCACCGAGAGCAGCAGCGCAGAATCCAGCGCACGTCCCGCCAATCTCAAGCACGTGGTCAACAGCTGGCACGCGCCGAATGTCACTCACCGGCTGGCGGCTGCCACTTCCAGAGTTCCTTGGCGGCGGTGCAGTAATCCCCGAGGTGAAACACCGCGGCGTCGGCCACCTTGAAGCGGAAGTCAGCAAAGGGCGCTGCCTTCATGGTGCGGACGAAGTCGAACTGCCCGACGCCGGTCGTCACGTGCGGACCGTACTTCGCGCCGAGCTGCTCGGGGACGAACGTGCGGACATAGTCGCGCGAGGACGCATTGATTTCGGTCTGCCCGGCCGCGGTGACGAATGCGGCCGAAGTACCGTCGGGCACCGTGTACGGCTCGACGGCCTCGACGATCGCCTGCTGCAGCACGCGGAGCTGGGGCGTTGGCCGAACCACGATCCCCGCCAGGCCCATGTTGTCGAAGTCGACGAAAAAGCAGCCGGTGGCCTCGAGCTCCCAACCCACCGGACGCTGTTCGTCGAAGACACGCTGGACAGCGGCAAAGACTTTGTCCAGATCGTTTGTCCGCACGTAGCGCTGCAACAGCGTGATGTGCGGCCGGTGCTCGGCGTCGAGCGCAAAGCCGGCGGGATAGTTGGCGCGAAGCCTCGCGTTGTCGGCTTGCGCATGGTCGATCATGGTTTCGTCAGGCAGCAACAGGATGTCGATGGCCGTGACCGATTCGGCGGCCGCTAAGTCGCGAGCAGCAAGCGGAGCAAGAACGCCAAGCGGAGCAAGCACGCCAACAAAGAGCGACATGATGCTGGCGCGCACACGGAATTGATTCATGGTCGCGAAGCTCCAAGTCGACGAGCCCGCCCCGACTATTCCGCCACGACGTCGAGATCGAGGTGGGCCTGACGGCTGGCCCCGGCCACGGTGTCGGTCACGCTCCACTCGAGGCGGTGACGGCCGGGCTTGGCGTCCTCCGGGATGCGGAGGAAATAGCGGGCAAAATAGTCGCGGCGCGGGGCCGGGCAGGTCTCGACGATCGGCTCGAACGACCATTGACCGACGCGCTGGCCGGCACCGTCGACCAAGCGGAAATTGGAATCGATGCCCGTGGTGTGCCCGTCCGCGGCAGAGCGGATCTGGAGGCGGTCGAGCTCGAAGTAGACGATCACTTCCTGACCTGGCCGAAACATCGTCGAAGGGAAGCGTTCGACGTTCCCCCAGCCGCGGACGCGGGTGGCAAAACAGGCGTTGTTGACGGCGGGACCGGCGGGCGAGGCCTGGGCGGTGGGGATGGCCGGAGGCTCAAACGATTCCGGGGTCGGCGGCATCGGCGCCGCCACGTCGTTGACCTGCTCCACGAGCACGTCGGCGACCGGCATCGGCGTTCCCTGCGGTTCGATGAGGGCCGCCACAACCACCGGTACGCTCGCAGCTTCGACGGCGATCGGACTGACCGGCACATCAGCCACCTCGAGCGGCTGCGGGGCTTGTGGAGTTGCCGGCGGCACAGCGATCGGCGGTGTCGGCGGGACCTCGACCGGAGCCGGGGCGACCGGAGCCGGGGCGACCGGAGCCGGGGCGACCGGAGCCGGGGCGACCGGAGCCGGGGCGACGGGGACCGCAGCCACAGGAACAGCAGCGACAACCACCGGCGCGACCTGGAGGAGCGGAATGCCGGAGAGATCGACGGCGTCTACCGGCTCCGCAGGCAGGGCCTCGGGAGCGGCAGAGGAAGCGGCGTGGGCCGACGCCGGCTCCCGCGTCGGGATGTCCAATTCGATCAGCCCCCCGGTCGAAGGCCGGGCAGGCTTCCCGACCGCCGCACCGTCGGCCGCGTGGGAAGTGCCGCGGGTCGCTTCGAGCGTCGCGGCAAACTCGTTGACCACCACCGCCCAATCTTCGGGACGGGTCTGTTCGAGGGTCTTGATGAGCAATTCCTGGGTCGGCGCGTCGATCCCGCCGGCGGCCGAAAGGCGGGCGACGGCATTGTCGATCACCTGCTCGAGTTCGACGTCGTCCTCGGGGGCCATCTCCTCGGCTTCGGCCGAGGGATCGGCTTGCGGTTGATCGACCCGGGCCATCGACGCGTGGTCGAGGTCGTGGGGGGAGGAGAGGGAGGCGGCTGTCTCGCGGAGCGCCTCTCGGAGGGTTGTGGCGGTGAGGGCCGACATGCAGCCCGCCTGGGAGAGGAGGCCGAGTCCGGCCAACGTCCACCCTGCCAGACCGAGCTTCGCCCGCCAGAGGGATCTTCCCCAACCGGGGATCTCCGCCGACGTCGTGTCGCGTTCGCTGTCCATCGGATTCTCGCTCGCGAAGGTGGCGCTCGACCGGCTGCCCCCACGATGTTCACGTCGAACACCGTCGCCAGCACGGAACCGGCGCACCGGATTGCGCGGGAAGGTAGGCCGACCCGATTGCAGGAGGCAAGGCCAGTCGACGTTCGCGGCTCGAATCCCCCGGCCTCCCCGCCGCGGCCACCCCCACGGGGGCGGCCGCGGCTCTTCGGACGGCTCGATTTCCTCGGGAGAATCCCGGGCTTCGCCACGCCTCGTCGGGAGTCGAAGCCGATTCCGCCCCGCCTGCTAGAATCCGCCCGATCCCACCGGAAGCCACGATCCCCCCTCCGGATGCCGACATGTCCAACTCCCCCCCAGCTTTCCTGGATTCTCCCGATGCCGTGCCGGCATCGTGGACCCACCGCCATCTCCTCGATCTCGAACGGCTCACGCCCGAGGAGATCCGGCTCCTCCTCGACACCGCCGCCCGCTTCAAGGAGGCCACCCACGGGTGCCGCCGGAAGCTCTCGGTGCTCGGCGGTCGGACGATCTGCAACCTGTTCTTCGAGAACTCGACACGCACCAAGACGAGCTTCTCCCTGGCGGCCCGGCGCCTCGGCGCCGACGTCGTTGACTTCTCCGCCTCAGGCTCCAGCCTCTCCAAGGGGGAGTCGTTCATCGACACGGCGAAGAACCTCGAGGCGATGGGGATCGACGCCGTCGTCGTCCGCCACACCACCCCCGGCACCCCGCACCTCCTCGCCCAACACCTCGACGTCGGCATCATCAACGCCGGGGATGGCCCGCACGAACACCCGACCCAGGGGCTGCTCGACATCTTCTCCATCCGTGAACGTCTCGGTGATCTTGCCGGCGTGACGGTGGGGCTCGTCGGCGACATTGCCCACAGCCGCACGGCCCGCTCCAACATACACGGGTTGCTCAAGCTCGGGGCCCGGGTCATCGTCTGCGGTCCGCCGACCCTCGTCTCACCCCGGTGGCGGGAACTCGGTGTGGAGGTGTCGCACGATCTCGACGCCATCGTCCCGGTGTGCGACGTTCTCAACCTCCTCCGCATCCAGTTCGAGCGGCAGAACACCCGTCCGTTCCCGTCGGTGCGCGAGTATGCCCACCTCTACGCGATGACGGCCGAGCGGATGGAGCGGGCCCGCCCCGGGCTCCTCATTCTCGCCCCCGGACCGATCAACCGCGGCGTCGAGGTGACGGCCGAGGTGGCCGACTGCCCGCAATCGCTGATTCTCGATCAGGTGGCCAACGGACTCGCCGTCCGGATGGCCGTGCTGTGGCTCGTCTGCGGGCCGCGCGGGGACGCTTTGACCACGACCAACGGCGGCGACGGGAGGGGAATCTGATGGCCACACTGCTCATCCGCGGCGGACGCGTGATCGATCCGGCCCAGGACATTGACCGGATCGCCGACCTGCGGATCGTCGACGGGAGGATCGCCGGCATCGGCCCC
>Ga0114959_10000178_pt1 | contig 60927 bp, 62 predicted proteins | sample C_130625_EF_Meta_FD_87317 | JGI IMG/M metagenome (GOLD analysis project Ga0114959, IMG submission 87317) | Freshwater microbial communities from Lake Croche, Canada to study carbon cycling - C_130625_EF_MetaG | ecosystem: Environmental > Aquatic > Freshwater > Lake | place: Lake Croche, Canada...
ATGCACTCCCAACGGATGCAGTTCGCGCGCCATGCTTTGCGCCAGACCGCGCAGCGCGAACTTCCCCATGGCAAAAGCCGCGGAATGGCGGAATCCCTTGACGCTGGCCGAAGCCCCGGTGAACAAGATGGTACCGCGCCCCGCCGGCACCATGATCTGCGCCGCGCGTTGCCCCACGAGAAACCCGCCATAGGCACTGACGGCGATCGCCTGCGCTACCTCTTGCGGGTCGATCTCGGTGATGGCCCCCCGCACCCGGGCAGAGGCATTGTAGACGACGAGGTCAGGCGCACCTTGAGCAGAGGTGACGGCGTCAAACAGCCGCGACACGTCGCGAGGCTGGGTGGCGTCACAGGCATACGCTTGGGCACCCGTGTCGGCACAGAGTGTCGCGAGCTTGTCGATGCGCCGCGCCGCGAGCGCGACCTTGGTGCCCTGGGCGGTGAGAGCCCGGGCAAGCGAGGCGCTGATGCCGGGGCCGGCGCCAACGATGAGGGCGGAGGTGGGATGCATGGATGTCTCCGTTCCAACGTCCGGGTCCAGCCCGGCGCGCGTGAGAAGACGTGTTCGGGAAGCCACCGTCAATCCGTGAGCCACCCATTCGCAACGACCCCACGGCCGAGAGGGGATGATCGTCATGCGATCGGCTGAGCCAGCTTCATGCGTCCGAAAGGCGATTAATGATAAATAAACATATACATTTCTGAACAAATTTAATGCCCGACTGTTATTCTGCTGCGGCTTGACGCTCACAGCATGGCGTGACTTTCTTTGCGTGCCATGGGAGGCGATGTTTGATGATTGATTGGCTGCATACACTGGACGGCCTTGCCAATTTTGGGATCGTTATCGGGGCTTTGGTTGTTGTTGTGATCGCAGCGCCATTTGTGCGGCGGCATGTGCTGCGCATTCGCGATTTCGGCATGATCTCCAGCGGAGCTGCTGACGGGTTCCGCATCGTGGCCGGGTTCGTTGCTTTTGTGATGTCGATGTCGCTCACCCAGGTCGAGACCGCGAAACGCAATGCCGAGGACGTTTCCACCCGCGAGGCGAGCGCCATTGGCGGGCTGGACCGTTCGCTTTTCCGAGGCGGTCCGCAATTCGTTGCGGTGCATGGCGACCTATTGGTTTACGCCCATGCCCTGGTCGCTGACGAGTGGCAGGCCACCGGCAAATCAGACCGCAGCACAGTTGCAACGGCCGCGATTATGCGGGTCGCGGATCGAATCATGGCAATCAAGACGGATGGCGCACGCGAAGAGACCATCTGGAGCGATGTCAACCACCAGCTCAATGATGTGCTGGCGCAACGGGACGCGCGGTTCGGAGTGGGGCAGATCCGTCTGCCGGCGCTGCTCTATCGCGCCATTCTGGCGTTGTTTGGCGTGATGCTGATGTTTGCGGCGTTTGCCGAGGCGCGCCTGGAGCGGGTGGTGCTGATGGCGGGCATCATGGCGGCGCTGGGCATGGTGTTTTCGCTCGTCACGCTGCTGGATGGTCCGTTCAGCGGCGTGTTCCGGGTGGAGCCGGAAGCGCTGCGCCAGGTGATCGCGCAGATGAGCGCGCGTTAAACCGACGGCAACGGCCGTGATCACGCTGCGCGCACCGCCCGCAGCGAATAAGACAACGGCAACCAAGCCTTATCCGGCCAGCGGAAGACCCCGCCCGGCGCCTCCACCAGACAGCCAAAGGCCCGCCACGCCACCGCATCGTGCTCGCGCAGCATCTCGATGCGCAAACCTGCGTCGATCAGCGCCTGAACGGTCGATGCAACCGGATGAATGAACTGGTGCGTGCGCGTGTTGGCCAGAACCGTGGTGGGATTGGCGTAATCCCGCGCATCCTCCAACACCAGCGGACCCTCATGGAAATAGGGTGCGAACCAGCCGGGCATGCCGGCTTGCGTCGCCTCTTCGTCAAACACCAGGGCCGCCGGATGAATATCGGCGAAGTAAAACACCCCGCCCGGCGCCAAGAGGCTCGCCACCACTTGTGCCCAGCCGGCGATGTCCGGCAGCCAGACCGTGGTGCCCCAGGTGACGAAGACGCGATCGAATTCACCCTCCAGCACCGCGCGCGCATCATACACATCGGCCAGGACGAAGCTCGCCGCGATGCCCAGTTCAACCGCGAGTTCGCGGGCGGCGGCGATTGCGGGGCCGGAGAAATCCAGACCCGTTACATTTGCGCCGCGCTGCGCCAAGGCCAGCGTGTCCCGCCCGAAATGGCATTGCAGATGCAACAGCCGCAGCCCATCCACCGCGCCCAGCTCCGCCTCCTCGATGGCATGCAACGGCATATATCCGGCGCGCAAACCGTCCAGCGTGTAGTCCGATTCGGGCGCCAGATGCGCTGGCACCCGCTCGTCCCAGTTCGCGCGGTTGAACCGGCGCCACTCCGGCTCAGACATTGGCGGGATGCCGCAACAGGCCCGACGCCAAGACCTTCCGCGCATCGCCCGGCGGCAACTCCACCGCGATGTGTTGATAGGGCAGGACGAAATCGCCGGTGACGGCGCTCTCCAGCGTCACCGTCTCCGCCGTCCAGCGCATCACCACCGTCACCCGAGTAACCGCGCCATTGGCGGTGATGCCGTCATCCTCGATGATCTCACACCTGCTCTCGCCCGCACCCTGCCCCGGGAACACGCGCAACACGCGGCTCGGTTCGTCATGCAGACGATCATACCGCGCCTCGGTCATGGCGATCATGCCGCCCGCGGCCACGGCGAGCGGCAGACGGTCGAGCGGGGCGGCGAGAACCGTCTCAGAACCGGCGGCGAGACGCTCGCCCGACCAGAACTCGAACCAGCATTCCGGGCCAGCCGGCAGATACACGTTGCGCGAGCGGGCGCCTTCTTCCACCACCGGGGCGGCCAGGAGATGGTCGCCCAGCATCAAATCGGGTGTGTCGCCATAAGCCGCCTGATCCTGTGGGAACACAGCAAACACCGGCAGCAGCGGCGGCGTGCCGTCCTGCGCCATGCGATGCATCAACGAATAAAGCAGCGGCATCAGCCGGTAGCGCAGCCGGATCGCCTCACGCACCGCAGGAATCGCCGCCTGATGCAGCCAGGGCGAGGTGTAGACCCCATCCGGCTTCCAGGAATTCATGATCATGCGCGGATGCACCACGCCGGCCTGGGTGCAGCGGATCAGCAGTTCCGCCCCCGGCACCGGGCCCGAAAACCCACCAATATCGTGCCCGGTGTTGCCGAGGCCCGAAAGGCTCATCGTCGCCGCCATGCGGATGTTCCAGGCGAGGCAGTGCCAGGAGCTGTCATTGTCCCCGGTCCAGCCCTGGGCGTAGCGCTGGACGCCGGGCATGCCGGCGCGGGTGATGGTGAAGGGCCGCTCGCCGGGCTTATGGGCGATGGTGGCCTCCAGCGAGGCGCGCGTCATCAGATAGGATTGCAGGGGCTTGGCGAGATCGAACGGGATTTTCGTGCCGAATCCCGCGGCAAACGCATCGTCCTGCGCGAAGCCGTATTCGTTGTTGTCGTTCCACGCCGTGTCAAACCCCGTGCCGAGCACATCGCGCGTCACGCCGCCCTGCCACCAGGCGATGGCGGCCGGATTGGAAAAATCCAGATGCGCGCCCTCGCCGTCCCAGAACTGGCTCAGCACCGGGGCGCCGTCCTCATCATTGACATAGGCGCCCATCGGCTCGCCGTAGCGCGGATGGTCATTGAGCAGGCAGGGCTTGAGATTGGCCACCACATGCATCCCGGCCGCGTGGAACTTCGCCAGCAGTCCCTCCGGGTCGGGGTATTTCGAGCGGTTCCAGGTGAAGACGTAGCGTTTCGTGCCGATCGAGGTATAGCCCGAGCCGAAATGAAACGCGCTGACCGGGATCGCCTCGCTTTGCGTGCGGGCGATGAACGCCTCCATACGCTCCTGGGCGTTGTTGCTGTCAGCGATCGCCATGGCGGTCTGGGAGAAGCCGAGCGTCCAGCGCGGCGGCAGCGCAGGGCGGCCGGTGAGCGCCAGAAAGCGCCTGGTGACATCCACCACGCTGTCGCCCGCGAAGAAGTAATAATCCAGATCGCCGGCCTGCGCCTCGTAGCTACGATACAGGCCAAAGTAATTGTCATGCTCGCAGCCGAGATCGAACGCCGCCTCGGCGAGATTGTCGTAGAAAAGGCCATAGGCATCGCCGGAAGCGGTTTGCGCGATGAGGAACGGCCAGTGCTTATAGAGCGGATCGCCGCTATGCGCGTTGTAGCCAAGCGCGTCGCGCATCGCCACGCGCAGCCGCCGTCCCTGCAGATCAACCGGGCCGGTCTTGTCGCCCAGCCCATGGAAGCGATCCCCCATTGCGCGTGCCATGGCATGCTGCACCCCACGCGTGCCGAAGCTGTAGGCCTGCGATGCGCGGTCAGCCGCGATCACCGTGCCGTCCGGCCGTGCCCACTCCAGCGCCAACGGCGCGAGGCGGATGGTCAGCACCAGGGACGCACTGCGCAGGGTCAGCGCGGCCGCGCTCTGCTCAAGGCTGTGCAGACCGGACGGCCAGGCGCTCTCATCCAGCCGATCACGCCCTTCCCACGGCACGTCAGTGCTGCCTGGGGCCGGTACCGACCAGGTACGCGGGGCTTTAAGCGCGCCCTCCAGGAACACCACGCGGGCGAGCCCATCGCCCAGGATCGACACAAGGCATGTCACCCCCGCCCCACAGTCGAGAACAACGCCGCGCTCTGTGATCTGCTGAAGGGTGGCTTTGCGGATCGGCTTCATCGGGGTCTCCGGAGGAATGCGGGGGCGTTCAAGTGAAGGGCGACAGCGCAGTGCTGCGGCCAGACCAGCCAAGGGTAGACCTCTTGAACCCCATTTGTTGAGAGGCTGTTGAACGTTCAGGAGGGAGGCACCCACGAAAGAGCCGATGCCCCGTCGTGATTGCCTCCCTCCTGAATGGCCGAACTCTCAAAGGATGTGGATCTGGCTCTCGTCCGTCACGCCGAATGGCGTGCTGGCGCGAGGCGGCGGGCTTTGCGGAGCCCGCCGCTTTTTCGCCTGACCTTGCGTTATCTCGCCTCGATCGGCTGATAATCCCGCGTCGTCGCTCCGGTATAGATCTGCCGGGGGCGGCCAATGCGCTGGCTCGGGTCCTCGATCATTTCCTTCCACTGGCTGATCCAGCCGACGGTGCGGGCAACAGCGAACAACACGGTGAACATGCTGGTGGGGATGCCCATCGCCTTGAGGATGATGCCCGAGTAGAAATCGACGTTCGGGTAGAGCTTGCGGGAGATGAAGTATTCGTCGCTCAGCGCGATCCGCTCCAACTCGATGGCGAGGTCGAGCATCGGGTCGTTCTTGATGCCGAGTTCGGCCAGCACTTCGTGGCAGGTGGCCTGCATGATCTTGGCGCGCGGATCAAAGTTCTTGTAGACGCGATGGCCAAAGCCCATCAGGCGGCTGTGGCTGTTCTTGTCCTTCACCTGGTCGAGGAAGCCCTTAACGTTGTCGACATGGCCGATCTCGGCCAGCATCTTCAGCACCGCCTCGTTGGCGCCGCCATGGGCGGGGCCCCAGAGGCTGGCGATGCCGGCGGCGATGCAGGCGAAGGGGTTGGCGCCGGTGGAGCCGGACAGGCGCACGGTGGAGGTGCTCGCGTTCTGCTCATGATCGGCGTGCAGGATCATGATGCGGTCCATGGCGCGGGCCAGGATCGGGTTCACGTGATACGGCTCGGCCGGGACGGCGTTCATCATGTAGAGGAAGTTCTCAGCGTAGCTGAGATCGTTGCGCGGGTACATGAAGGGCTGGCCGATGGAATACTTGTAGGCCCAGGCCGCGATCGTCGGCACCTTGGCGATCAGACGGAAGGCGCTGATGCGGCGGTGCTCGGGGTCGTTGATGTCGAGGCTGTCATGGTAGAAGGCGCTGAGCGCGCCGACCACGCCGCAGAGCACGGCCATCGGGTGGGCGTCGCGGCGGAAGCCCTGATAGATGCTGCGGATCTGCTCATGCACCATGGTGTGGCGCATCACGCCATGGTCGAACTCGTCCTTCTGCGCTGCGTTGGGCAGTTCGCCGTTGAGCAGCAGGTAGGCGACCTCGAGGAAGGTGGATTTCTCGGCGAGCTGCTCGATCGGGTAGCCGCGATGCAGCAGGATGCCGGCATCACCATCGATATAGGTGATCTTGCTGTCGCAGGCCGCGGTGCCGCCATAGCCTGGGTCGTAGGTGAAAATGCCGAGATCGGCGTAGAGCTTGCGGATATCCGCCACCTGAGGGCCCATGGTGCCGTTGATCAGCTTCACCGTCGAGGAACGGGTGGTACCGTCAATGGTGAAGGTGAGGGTGCCGGTGGGGGCGTGGTCGGTGCCGGTGGATGCTTGGTCGTTCATGCGACATCCCTTGGATGGGTGGCCCTGGACAAGGGCCATGGGGCGTTGCCCGGATTCTGCCGGGCCCAGATATCAAGCCGGCCCTGTCGCCGCCTGTTATCCCGACGCTATGATGTCGCGCGATCGGGCGCAACCTTCGCAATCGCAGCAAGCTGATGCGCGTGGCACGCAGTTGGTCAGAAGGTGACGCCGGCGCGCCACAGGCCGCGGGTCTCGGCCCGGGCCAGCGCCTCCTCGGAGCCGAACACCGGGGCATCGGCCCTGGCATGGGCGAAGCCGCCGGCGACCAGCGCGCGGTTGAGTTGCACGCTGTTGGCCTCGCAGAAGGCCTCCGGCACGCCGTTGGCGTCACGCGCGCTGATCCGGCAGATCACTTTGTGGCCGCGCACCATGCCGGCCAGGGCAGCGGCGGCGGCGGCACCGCAGTCGAAGGTGGTGCCGTCAAGCCGGCGGCAGATGCGGCCGCGCGGCGGGGCGGCCACGCCTTGCAGGCGCACGATCGTCTCGTCCAGGCGCAATGTGTCGCCATCGACCACGGCGACGCGGAACGGCTCGGCGGCGATCAGGCCGGAGGGTGGCGGCACGCGGCCGAACAGGTCAGACGGTGCTGCCATCAGCACCAGAAACGCGCCGGCGAGGGCGCCAACCAAGCCGGCCGCCAGAGTCTGGCGCACAACGCCCGGGCTTGAGTTGTTACGCCCAGATGTCGATCCGACGAAGATCCGACGAGGTGCTCTGATCGCCACGAACCGCTCCTTAACCCCGCAACCTGCGTGACGCCTAGCGCGCCGCAGCGCCGCGCGCAACGCTGTATTAAGAGAGTCTTCACGCTTTGGTGAATGAATTTGGCAGCGCCACGCAGGCCGCCCGGCGCAGGGGTTTTGCGACGGAGCGGCAATGGTATCGGTACGGCGGGAAACCGGGCATTCGCTGGTGTTTCTTCCCGTTCCCGCCAAGCTGGGCCATGCTGTGCGCAACACGGGAGAGTGGTCATGGACGAGCTGGATTATCGCGCATCGGGGCTGGAGCAGGACGCGGAGATCCGGGTCGATCCATGGGGTGTGTGTCATATCAGGGCAGGGTCGCGGCGGGATGCGTTCTTTGTGCAGGGGCTGTCGGCGGCGCGGGAGCGGCTGTTTCAGTTGGATATCTGGCGCAAGCGCGGCCTGGGCCGGCTTGCGGCCGATCTGGGGCCGGGGTTCCTGGCGCAGGACCGCGCGGCGCGGCTGTTCCTTTATCGCGGTGACATGGATGCGGAATGGGCGGCCTATGGCACGCCGGATGCGCGCGCCATCACCGAGGCGTTCGTGTCCGGCATCAATGCCTGGATCGCGCTGACCGAGGCCGATCCGGCGCTGTTGCCGCCGGAGTTCGCGGCATTGGGGACCCGACCGGAGCGCTGGGAGGCGGCCGATGTGGTGCGGATCCGCAGCCATGGTCTGGTGCGCAACGTGCTGTCTGAGGCGGCGCGGGCGCGGGTGATGGCGACGGCCGGGCTTGAGACCGATCTCGCCCGCCGCTCGCTGGAGCCGCCGCATGCGGTTGTCGTCCCTGAGGGGTTTGATCCGGCCTGCGTGCCGGAGGATGTGCTGGACGTGTTCCGGCTCGCCACCGCGCAGCTCGATGTCAGCCCAGCGCGGCTGGCGGCCACCCTCGAGGAGGCGTGGCGCTGGTCCAGGGTGTCGGATATGGGCGATGTGTATTTGCAGGGCTCGAACAACTGGGCGGTGGCACCGTCGCGCACCGCGACCGGGCGGGCGTTGCTGGCGAGCGATCCGCATCGGCTGCATGCTTTGCCGTCGTTGCGCAGCGTGGTGCATCTGACGGCGCCGGGGCTGAACATCATCGGCGCCGGGGAGCCGGCGCTGCCGGGCGTCTCCATCGGCCATAACGGCACGGCGGCGTTTGCGCTCACCATCTTCCCGATGGATCAGGAGGATCTCTACGTCTACCAGACCGATGGGGTCAGCTATCGCCACAACGGCGCGCAGGAGGCGTTCACCGAGGTGGTGGAGAGCATCGCGGTGCGCGGCTGCCCGGATCAGGAGGTGACGCTGCGCTTCACACGGCATGGGCCGGTGGTGTGCGAGAAGCCGGGTCTGGCGTTTGCCGTGCGCAGCGTGTGGAGCGAGCCGGGGGCGTCGGCGTATTTCGCCTCGCTGGCCTATCTGGACGTGACCTCGGTGGAGGCCTTCGAGAAGGCGTTGGCGCATTGGTCGACGCCCTCGGTCAATCAGGTCTATGCCGATGTCTCCGGGCGGATCGCCTGGTTCGCTGCCGGCAAGTCGCCGATCCGGCCGAACTGGGATGGGTTGCTGCCGGTGCCGGGCGATGGGCGATATGAATGGGCGGGGTTCACGCCGGCGGAGCATCTGCCGCGGCGGATTGATCCTGCGGAGGGATTCGTTGCCACCGCCAATGAGATGAACCTGCCGGAGGGCTACCCGGCGGAGATTCAGCTTGGTTATGAATGGGCCGAGCGCAGTCGCACCACGCGCATCCATGAGGTGCTGGGCGAGCAGACGCGGCACAGCCTCGCTGATTCAGTGGCGTTGCAGACGGATGATTTCTCCGTGCCGGCGCGGCGGTTGGGCGTGCTGATCGCGGGGCTGCCGGGGCGTGCGGCCTCGCTGCTGCGTGGCTGGAACCACAGGCTCGGGCGCGGTTCGGCGGCGGCGGCGTTGCAGGAGGTGTGGTGGTCAAAGCATCTCAAACAAGCGCTGTTGGATATGATGACCGATGATCCCGTCGTGCGGAGCCTGCTGGTGCCGGGCGATGTCGAGACATTGCTGGGCTTGCTGGAGGCGGGCGATGCGCGGCTGGGCGATATTCCGGCATTGCTGACCCGCACGCTGGAGGCTGCCTGGGCGGATTGCGCGGTGCGGATGGGGGAGAGCCCGGCAGATTGGGCCTGGGGGCGCCTGCATCACGGTGCGTTCCCGCATCCGCTGGGGCGGGTGGCTGATCTGCCTGGGGTGGCACGGCTGCCGAAGGGCGGCTCCGGCTCCACGCCGATGGCTGCGACCTATCGGCTGTCCGATTTCCGCGTGACCAACGGCGCGTCGTTCCGCATGGTGGTGGATGTCGGCAACTGGGACGCCTCGCGCTTCATCAACGCGCCCGGCCAGTCAGGCGATCCGCGCAGCCCGCATTACGCCGATCTGGCGCCACTTTGGGCCGACGGCCAGACGGTGCCTCTGCTCTACAGCCAGGCCGCGGTGGATGGGGCAACGACGCTGCTCATCCGCCTGAAGCCCGCCTAGGGTCGGCACAAGCCCCCTACGGGAGGAAAAAGCGCCACAGCAGCGCCGCGCTGCCGCCAATGAGGTAGAGCAGCGCGGTCGCCCCCCAGATGCGGCCATGATACGGTCGCAATGCCGCGATGCGGCTGGCCAGCATCGGGGCCACCATGGTGATCATGGCGAGGGCACGGATCGCCTCGCCTGTGTCCATTGTTCAGGCCTGGTCGCGGGCCAGATAGCGGGCGAGCACGTCGTCCGGTGTGCCGTCGGCGCGCACCCGGCCGCCATCGAGCCAGATCACCCGCGTGCACCATTGCCGGATGACATGCTCGGCATGAGTGGACAGCACCAGAATGTCGGCGCCGCGCACCATGTCCTCCAGCCGCGCCCGGGCCTTCTCCATGAAATTGGCATCGCCCGCCAGGAACCACTCATCCATCAGCAACACCTGCGGCCGGATGGCGGTGGCGAGCGCGAAACCGAGCCTTACCACCATGCCGGAACTGTAGATGCGCACCGGCAGATCGAGGAAGTCGCCAAGATCGGCGAACTCGGCCACATCATCGGCGAGCCTGCGGATCGCTGGCGCGTCGAGCCCGTGATACAGGCCGCGCAGCATGATGTTCTCGCGCCCGGTCAGTTCCGTGTTCATGCCGAGATTGGGATCGAGCAGCGCATTCATGCTGCCCGCCACGCGAACCCGGCCGGACAGTGGTTCATAGATCCCGGCGAGCAGGCGCAAGAGCGTGGTCTTGCCCGCGCCGTTGCTGCCAACAAGGCCGAGACGATCACCTGGCTGCAGCCGGAAGCTGATGTCGCGCAGCGCCTGGACCACCACGCGCGAGCGTGAATCTGCGCCCATGCGGCCGGAGAGCTGTTTGAACACCACTTTCTTCAGGCTGCGGGCGCTGCCGTGATACAGCGGGAAGTCCAAGTTGACGTGGTCAGCGACGATCTCTGCGGTCATCGCACTACACCCAGAACGCGATACGGCCGCGGGTGCGGGCGAAGAGCACAACGGTTGAAAGCAGAATCACGCCCGAGGAGACGAAGGCCGAGACATAGACATCCTGGCTCGGCACTATGCCCAGCAGCGGGCCGCGAACGATTTCAAACATCGTGAAGAACGGGTTGAAATTCAGCACCCATTCCTGCGCGCCGAGCTGCTCAGGTCGCCAGATCACCGCGCTGACAAAGAAGGCCATCTGCATCACGCTGGCAACGATCGGCGGAATGTCACGAAACCGGGCGCAGAGCGCGCCAAGCAGCACCGAAAGCGCCAGCGCCACCAGGATCCATAGCAGGAATGCCGGCAGCGCCAGCCAGGCAACAGCGCCGGGGCCGGTCTGGAGCAGCGCATCCACCACCACGATGACCACGATGTTGTGCCCCAGGATCAGCAGGTTGCGCAGCACCACGCGCGCCGCATACAGCAGGAACGGCATGCGCACCGATCGGATCATGCCCTCGGCGCCGGTGAAGGTGGTGCAGGCCTCGCCAACCATGCCGCTGACGAAGTTCCACAGCACGATCGACAGCGCCAGGAAGGGCAGATAGTCGTGCAGGTCCATATGGAACAGCGCGGCGTAGAGAAACCCCATCGAGCCGACCATGACCGCCGTGGACAGGGTCAACCATAGCGGGCCGAGCATGGAGCCACGATAGCGCAGCTTGATGTCAAGCCAGCCCAGGGTCCAGCACAGCCGCCAGAGGGGAAAGAAGGCGCGCAGATCCTGCCAGGCATCGCCAAGCCGGGCCACGCCACCCTGAGATGAGCCGATGTCGAGCACCGGCAGCTTTGCCGGCTCAGAGATGAGCACGTTCATGATGCGGGCGTTAGCCCATCGTCCCGGCTGCCGCAACCTCGCGCTGCGTGACGGAAGCCATACCGCGAAAAACCTTGATTCTAATCATTGACCGGTATGCAACACTCTTGGAGTGTCGGTTGGCACACGAGTGGGAGAACACAACAATGAGCCGAGTAGCCCTGGTCACCGGTGGAACACGTGGAATCGGCGCTGAAATCAGCCGTCATCTGAAGGCCGCCGGCCGTGTGGTGGTGGCGAGCTACGCCGGCAACGACGCCGCCGCCGCCGCCTTTGCCGAAGAGACCGGCATCGCCGTGAAGAAGTTCGATGCCGGCAGCTTTGATGAATGCACCGCCGCGGTGGCCGCCATCACCGCCGAGTTCGGTGCCATCGAGATCCTGGTCAACAACGCCGGCATCACCCGTGACGGCACCCTGCCCAAGATGTCGCGCGATATGTGGGACTCAGTGATCGACACCAATCTCGGCTCCTGCTTCAACCTGTGCAAGCTGACGTTTGACGGCATGAAGGCGGCGAAGTTCGGCCGCATCGTCAATATCGGCTCGATCAACGGGCAGGCCGGTCAGTATGGCCAGGTGAACTACGCTGCCGCCAAGTCCGGCATTCATGGCTTCACCAAGGCCTTGGCCCAGGAAGGCGCACGGTTTGGCATCACCTGCAACGCCATCGCTCCGGGCTATGTCGACACCGACATGGTGCGCGCGGTGCCGCCCGACGTGCTGGCCAAGATCATCGCCAAAATCCCGGTGGGGCGCCTGGGGCATGCCGATGATATCGCGCGCGGCGTGCTGTTCCTGACCGCTGACAATGCGGATTTCGTCACCGGATCGACGCTGTCGATCAATGGCGGGCAGCATATGTATTGATGGCGACGCTTCTTGGCAGCGGCGCCATCGCCCTGTGGGCGTTTCTGGCGCTGCTGTCCAAGGTGGCACAGGGGGTGCCGCCTTTTGAACTGACGGCGCTGGCGTTTGCCATCTCCGCGCTGCTCGGTCTTACGATCGTGGCGGCGCGAGGGCGGCTTGGGGCGTTGCGCCAGCCGGCTTTGGTCTGGGCGCATGGCGTGGGTGGCTTGTTTGGCTATCACGCGCTGTATTTCGCAGCGCTCGCCTTCGCGCCGGCGGCGGAGGCCAATCTCATCAACTACACCTGGCCGTTGTTGCTCGCGCTGTTTGCTGGCCCCGTGCTCGGGCTGCGCCTGACGCGATATCATGCTGCCGGCATCGTGCTGGCCACGTTGGGTGGGCTGTTGCTGACCGGGACCGGCCTTTCAATGTCCGGCACCGCACCGCTGGGCTATGCGCTCGCGGCTGGGGCGGCTGTCACCTGGGCGCTGTATTCGGTGCTCTCGCGCCGTCTGGCCGCCGTACCGACCGAGGCGGTGGCGGGGTTTTGCGCCGGCTCCGCCATTCTGGCCGGGGTGGCCCATCTGCTGTTCGAGCCGGATGTGATGCCCAGCCCGGAGGCGTGGCTTGCCATTGCAGCCCTCGGCATCGGGCCCACAGGCAGCGCGTTCTTCCTGTGGGATATCGGCATGAAACAAGGTGACCCGCGGCTGTTGGGAACCCTTGCCTATGCCACGCCGGTGCTGTCCACCGCGTTGCTCTGCCTTGGCGGGTATGCGCCCTGGACGCTCGCACTGGCCAGCGCAGCCTTGCTGGTGGCAGCCGGTGGGGTGCTGGCGTCACGGGGGCGATAGAGCCGCGCTGGGCTCGGCTATAGGTGTTTCTTCGCCAGCATCATGTGAACGCCCTTGTTGCCGTCCACCGTCTGCGTCACGCGCAGATCGCCGATCAGGGAGCACAGCATATAGGCCTGATTGCGGGAGAGATTGGTGCGCAGACAGATGTGTTTCACCATCTCGCGCACCGCCTGGGCGGCCGCGTCGTCCAGGTCCTCGTTGAGGCCGATGGACATCAGATGTGTTGCGGTTTCGGCGAAGGGGAAATCCAGCGTGAGATCCTTGCGCACGGTCAGGCGGAAGGTGCCGGCGAGGCCGGTTTCGAGCGCGGTGACGCACACCTCGCCGTCGCCCTGCACGCCGTGGCCGTCACCGGCCATGAAGAGTGCGCCTTCGTTGAACACCGGCAGATACAGCGTGGTGCCGGGTTTCAGCTCCTTGTTGTCCATATTGCCGCCGAAGGCGCGTGGCACGGGCGAGCCACAGCGGCCCCAGGCCTTGGGCGGGGCGACGCCGATGATGCCGAAAAACGGGTCGAGCGGCAGTTCGGTGCCCCAGGGCAGAATGCAGACATTGCGCTCATGGTCGATCACCGGGTGGATGGTCTCGTAGTCGGTGAACTCGTCGGGCAGCGTGCCGAGCAGCGGCAGGATGGCGACGAAGCCCCAGTCCATGGTCGGTTTGGCATCCAGAATATCGATCTGGAGGACGTCACCCGGCATGGCGCCCTCCACATACACAGGGCCGGTGATGAAATGCGGGCCGGGGCCGGCAGGGAGGGTTTTGAGGGCGTGGAGGTAATCCGCCGGCACGCGCGACATCTCCGGCAGGCTGTCCATGCCGCCGGCGGGGAAGGAGGACAGAGTGACGGTGTCACCGGAGGCCACGCGCAGTACCGGGGGCGTGGTGGCGTCGAGATAGCCGAGCACCATGTTCTCGGGCGTGGCAGGGATGGTGTGATGGGTGGACATGAAATTCTCCGCTCAGAACTGGACGCCGCGGGTGAGCGCGCCGTCCACGACAAGGTTGGTGCCGGTGATGAAGCTGGCGGCGGGGCTGGCGAGGAAGACGACCGCGCGGGCCATTTCCTCGGGTTTGCCCATGCGGCCCGTGGGGTTGAGGGCGAGGGCCTGGGCGAACAGCTCGGGCATGCCGTGCTCGATCTTTTCCCACACGCCGCCGGGGAAATAGGTGTTGCCGGGCGAGAGCGCGTTCACCCGGATGCCTTTGGCGGCGAGCTGGTAGGACAGGCCTTTGGCGTAGTGGATCAGCGCGGCCTTGAACACGCCGTAAGGGCCGGCGGCGAAATCCACCTCGCGGCCGGAGACGGAGGCGATGATGACGATGGCGGCCGCCTTGGATTGCTCCAGATGCGGCATGGCGGCGTTGACGGCGCGCACCGTGCCCATCATGTCGGTCTCGAATTCGGCCTTCCAGGAGGCCTCGTCCTGACCGATCGACAGCGCGGAGACATTGGCCACCACGATGTCGATGCCGCCCCATTCTTCCGCCACGTCACTGATCCAGCCGGTCAGCGCCGGGCCGTCTGACACATCCACCGCGCGGCCGGTGGATTTCACGCCGGTGGCGGCCAGCGCCGTGACGGTTTCGGCGACTTCGGTGGGGTTGCGGGCGCAGATGGCGACATGGGTGCCTTCGGCCGCGAAATGTTCGGCGACCGAGCGGCCGATGCCCTTCGTGCCGCCGGTGATGACGGCGCGCAGGCCTTTGAGACCGAGATCCATTTGGTGTCTCCCTTAAAAGGTAGTCCAGTCGCCGGATTGTTCGAAGGCGTAGGCGGCGCGGTAGATGGTCGCTTCGTCCCAATGCTTGCCGATCAGCATCATCGAGGTCGGCAGGCCTTCGGACATGCCGCAGGGGATGGCCATGGCGGGGTGGTGGGTGATGTCAAACGGCGCGGTGTTGCTGATCATGTTGAGGGCGTGGCTGACGATCTCCTCGCGCGGGGCGCCTGCGGGCGGAAAGGCCTGGGCCTTGATGGGGGTGGTGGGCATCAGCAGCAGGTCGTATTGCGCAAGGGCGGCGTCGTAGGCGGCGGTGAGCAGGCGGGTGATGTTGGTGGCCTTGCCGAAATAGCGGCTGCCGTGATGCTTGCGGATATAGGTGCCGAGCAGGGTGAAGAGCTTGGTGGTTTCGCTCATCTCATTGGCGCGGGTGCGCCAGTTGCGGTGGAAATCCATCAGGCTGGTGACGTAGAGGTCGGGTCGGCTGACGCCGTAGCCGTCGCCATGCATCATCGTTTGGGTGAGACCTTCGACGCCGATCGGGGTCCAGAGGGCGGCGCCGAGCAGATGCATCGGGATGGAGATCTCCTCGACCACGGCGCCGAGGGCGGCAAGCCTGGCGGCGGCGGCGCGGACGCTGTCGTTCACCGCGGCTTCGGCGTTGGGTTGCTGGAAGCCTTCTGTGACGATGCCGATGCGCATGCCGGCGACGCCGCCTTCGAGCATCTGGGAATAGGGTTGGGTCTGCACGTTGTATTGGCGGGGGTCGTAGCCGTCCGGTCCGGCCAGGACTTCGAGCAGCAGGGCGTTGTCGGTGACAGTGCGGGTCATGGGGCCGACATGATCCACCGTGATTTCGATCGGCATGATGCCGGTGTAGGGCACCAGGCCGTGGGTCGCCTTCATGCCGTAAATGCCGCAGAAGCTGGCGGGCATGCGGATCGAGCCGCCTTGGTCACCGCCAAGCGCCATGTCCGCCTCGCCGAGGGCGACCAGAACGGCGCTGCCGGAGGAGGAGCCGCCGGCGGAATAGCCCATCTTGTAGGGGTTGTGCACCGGGCCGGTGGCGTTGGTGTGGCTGCTGCCGGAGAGGCAGAAGCTTTCGCAATGCGCCTTGCCGATGATGGTGCCGCCGGCATCGAGAATGCGCTCGACGACCGTTGCGTCGATGTCGGGCATGTAGCCTTCCATCGTTGCGGCGCCGTTCATCATCGGCACGCCGGCGAGCATGATGTTGTCCTTCAGGACGATGCTGCGGCCGGCGAGCTTGCCTTCGGCGGCGCCGGGGACGGTGGTTTTGATATACCAGGCGTTGCGGGCGTTCTCCTCGCCGCTCGGGCGATAGCCGGGGGTGCGGGGGTAGCGCACCTGTGGGAGATTGTCCGGCATCGCATCGACGAGGTTGTAGGCGGCGATCGAGGGGGTGATCAGGCCGATGAAGGAGGCGACGTCCTCCGGGGTGAGATCGAGCCCGATCTCGGTGGCGACCTCGGTGAGCTGACGCGGGGTTGGAACCTGGACGGCCATGGGTTTTCCCTTCTGTGGCGGGTTATGGGGCGAGGTAGCGGAGCAAGGCGGGGTCGTCGCGCACCTGGTCGGACGGGCCGGACAGAGCGATGGTGCCGCGATCGATGACATAGGCGGTGTCGGCCACGCGCAAGGCGAGTTCGACATGCTGCTCGACGAGGATGACGCACATGCGGGTGGCGAGCTCGGCGAGGCGGTCGGCGATCTCCTCGATGACGCCGATCCAGACGCCTTCGGTCGGTTCGTCGAGCATGATGACCTTGGGGCGGCCGAGCAAAGCGCGGCTGATGGCCAGCATCTTGCGCTCGCCGCCGGAGAGGGTGGCGGCGGTCTGGCCGAGGCGTTTGCCGAGCTTGGGGAAGAATTCGAGCATCTCGTCGATGGCACGTTTGTCGGGCGATCCGCCGCCGCCGAGCAGCAGGTTCTCGCGCACCGTCATCTTGGCGAAGATGGCGTGCTCCTGCGGCACATGGCCGATGCCGGCGCGGGCGCGGGCCTCGGGGGTGCTGAATGTGACATCGTGGCCGGCGAGGCGGATCTGGCCGGACATCGGCTTGATCTCGCCGGCCAAGGTTTTGAGAAGCGTTGTTTTGCCTGCGCCGTTGCGGCCGAGAATGGCCACGGCGCCGGTGGCGGGGATGGTCAGCGAGAGATCGAACAGCACCTGGCTGCGGCCATAGCCGGCATTGAGGTGGGCGGTCTCAAGCAAGGGGGAGGTGAGGATATCAGACACGGCTGGTATAGATCTCCTGCACACGCGCATCGCGCTCGATCTCGGCCACGCTGCCATCGCCGAGCACGCGGCCCTGGTCGAGCACAGTGAGGCGGTCACAGATGTTCTTGATGAAATCGAGATCGTGCTCGACGATGATCAGCGCGCATTCGCTTTTGATCGGTGCCAGCAGCTCGCCGGTGATGCGGCGTTCCTCGGGGCTCATGCCGCCGGTGGGTTCATCGAGCAGCAGCAGCTTGGGGCGGGGGGCGAGGGCCATGGCGATCTCCAGCCATTGCTGCTCGCCATGCGACAGCTCGGCGGCGAGATCATCGGCGCGGTCGGCCAGGTTGAAGCGTTCCAGCGCGTGCATCACCTCGCCATGCAGCCGCTTGCGGGAGCGGCTGGCGAGCAGGGCGAAGCGGCTTTCGGTGGATTGCAAGGCGAGCAGGACGTTGTCGTAGACGGACAATTCGCCGAGCACCGCGGTGATCTGGAACTTGAGGCTCAACCCCAGCCGGGAGCGCTGATAAGGCGGGGCGGTGGTGATATCGGTTCCCGCGAAGGTCACGCTGCCGGTGGTGGCGTAATGCGCGCCGGCGATGGATTTCAAAAGCGTGCTTTTGCCTGAGCCGTTGGGGCCGATCAGACCGTGAAACGTGCCGGCTTCCACCGTCAGATCCACGCCATCCAGCGCGCGCAGCAGGCCATACACCTTGGTGACGGCGCGGACTTCCAGAAGCGCCATCAGCGTGCCCCCCGCTTGCCGAAGGAGCCGATGCGCTCGCGCGATGAGACCACGAGGCCGAGCAGGCCGGTGGGTTGGAACATCACCACCACCAGTAGAACGATGCCAAGGATCACCGTCCAGTATTGCTTGATCGCATCGGTGTCGGCCAGCACGTAGCTGAGCAGCTCGATGGCGACGGTGCCGAGGACAGGTCCGATCAGCGTGCCGCTGCCGCCGAACAGGCAGTAGATGACGGCGGTGGTGGACAGGCCGGGGCCGAGATTGGTGGGGCCGGTGAAGCCCTGGTGATAGGAATAAAGCGCCCCGGACAGGCCGGCGATGCTGCCGGCGAAGGTGAAGATCAGCGCCTTGAACACCTGCACCCGGTAGCCGAAGAAGGCGAGGCGCTCCTCGTTCTGCCGCATGCCGGCAAGCACCAGGCCGAGCTGGCTGCGCACGATGACCCGGCTCACCAGATAGACGATCAGCAATAGAATGAGCGCAACCGAGTAGAACTCGAAACCTTCGACGAACTCGTATTGCCCCAGGCTCATCAGCTTGATGGCGGAGAGACCGTTGCCGGCGCCCACATATTGCCAACCGGCGACGAGGCGTTCGGCCGCATAGGCGCCGGTGAGCGTGCCGAAGGCGACGAAGATCGAGGTCGGCGTCTTGCGCCCCAACAGCAGAAACGCCGCGAGCCCCGCCGCCAGCAGCCCGCCGACCAGCATGGCCAGCGGCAGGGTGGCCCACATCTGGCTGAACTCCAGATCACGCCCCACCAGCGCGATGACATAGCCCGCCACGCCAAAGAACAGCGCCTGACCGTAGGACATGATGCCCGAGAACCCCCAGCACAGATCAAAGCTCACCGCGAGCAGCGACAGGATGAGGATGTTGGTCATCAAGGTGATCAGCTCTGGCCGGTTGGCCAGGACGAAAGGTGTCGCGACCAGAGCGGCCAGCGTTGCCAGCTCGATCATGGGCAGGATCGGCCAGGGTTTGGGGCTTCCCTTGGCCGGTGCGCTTGCGGCGCTGGTCGCGACACTCATCGCCTCAGCACTCCCGCGGATCGACCATCGACGCCTTGTCGATGATGTCATAACGCGTCTTGCCGTCCGTGCTTTTGCACACCGCGATGTACATGTTCATCTTGGCATGGTAATGACCCGGCACCATCTCCGCGCCACCGCCCGGCCCTTCGGTCAGCACCGCCTTGTCCATGGCGGCGGCAACCTCTTCCCGGCCCAGCTTGCCGCCGGTGGCTTTCACCGCCGCCTCGTAGAACTTCACGCCGCGATACATGCCGGTTGAGGCCGAACCCGCCGTGAACAGATACTTGGTGCCGGGGAATTTCTTGGCATAGCCCTCTTGCAGCTTCTTGCTGAACGGGTCGTCCACCGCCTGGAAATAATCGAGGCAGCTGACGAGGCCTTCCATTTCCTGCGCCGGGTGATAGTTCAGCAGGTTCTCATCGTAATAGACGCAGGTCAGCACGCCGCCATTCTTCTGGAAGCCCGACTCATACAACTGCTTCACGAAGGGCTGCAGGCCGGGCGGAATGATGGTCATGAACACGCAATCGACCTTGCCGTCCTTGATCTTGCCGATCGTGGCGGAGTATTCGGCCTGGTCGAGCGGGTAATATTCCTCGAACACCACCTCGCCGCCATTGGCCTCGATCACCTTGCGGGCGTATTTGTTGAGCAGCTGCGGCCAGACATAATTGGCCGACGGCATGGCAAAGCGCTTCTTGCCCAAGGTCTTGATCAGATAGGGGATCAGGCGGTCACATTGCTGCGCCGGCGAAGGGCCGGTGTTGTAGAGGAACTTGGTGCATTCCTGGCCCTCATAGAGCTGCGGATAGATGTAGAGCGTCTTGCCGCGATTGACGATCGGGTCCTTGATCGCCTGGCGCATCGCCGACGTGATGCCGCCGAGCACGACATCGACCTTGCGCTCCTGGATCAGCTTGCGGACGTTGCCCACGGCGATCTTGGGGTCAGAGGCGGTGTCCTCCAGGTAAAGCTCGATCGGCTGGCCGAGAATGCCGCCCGCCTTGTTGATCTCCTCCACCGCGAACTGCGCCACCTGCCAGTTGGCGTTGCCGGAGGGGGCGATGGCGCCGGTGATGTCCGTTGCAATACCCATCTTGATCGGGCCCGCGGCATGCGCCCAGCCCGGCCGCAGCACGAGGCCGCCGGCCACGCTGCCGACCCAGCCGGCGGCGGACAAAGCGGCCGCACTGCTCAGAAACCCACGGCGTCCCAGATTTGGTCCAGTCATGAACATGTCTCCTGTTGTTGAGGCTAAAGACGACCGACCGTGATGAAGCCCTGGGGCCGCAGACGGACGATGGCGAGGGCGATGACGAACACCAGCGGATCGGCCAGCACCGGGATGACCACCCAGGGCAGACCTGCCGCCATGCCACCAACGGCGGCGGCCCCGAGCACGGGGCCCTCAAACGTGCCGACTCCGCCCAGCATCACCGAGAGGAAGGCCTGCACGAGAAAACGGATGCCGATATCGGCCGACAGCGCATACAGCGGCACGATCAGGGCGCCTGCGAGCCCGGCCAACGCGGCACCGAAGGCGAAGGTCAGCGCGTAGAGCCGCCCGGTGGAAATGCCGCAGGCGCGCGCCAGCATCGGGTTCTCCAGCGCGCCGCGCACCCGCAGGCCGATGGAGGTACGGGCGAGCAACAGATAGCAACCGGCGATCACGGCCAGCGTGGTGGCGATGATGAAGGTCCGCCACTCGGAGAATTCCAGCCCGCCCACGGCAAACGCGCCGGAGAGCGGCTCGGGGATCGCCTTGTAATGCCCGCCGAGCAGCCCGCGCACGATCTCGCGGATGATCAGGCCGATCGCATAGGTGCCGAGCATGGCGATGATGGGGGTGGCGTAGAATCGCCGGATGATGAAGCGTTCCAACACCAGCCCCACGGCACCGACCACGAAGGGGGCGAGGATCACGCCCGTCCAGCCGCCCAGGCCGTGCTCATCGCAGAGATAGACGGTGTAGGCGCCGAGCAGCACCAGCTCGCCATGGGCGAAGTTGAAGATGCCCATCATGCTGGCGATCACGCCGAGCCCCAGCACGATCAGCACCATCACCGAGGTGAAGGCCATGATGTCAAAGGCGAATTTGATCGCGAAATCGATCATGCCGCACCCATAAGCACCGGATGCGCGTGGTATTTCGTCGCCTGCTCGTAATCATAGGCATAGGCCAGCAGATCGGCCTCGCTCCATTTCCGCCCGACAAAGATCAGGCAGAACGGCGCGCCGCCCTCATGCACGCCGGCCGGCACCACAACCCCCGGCAGACCCGCGATGTTGATTTCGCACACCGTCGTTTCATGGATCGGCTCGCCACCATGCAGCGGCGGCAACGGGTCGCGCATCTGCGGGAAGACCAGCGCGTCCAGCCCATGCGTGTCCATCACCTCGGTGAAGATCGACAGATAGGCCTCCCGCGCGGCATGGAACTCGGACATGTCGGGCGGGGCGGACGGATCGGCGAGGCAGGCCTGAAGCGCGGGCAGATCAGCCAGATAGCGCAACGAGCCGGTGGGGCCGAAGGCGGCCTCCGCCTTGGTGGCCTCGGCGAATGCGGCAAAGGTCTTCAGCGCCGCGTCCGGCCCCAGGCGCTGGAGGTAGTTTTGCAGGTCAAACGGCACCGATTCCATGCCGCGCGGGTCGAAATGCCCCGGCCCCGGCATGGCGCGACCGATGGCGGCAAAGCCGGTGCCGGCGAAGGGGTCGGCCACCAGGGTGGCACCGCGGGCGGCGATCTCGCTCTGCGCCCGGGCGTAAAGCGCGGTCGTGCCGTCTGACAGCGGCTGATCGCGCCAGCCGGGGCCGTAAAGCCCCAGCCGCTTGCCCGCCAACGCCGTCGCGCTCAAACGCGATGTGTAGCCCCCTTTCGGCAACTGGCCGATGGCGGCCGTCGTCTTGGGATCGGCCATGGTGAAACCGGCCAGCACATCCAGGCACAAGGCCGCGTCGACCACGCAGCGCGCGATCGGACCCACCACGTCGCGCTGGCTCGCCAGCGGCACCACGCCGGCATTGGGGACGAGGGCGAAGGTCGGCTTGATGCCCACAAGGCCCTGCGCCGAGGCGGGATTCTGAATCGAACCGCCGGTCTCCTCGGCCAGTCCCAGCACCGCCATGGAGAGCGCCACGGCGGTGGCGGTGCCCGAGGAACTCGCGCCCGGCACGCAATCCGGGGCGGCGGCGTTGATGGTGGGGCCGGCCCAACTGTCATTGGCATGGGTGCCGCTGGCGCTCAGCACCGGCACATTGGTCTTGCCGAGCATGATCGTGCCGGCCGCCCGCATGCGCGCCACCACCGGGCTGTCGGTGGCGGGGATCAGATCAACCCCGCCCTTGCCGCTGTACAGCAGCGACCATCCGGCGGTGGTGGGGATGCCCTTCATGTCCATCGGGTCCTTGATCACCACCGGCACCCCGGCCATCGGCCCCAGCGCCTCGCCGGAAGCGCGCCTCGCGTCGATCGCCCTTGCATCGTCCAGCGCGTCGGGGTTGAGGAAGATCAGCGCGTTATAGGCGGGGTTGAGGGCGGCGATGCGCTCCAGGCAGGCCTGGGTCAGGGCCTCGCAGGTGAAGGTGCCGGCGGCAAACCCTTCCTGCACTGCGGCGACGGTCAGGGCTGTCAGGTCGATGGCGGCAGCGTGGAGAGGTGTGTCCATGGTGTCAGGCCCAATGCTTGAGGTCTGGGTGAATCGGATCTTGCGGCGTCTGGCCGGCAGCGGCGATCAGCTCGGCGGCGTGATCCTCGATGCTGACCCGCCGGCGCATGCTGTCGCGGCGCAGCAGAGCGTAGGCCTGATCGTCATCAAGTCCGGTGGTCTGCATCAGATGCACCACGGCCTTCACCACGGCGCGCCGCCCGCGTCGCCGCTGTGCGTGCTCGGCCAGTTCGAGTTCCAGCGCGCGCGTGCGGTTATAGCCGTTCACGGCAAGAAACAGCGCCGCATAGACGGCGGCGGCATGCACCGGTTTGCGCAGGAAGGCGGTAACGCCGACATCCATCAGCGCCTTCAGCCGGCTCGGTGCCTCCACCCCCACCAGGCCGATGGCCGGTGCCAGCGACAACAGGCTGCCGGCGCGGCGGTCCAGCACTGCATCCAGCGGCAGGTCGCCATCAATCAGCAACACGTCGCGGCTTGCGTCCAACTCGCCCGGATTGATCTCGGTTGGGCGCGCCAGGGTCATGCCGAGCCGCTCCAGGCTCGCCTGCAGGGTCTCCACCGCCATATGCGGCGCACCGCAGAGAACGCCGCGCTGGCCGCGAAAATTCTGGACGATGCGCGCCCCGCTCATGATGCCACCCGCAGCACCGGAGGGGCGCCCACGGTCCAGAAGCGTGGCGAGTTCCAGATCAGATACGGGTCCGGACGCACCGGGCCAGGCGCCTCGGCGAGGATGTCAAACCCCATATCGTGGCGCGAGCGGCCGATGCGCGGGGTGAGTGCCGCGTGCAGGGTTTCGGGATCGACCTGCACCGGGCCCTGCGGCGCCTGCATCCGCACCCGCGCCACCGCGCGCTTGACGGCATCGACATCGGTGCGCCCCTGGGTCTCTACCAGCGACAAGGTCAGCAGGCGCATGGCGATATAGGCAGATTCGGCATCGGCGCAGGCCACCGGGCCGTCTGGGTAGCGTGCCTGATAGGCGGCGACGAAGCGTGCATTGTCCGCGCTCTGGATTGACGCGAAATAGACCCCGGCGGTGATGTGGCCATCGGCCGCCTCCGGCCCGATCGCCCGCAGTTCCGGCTCGGACAGCGTGCAACTTGCCACCGGGATGACGCGAGGCTGGTCGATGTTCGCCCCCTGGCAGGCGGCGCGGAAGTCGCGCAGGAAGCAATAGGAGGAGATGCCGATCAGCGTGTTGAAGACGAAGGCTGGGCGCGCCTTGAGGATCGCTTCGATCACCTGGGCGAAATCGGTCTCACCGACCGCGAAATACCGTTCCGCCGTGACGCGGCCATGTGAGGCGGCGAGGCGCTCGCGCAGGATGCGGTTGTTTTCCCACGCCCAGATATAGTTCGAACCGACGCAGAAGGCATTGCGTCCATAATGTTCGATCATGTAGTCGGCCAGCGGCAGAAGATGCTGGTTGGCCACAGCACCGGTGTAGATGACGTTGGCCGAGCACTCGAAGCCTTCGTAATGCGTGGGATACCACAGCAGCGCATCCGCCTTCTCGAACAGCGGAATGATCTCCTTGCGGCTGGAGGAGGTGTAGCAGCCGACGACATGTTGCAGCCCCTGGGCGATCATGTCCCGCCCCATCGCCGCATAGAGCCGCAGATCACCGGCGGGATTGGCGATCACCGGGTCCAGGCGGAGGGGGCTGCCCGTGCGTTCATTCCATTCGGCCACAGCCAGCAATGCGCCGTTCAGCATGCTGCGCGACACATCCCCGTAAGGACCGTCCACAGAAAACAGCACGCCGATTGGAACCGTCGTAGCGGCCATGGTCTTCCTGTCTTCAGTGGCCTGGAAGCGCCGGGGGCGCAGGCATCGATGCCAAGGCACACATATACTGAAGCGGTGCGCGAGATCGGCGGCTTTGCCACACGCACCCTATGAGGACCGCACCAGGCGAAGAGACGTCGGAGCCAGGCTCCTGCGGCCTTGTCTGTCAGAACTCTGAAGGGAGGCTAAGCAACCAATATGCCATTGGCAATTGCCGAGATTGGCGTGTCTTTGGCGCGAGCCATGCAGCAAGCGCTGAGCAAATTTGATGCAATTGCCATGGGAGTCGTCACGACATGGTGTCTGTCGACGCATCACCGGTGCGGGGTGCCTGCTGCGGTGCCGGGCTAGCGCCAAACATGGAGACGCCGACGACGCTTGGCGTCTCGGATCGAATTTTCGCCTAAAAATAATGCAGGAGATCCGACCCGATGCAACGCAGGGGGGCGGCGTTCCCGAGGCGGCTTCGGGCGCGTGGGCCCGTCACCGCCTCTGGGACATCAGTCCGCGGCCAGCGCCATCGAGCGGCGGGTGGTCATTTTGCGGACATGGTCTTCAAGAGCGATGGCGACGGCATCGGCGTGGTTGGCCATGACGTGATCGGCACCGGCGAGGATGCGATAGTCGACGGTGACGTTCTTCTGGGTGTTGAGCTTGTCGACGAGCTTGCGCACGGCCGGTTCGGGGACGAGTTCGTCACTGTCGCCATGCACAAGCAGTCCGCCGCAGGGGCAGGGGGCGAGGAAGCCGAAATCATAATGGTTGGAGGGCGGAGCGACGCTGACCCAGCCGGAGATTTCGGGGCGGCGCATCAGAAGCTGCATGCCGATGAAGGCGCCGAAGGAGTAGCCGGCGATCCAGAGCCCGCCGGACGCGGGGTTGACGGCCTGCATCCAGTCAAGCGCTGCGGCGGCGTCACTGATTTCACCGATGCCGCCATCGTAACGGCCCTGGCTGCGGCCAACGCCGCGAAAATTGAAGCGCATCACCGAGAAGCCGAGCTTTTTGAAGCTCTCGAACATTGTATAGGAGATGCGGTTGTTCATCGTTCCGCCATGCAGCGGATGGGGGTGGAGGACGAGCGCGAGCGGGGCGCCGGTCTCCTTGGCATGGTGGTAGCGACCTTCAAGCCGACCGTCTGGGCCGGCGAACATGACTTCTGGCATCGTGTTCCGAAATCCGTTTGTTGTTGACCGCAGCCGGGCTTGGCCGAGTCAAGGGGCCGTGTGAAGCGATGGACCGGTGAAGCGACTTCTCCGCAGGGGCGAACTCCGCTCAGGACGCGATATGCCTGACGAGACGATGATAGTCCCAGAGGATTGTGGTCCCAAAGGATTGTAGTCCTAGACGATGGTAGTCCCAAACGATGGTAGTCCCAAACGATGGTCGGCCTTGGCAACGATCGGCCGAGACTTCCGCGATCGTTACAAGGCCGTTGGCCTCGTTACCCCGGAGGCCTATCAGGTGCCGCGATTGTGACCACGGATGCAAGCAGAAAACATCAGTCCCGCGCCTTTTGCATGGCCATAGCGCATGGTCGGATAACCGTTATGCGCAAGGAAAGGATAGGCTTGGAGTGGTGGCCTCTGGTCTCGTGCATCCGGGATACACATATCTCATCAGCGAAGCTACATTACGTGGCTGAGCGGTTTTTGTTAACGGAAATGTCGCATGGCCCTTACGTTTTTGCGTGAAACCGTCAACGCCTACCGTGAGCGCGACCCGGCGGCGCGATCAACGCTGGAAGTGCTGCTGTGTTATCCGGGACTGCATGCGGTGCTCGTTCACCGTGTGGCCAATTGGCTCTGGCACCGTCGTTTTGTGCTGGCTGGGCGGTTTACCGCACATCTTGGACGTTTTCTGACGGGAATTGAGATCCATCCGGCGGCGACGATCGGCCGGCGGCTGATCATTGACCATGGCATGGGCGTGGTGATCGGCGAGACTGCGGAGATCGGCGACGATGTCTATCTGTATCACCAGGTGACCTTGGGCGGCACGTCTTCCGCGCAGGGCAAGCGGCATCCGACACTTGGTAACAATGTGATTGTTGGCGCCGGGGCCAAGGTGCTGGGTGCGATCACCATCGGCGACAACGCGCGTGTGGGTGCCAATGCGGTGGTGGTGGAGGCGGTGCCGGCCAATACCACGGTGGTGGGCATCCCGGCGCGTCCGGTGGAGCGCAAGCCGCAGCGGCGGCCGCGGTTTGATCCCTATGGCACGCCGACCGATTGTGATCTCGATCCTTTGCTGCATGACCTCGAGAGCCTGCGCGCCGAGTTGGCGGAGCTGGAGGGAAGGGTGGCGCGGATGGCGCGTCTGCCCGTGGGCGAATGAGCCTGAATCTCGACGCCAACGCCTCCGAGCCGCTGCGGCCGGAAGCGCAGGCGGCGGTGCTGGCGGCGTTGGCACTGGGGGCCAATCCCTCCTCGGTGCACGGCCAGGGACGGGCGGCCCGGCGTGTGCTGGAGGAGGCGCGTGAGGCGGTGGCGTCGCGCCTTGGCGTCACGGCGTCAGCGGTGGTGTTCACCTCGGGCGGGACCGAGGCGGATGCACTGGCCATTCACGCGCTGGGGCATGGGCGGCGGCTGATCATTGGCGCCACCGAGCATGACGCGGTTCGGGCGGCGGCACCGGGTGCTGAGATTTTGCCGGTGGATGCCGTGGGGCGGGCCGACCTCACGGCTCTGGCCGAGTTGCTGAAGGGGCCGAAGGCGCTGGTTTGTCTGATGCTCGCCAACAACGAAACCGGGACGATCCAGCCGGTGGCCGAGGTGGCTGAACTGTGCCGAGCGGCGGGTGCGTTGCTGCATGTGGACGCGGCGCAGGCGGTGGGGCGGATCGCGGTTGATATGGCGGCGCTGGGGGCGGACAGCCTGGCGATCTCCGGCCACAAGCTGGGCGGTCCGCCGGGGGCGGGGGCGTTGCTGATCGCACCGCATGTTCCGGTGGAGCCACTGATCGTCGGCGGCGGGCAGGAGCGCGGCTGGCGGGGCGGCACCCCGGCATTGCCGGCGATTGCCGGGCTGGGGGCGGCGATGATGGCGGCGCCTGCCGATGTGGTGGGGTTGCGCGATGACATCGAGGCGATCGCGGTTGACTGCGGGGCGATGGTCGCCGGCGGGACGGAGCGGCTGCCCAACACTTGCTGTCTCATACTGCCCGGCGTGTCGTCGCATCTTCAGGTGATGACGCTTGATCTTGCCGGTCTCTGCGTCTCGGCGGGGGCTGCGTGCAGCTCGGGCAAGGTTTCGCGCTCACATGTGCTGGAGGCGATGGGGCTTGGCGCGCTGGCGGGCTGTGCCGTGCGGGTGTCACTGCCATGGAACGCGACGCAGGCGCATGTCTTGGCCTTTGCCGACGCATATCCGGCGATGGCGGCACGGCTTTCGCGGCGCCCGGCCTGACCCCATGTTGCATTGATGCGCGCCAATCGACCGATCTATCTCGACAATCAGGCCACGACGCCGTGCGACCCACGGGTGCTGGCGGTGATGCTGCCGTGGTTCACCGAGAACTTCGCCAATCCGCATTCGGCCGAGCATGCGATGGGCCGCGCGGCCGAGGCGGCGGTGGAGACGGCGCGGGGGCAGGTGGCGGCGCTGGTCGGGGCGGAGCCGCGCGAGATCGTGTTCACCTCGGGCGCGACGGAGAGCAACAACATCGCCATCAAGGGCGCCGCCCGGCATGCGCGGCGGGTGGGGGATGCGCGCAAGCGGGTGATCACGCTCGCCACCGAGCATAAATGCGTGCTGGAGAGCGTGGCCGATCTCGCCGAGGACGGGTTTGACCCGGTGGTGCTGCCGGTGCGGCGCGATGGCACGCTCGATCCGGAGCGTCTGGCTGAGGCGCTGTCGGTGCCGAGCCTGCTGGTCAGCATCATGGCGGTGAACAACGAGACCGGGGTGATCCAGAATCTCGCCGAACTCGCGCCGATCGTGAAGCAGGCGGGGGCGCTGCTGCATGTCGATGCGGCGCAGGCGGCGGGCAAGATTGCCATCGATCTCGGGGTGGGGATCGATCTGCTGTCGATCAGCGGGCACAAGATCTACGGGCCGAAGGGCGTGGGTGCGCTGTATGTGCGCAGGCGGCCGCGTGCCCGGGTGGCGGCGTTGTTCTCGGGCGGCAGCCAGGAGCGTGGGCTGCGGTCCGGCACCTTGCCGGCACCGCTGATTGTGGGGCTTGGCGAGGCCTGCCGCATCGCCCAGGCGGAGATGACGGCGGATAATGTGCGGATCGCGGAATTGCGCGACCGGCTGTTGGTGCGTCTGTCGGCCGCGCTTCCGGGGCTGCGGCTCAACGGTCATGCGACATGGCGCATCGCCGGCAATCTCAACCTGACGTTCCCCTCCGGCACCGCGTCCGGCGTGATGGCGGCCAATCCGGATATCTGCGTCTCCACCGGCTCGGCGTGCTCCTCGGCGGCGGTGGAGCCCTCCTATGTGCTGCGCGCGATGGGATTGGACGAGGCCGAGGCGTCTCGCACCTTGCGCATCGGCATCGGACGCTTTACCAGCCCCGCCGAGATCGACGCGGCAGCACAGGGCTTTGCCGTTTCCCTCGCTCCTTCACAGGCCTGAATCCATATGCCTTCCATGATCTTCGTCCTGCGCGACGGAACCGAACGCGAAGTCTCTGCTCCTTTGGGCCTCTCGGTGCTTGAGGTGGCGCATAAGCATGGCGTGGACATCGAAGGCGCGTGCGAAGGCTCGCTCGCCTGCTCGACCTGCCATGTCATCGTCGATCCCGATTGGGCCGGCCGGCTCAAGAAGGCCAGTGAGGACGAGGAAGACATGCTCGACCTGGCATTCGGCCTGGAGAAGACCTCGCGGCTCGGCTGCCAGCTGGTGATGACCGCTGAGCTTGACGGTCTCAAGGTGCGGCTGCCGGCTGCGACGCGCAACGCGTCAGGCGGCTGACGCCGAATCATGCGCATCCTGGTCGCCATGTCCGGCGGCGTGGACAGCAGCGTGGTGGCGGGGCTGCTGCATGAGGCCGGGCATGAGGTGATCGGTGTCACCTTGCAGCTCTACGATCATGGGGCGGCGGTGGGGCGGAAGGGTGCGTGCTGCGCCGGTCAGGATATTCATGACGCGCGGCGCGTGGCCGATCGGCTGGGCTTCGCGCATTACGTGATCGATGCCGAACAGCGGTTCCGCGATGCGGTGATCCGGCCTTTCGCTGACAGCTATGCCGCGGGCGAGACGCCGGTGCCGTGCATCTCCTGCAATCAGAGCGTCAAGTTCACTGATCTGGTCGAACTGGCCCGCGATCTTGGGGCGGAGCGGCTGGCGACCGGGCATTATGTGCGGCGCATCGACGGGGCGAGCGGGGCGGAACTGCATCGCGCCATCGATATTTCGCGCGATCAGAGCTGGTTCCTGTTCGCCACCACCCGGGCGCAGTTGGATCGCTGCCTGTTTCCGCTCGGCGTGTATGAGAGCAAGGAGGCGGTGCGCAATGAGGCGCGGCGGCTTGGGCTCACCGTGGCCGCGAAGCCGGACAGCCAGGATATCTGTTTCGTGCCGCAGGGCAGCTATGCCGATGTGGTGGGCAAGCACCGGCCGGACGCGCTGGCGCCGGGCGAGATCGTCAGTGCGGATGGGGCGGTGCTGGGCACCCATGACGGGATTGCGCGCTATACCGTGGGGCAGGCGAAGCGCCTGGGGGATGTGGCGCGCGACGGGGTGCGCCGTGTGGTGATCGGGCTTGACGGTGCCCATCGCCGGGTGATCGTGGGCCCCGAGGGGGGTGGTGTCACGACGATCAGGCTGCGCGATGTGAACTGGCTGGTCGAACCCGGCGCGCAAGACTGCACGGTGAAGCTGCGCTCCGGCGAGGCGCCGCGCCCGGCGCGGGTGATGGCGGACGGGACGGTGGAGCTGACCACGCCGGCGCGGGCGGCCCCGGGGCAGGCCTGCGTGTTCTATGCCGACGATCAGGTGCTGGGTGGCGGCTTCATCGCCGGAGATGCAGAGCGCAGCCGGACCGCCAGCGACATCAGGATGGCCGCCGTCGCCCCCCAGATGTGATGCTCGTCATGCGGCCATTGCCAGTAATGCCGCGCCCGCCCGCGCCAGGTGCGGCTGTAGCGGCGCGGTGCCTCAGGATCGAGCAGCACGCGGAGTGGCAGGGTGAAGATGGCGTCCACCTCCTGTGGTGATGCCAACAGGCCCAGCCGGTCGAGAGCGGTCGTCTCCGGCAGCAGGCCGACCACCGGTGTGACGCGGTAATTGGTGCCGGTGAGATGGTCGCCGAGTCGTCCCACCAGTTCGACATGGCCGGAGGCGAGCCCCACCTCCTCCGCCGCCTCGCGCAAGGCGGCCGCTTCGGGGCTGGCATCATCAGGGTCGATGCGGCCGCCGGGGAAGGCGATCTGGCCGGCATGGGAATTCAGATGCGCGGCCCTTCGGGTGAGCAGCACGCCGGGCTCAGGGCCGAACACCAGCGCCACCAGCACGGCGGCCGGCCGGGGCGGCGGGTCGGTGTCGGGATTGCGCAGATCGGCCATGTCATCCTCGCTTCCCGGGCCGGGATGGCCGATGAGGCAAGCGCGGAGTGTGGCGCGGTCGGGCAGGGTCAAAACGAGCAGGCCTCGCAGCCGCTGGCCTCAGTCGGCATCTCGCCCAGCGCGAAGAATGTGCCATGGCTCCACACGCCGAGCATCAGCCGGCCGCGCACCATCTCCGGCTCCGCGAGGGCCACCAGCTCGTAATACACTGCCCGGCTGATGCGGGCCTCGATCGGGTGGCGGCCAAGACCTTCGCGCACAAGAAGATAGGGCACCGGCTCGCAGGTCAGCAGGTCATGAGCGACCCTGATCGGGTGCTCGGGGCCGACCTCCACCACCTGATCGACATTGGTGCGCAGGGTGAGCACCTGGGATTTACCTATGCCCGACCAGTCAAGCTCGACGGCGAGGAACGGCGCGTCCTCCACCTCGATGGTGCCGCGCTCGGCGGGGGTTTCGAGCCAGAATGCACCATCCTCGGCGCGCCTGAGCACGGAGGCGAACAGGCAGACCAGCTCTTTCCGCCCAATTGGGCTGCCGCGATACAGCCACACGCCGTCGCGGCGGATGACGAAGGGAAGCGGTCCGCATTCGCGGGGGCTGCGCGGCGGGATCGGATGGTCCCGGCCAGGGCTGAGATCGTTCACGTATGCGTCCTCGGGCGACGACGTACTTTCATCGCAGCCATGGATATAGGTAGCATCCCCCCCTGGGGGGAAGTGGCGCAGACCACATGGCATCCCAATCTCTTGAGCAGCGTCCCTCACCACCCCCGAAAGGCCCACGCCAGATGGCTCTCATCGCTGAAGCTCCCGATCTGATTGCAGCCGTCGAGGCGCTGGGCGGCCGCATGGCCGAGGCGCGGGGGCAGATCGCGCGCGCGATCCATGGTCAGACCGAGGTGGTGGACCAGACCCTGATCACCCTGCTGTCCGGCGGGCACGTGCTGCTGGTGGGGGTGCCGGGGCTTGGCAAGTCGCGCCTGGTGGAGACCTTGGGCGTGGTGATGGGGCTCGCCACCAAGCGCGTGCAGTTCACGCCCGATCTGATGCCGGCGGATATTCTCGGCAGCGAGGTGCTGGAGGAGGACGAGCATGGGCGGCGCAGCTTTCGCTTCGTGCCGGGTCCGGTGTTCTGTCAGTTGCTGATGGCGGATGAGATCAACCGCGCCAGCCCACGCACCCAATCCGCCTTGTTGCAGGCGATGCAGGAGGGGCGGGTGTCGGTGGCGGGGGTAGAGCACGTGCTGCCGCTGCCGTTTCATGTGCTGGCGACGCAGAACCCGATCGAGCAGGAGGGCACCTATCCGCTGCCCGAGGCGCAGCTGGATCGGTTCCTGCTGGAGATCGAGGTGCGCTACCCCGATCTCGCCGCTGAGCGCTCGATGCTGATCGCCACCACCGGGGTCGCGGAGCAGAGGCCGGTGGCGGCTCTGTCGCCTGAGGCGCTGATAGCGGCGCAGTCGCTGATCCGCCGGGTGCCGGTGAGCGATCGGGTGGTCGATGCCATCCTTGATCTGGTGCGCGCCGGGCGGCCGGAGAGCACCGATGACGCTGATATCCGTCGCCATATCGCCTGGGGCCCGGGGCCGCGCGCCGCGCAGGCGCTGATGCTGGCGACGCGCGCCCGGGCGGTGCTGGATGGAAGGTTCAGCCCGAGTTTGGAGGATGTGGCGGCGTTGGCCCATCCGGTGCTGCGGCATCGCATGGCGCTCAATTTTGCCGCCCGCGCCGATGGCGTGGCGTTGACGGATATCATCGACCGGCTGATCGGTCGCCTTGGATGACCGCTCTGCGCGCCGAGGCGCTGGCCGCGCGTCTGCCGCCACTTTTGGTGGAGGCGCAGCGCGTTGCGGCCACCGTGGCACAGGGAGTGCACGGGCGGCGGCGGGTCGGGCAGGGGGATAGTTTCTGGCAGTTCCGTCCCTTCGTCACCGGCGATGCCGCAAGCCGCATAGACTGGCGGCAATCGGCCCGCGCCGATCGCACCTATATTCGCGAGACGGAATGGGAGGCGGCGCAGACCGTGGCGCTGTGGCGCGATGGTGGGCCGACGATGCGCTGGCGATCGAGGGCGGCGGAGACGGAGAAGATCGCGCGGGCCGATCTGCTGCTGCTGGCGCTGGCCTCGCTGCTGCTGCGGGCGGGGGAGCAGGTTCGGCTGATCGCGCCGGGCAGCCGGATGATCGCCGGGCGCGGCGGGGTGGAGCGGCTCGCGGCAGAGCTTGACGTGACGCAGAGTGGCGCGGTGCCGCCGGATGCGCCGCTGCCGCGCCATGCCCGCGCGGTGTTGATCGGCGATATGCTGGCGCCGCTGCCGGAGTTACAAACCGCGATCGCCCGGCTCGCGTCACGCCCGATCCGCGGGCATGTGCTGCAAGTGCTCGATCCGGCGGAGGCGGCGCTGCCTTATACCGGGCGGGTGCGGTTCGAGGGCATGGGCGAGCAGGAGCGGCTGTTGGTGCCGCGCTGCGAGGGGGTGCGGGAGGGCTATGCGGCGCGGCTGGCGGCGCATCAGGCGGGGCTCGCGGCGATCTGTGCGGCGGCGGGATGGAGCTTTGCCGTGCATCGCACCGACCACTCGCCGAAATCGGCCTTGTTGGGGCTCTATCACGCGCTGGCGCCGCATGAGGGGCGCGGCTGATGGTCTTTGCCGCCCCTTGGGTCTTACTTGCGCTGCCGGCCTTGCCGTTGCTGTGGTGGCTGCTGCGGGTGACGCCGCCGGTGCCGAGGCAGGAGCGTTTTCCGGCGATCCGGCTGCTGCTCGATCTGCGTTCGGACGCTGAGACACCGGCGCATACGCCGCTGTGGTTGTTGGCGCTGCGCATGGTGGCGGCGGGGCTGGTGATTTTGGGACTTGCGCGGCCGGTGCTGGATGCCGGGCAAAGCCTGGCGGGGGCGGGGGATCTGCTGCTGGTGATCGATGACGGGTGGAGCACGGCAGGCACCTGGTCAATGCGCATGGAGGCGGCGGAGCGCAGTCTGACGCGGGCGGAGCGGGTCGGGGCGAAGGTGATGCTGCTGACCACGGCCGCGGGGTTTGACGGGGCGGCGCCGGTGTCGACGGCAGCGATGCCGGCCGCCGAACTGCGGCCGCGTCTGGCGGCTTTGCGGCCAAAGCCGTGGCCGGCGCGACCGACGCCGGCGTTGCTCGCTGGGCTGCATCCGGGGTCGGTGGTTTATGTGGCCAGCGGCATCGACACGTTGCCGGCGTTTCAGACCACGCTGGCAGCTTTGGGGCCGGTGGAGGAACTGCGCGATCCTGCGGCACCTTTGTTGCTGTTGCCGCCGCGCAGTGAGGCGGATCGGCTGGTGCTGCGTCTGGTGAGCCCGCCGCGCGATCAGCCGCGAGACTGTGTGGTGCTGGCGCAGTCCGGCGATGGCAGCAGTCTCGCAAGGGTTGTGATCCGGCTGGCACCTGGGGAGGATCATGCCGAGGCGGCGCTGCGCCTGCCGCCGGAGCTGCGCAACAGGCTGACGCGGCTGGTGATCGAGGGCCAGAGTGGCGCTGGTGCGATGGTGCTGCTCGATGAGCGGTGGCGCAGGCGGCCGGTGGGGCTGATGGCGGGATCGGTGCTGAACACGGACAGCCCGCTGACCGGGCCGCTGTTCTATGTGCGCCGCGCCCTGGCGCCGTTTGCCGAGCTGCGCGATGGCGCGCTGGGGGCGTTGCTGGGGCGTGAGCTGTCGGTGCTGGTCTTGGCGGATCGGGTGCTGGAACCGGACGAGGTGACCGAGCTTGGGGCCTGGATCGAGAAGGGGGGCACGTTGATCCGCTTTGCCGGGCCAAGTCTGGCGGAGCATGCCGACGGGCTGCTGCCGTTCGTGCGGGCCGGCGGGGCGGCGGAGCGACGGATGGGCGGGGCGATGTCCTGGACGCAGCCACCGGGGCTGGCGGCGTTCGAGGCGGATACGCCGTTTGCCGGTCTCGCTGTGCCGGAGGAGGTACATGTGACGCGCCAGATGCTGGCCACGCCGCCGGTGACGCGGGCCGACCCGCATCCGGTCTGGGCGCGGCTGGCGGATGGCACGCCACTGGTGACGCAGGCTGCGCGCGGCGCGGGGCGGATCGTGCTGTTCCATGTCACCGCCAATGCCGATTGGTCGGACCTGCCGCTGTCCGGGCTGTTCGTCGATATGATGCGGCGTCTGGTGGAGCAGTCGGCGGGGGTGGCCTCGGTGTCTGAGGGGGAGCTGGCGCCGGTGGCAACGATGGACGGGTTCGGGACGCTGGGCGCGCCCAATGCGGGAGCCGGGGTCGTTGCGGCCGGGGCGATCGGGGGGGAGCTGGCCTCGTCGCGTCATCCGCCGGGGGTGTATGGGCCGGAGGCGGGGCGGCGTGTGCTGAATCTGGGCGGGGGCATTGCGCGGGTCAGCGAGGCGCCCCCGGTGCCGGGGGCCATGGAGGGGGCGATTGGAGGCACGGGCGCGGAGAAGCCGTTGGCGCCGTGGCTGATCGCAATGGCGCTCGGGTTGCTGGCGGTGGACCTGCTGCTGTCCTTGCGGCTGCGCGGGTTGTGGCTGCGGCCGGCGTTGATCCTGATGGCGTTCGCGGGGCCGGCCTTTGCGGATGAGCCCAATCCTGCCTTGGTGACGCGGCTTGGCTATGTCGTCAGCGGCGATGCGTCGATTGACAGCGTGTCGCGACTGGGGCTCGCCGGGCTGTCCGAGTATGTCAACCGACGGACCAACGCGGCCCTTGGCCCGCCGGCGGCAGTGGTTCCCGGGCGGGATGATCTCAGCTTCTATCCGCTGCTTTATTGGCCGGTGCCGCCTGGCGCCGCGGCCCAGCCGGCGGCGTGGCTGGCGGCCGTGAATGACTATATGGCGCATGGCGGCATCGTGCTGATCGACACGCGCAATGGCGGCTCGGGCGAGGGGTTTGCCGAAGGGGCGGATGCGGCCTTGCTGCGGGCCAGCGCCGGGCTGGTGGTGCCGCCGCTGGCACCGTTGGCACCGTCTCATGTGCTGGCGCGGGCGTTCTACCTGCTGTCAGATTATCCCGGTCGCTACGCGGGCGATCCGGTCTGGGTGCAGCGCGATCAGGACCGCACCAATGACAGCGTGTCGCCGGTGATCATCGGCGGGCATGATTGGGCGTCGGCCTGGGCGGTGGATGAGCAGGGACGCTTCCCCTTCGCCACCATCCCCGGCGGGGCGCGGCAGCGGACCTTGGCGTATCGGTTTGGGGTCAATCTGGTGATGTATGCGCTGACCGGGAATTATAAGGGCGATCAGGTGCATATCCCGGCGATGCTCGAAAGGCTCGGGCAGTGACGCCGCTCGACCAGGCCATCGCCGGGCTTCGGTTTGATCCGGTGTTACCGCTCTGGCTGCTGGCGGGCCTTGGCCTGGTGTGCGTTCTGGCGTTGGGCGTGGCCGTCTGGCGGCGGGCGCGCGGGGTGGTGTGGCGCGGTCTGGCGTTTGGGGTGCTGCTGCTGTGGCTGGCGGGGCCGCGGCTTGTCGAGGAGACGCGGCAGACGCGGCCGGACATCGCGTTGCTGGTGATCGACGACACCGCGTCCATGCAGATCGGCGATCGGGCGCGGATTGCGGCAGCGGCGCGGGAGGCGCTCGCGGCGCAGGGAATCGGTGATGTCGAGCTGCGCAGCATCATCGTGCCGGAGGGGGAGACCGGCGGCACACGGCTGTTCGGCGCGATTGACAAGGCGTTGGCCGATATTCCGCGTGCCCGGCTGTCGGCGATCATCGCGGTGACGGATGGGCAGGTGCATGACGTGCCGGCGAGCCTGCCGGCGCCGTTGCATGTGCTGATCCCGGCGCGGGGCGAGGAAACGGACCGGCGGGTGCGGATCGTCTCGGCGCCGAGCTATGGCGTGGTTGGGCGCAAGGTGGAGCTGCGGGCCGCCATCGATGATCTGGGGATGGCGAACCCCAGCGGCGGCGCACGGCTGACGGTGCGGCGCGATGGGGAGGCGCCGGAGACGGTTGCAGTGCCGATCGGGCGGGAAATGCCCATTTCGGTGCCGATTCCGCGTGCCGGACCGATCGTGGTGGAACTGTCGGCGGAGGCGCTGCCGGGCGAGGCGAGCCAGCTCAACAATCGCGCGGTGGTGACGATCAACGGTGTGCGCGACCGGTTGCGAGTGCTGCTGGTGTCAGGCGAGCCGCATGTGGGGGAGCGCACCTGGCGGCGGCTGCTGAAAGCGGATCCGGCGGTTGATCTGGTGCATTTCACCATTTTGCGGCCGCCGGAGAAAGACGATGGCACGCCGATCAACGAGCTGTCGCTGATCGCGTTTCCGGTGCGTGAGCTGTTTCAGGTGAAGCTGCATGATTTCGATCTGATCATCATGGACCGGTTCAGCAACAAGGGCCTGCTGCCGCCGCAATATCTGCGCAACATCGCCGAGTATGTCCGTGGTGGCGGCGCCTTGCTGATGAGTGCGGGGGGAGAGTTCGCGGGGTCCTTGAGTCTCGCGCAGACCCCGCTGGGCGCCGTTCTGCCGGCGCGGCCGGCCGGCGGCGGCAGTGGGGTGGCGGAGGGGGCGTTCCGGCCGGAGGTGGCGCGGCTTGGTCTGCGTCATCCAGTCACGGCCGATCTGCCGGGCTGGCGGGCCGATGCGCCGGCGGATTGGGGGCAATGGTATCGCACCACGCTCAGCGGCGCGGTGCGGGGCGATGTGCTGATGACGGGGCTCGATAATCGGCCGTTGCTGGTGGTGGAGCGGGTCGGCGAGGGGCGTGCGGCGTTGTTGCTCTCCGACCAGATCTGGCTGTGGTCGCGCGGCCATGACAGCGGCGGGCCGCAGGCGGAGCTGCTGCGTCGCGTGGCGCATTGGCTGATGAAGGAGCCTGAGCTGGATGAGGAGCGGCTCACCGCGAGCATCGCGCAGGGGCGGCTCGCCATTCAGCGCCGCAGCCTGGGGGATGATGCGGCGGAGGTGACGGTCACTGATCCGGATGGCGGGACGACGCGCCTGACGCTGGTGCCGCAGCAGCCGGGCCTTGCGGTCGCGAGCCTGCCTGCGGCGCGGCCTGGGGTTTGGCAGGTGGGGGATGGCACACGCAGCGCCTTTGCCGCGGCGGGGGCGGCCAATCCGCAGGAGCTGGAGGATCTGCGCGCCACGGCCGAGAAGCTCGGGCCTCTGGCGCGGGCCTCGGGCGGCAGTGTGCATTGGCTGGTGCCAGGCGGGGGGGTGAGCGGGGGGCTGGGCGGGATGCCGGCGGTGCGGCGCACCGATCCGGGGCGTGAGGCGTCTGGCGCGTCCTGGATCGGGCTGCCGCGCCGGGGGGATCACGTCGTCACCGGGGTGGCGGCACTGCCTTTGCTGCCGCCGGGTCTCGCGTTGCCGTTGATCCTGGGGCTGATGGTGTTAGCGTGGCGCAAGGAGGGAGCCTGATCCATGCCGCAATTCGCGTTCCAGAAGAGCCCCCGCTCCGGTCGGCGGCCGGGACCGTCAAGCCCGAGCGGGCGTCAGCCGGAGGGGGAGGGGTCGCCCTGGCCGGCTTTGGTCGGCTTTATCGGTCTGTGCCTGCTGGTCGGGGCCACGGCTGCGGCGTTCAACGGCATGTCGGTGCAGAGCTGGTACACCACGCTGATCCGCCCGCCGGGCACGCCGCCCAACTGGGTGTTTGGCCCGGTCTGGACGGTGTTGCATTGCATGATCGGCACCTCGGCCTGGCTGATCTGGGCGCGGGCACCGGAGGGGCGGCGCAAGCGGGGGGCGTTGCAGCTCTGGGGCTGGCAGTTGCTGCTCAACGCGGTGTGGTCGCCGGCGTTTTTCGGCCTGCGCAGCCCGGCGGCGGGGCTGTTGGTGATCGTGCCGATGCTGGTGCTGATCGGTATGACGATCATCGCCTTCATCCGGCTGAACCGGGCGGCCGGGCTGTTGCTGGTGCCGTATCTGGCCTGGACGGGTTATGCGACCTATCTCAATCTCGGGTTCTGGTGGTTCAACCGCTGATCCTGTATCACGCGGCTTTCCGTCACGGACCCGAGCGATGATCCTGCGCCTGTCTCACCGTCTTGCACTGACTTTGCTCTGCACCGCGTTGGGTGCCGGGATCGCCCATGCCCAGTCTCCAGCGCAGTCCGCCGGTGGCACCGGGGGCTCGCTGGATCGTCTCGGGCCGGTGGTCGGTGGCAAGCCCGGCAAGGCGGGGCCCGCCGCCAAGCTCGCGCCGCCGCCGGCTTTGCCGGGTGCCGTGCTGGGGCAGGATCGTGTGACGCCGTCTGAGAAGGCGGCGGTGGAACTCACGCCCAACGACTCGCTGTTTGATGCGGTCAATCGCGGGGATATCGTCTCGGCGCGCGATGCGTTGAACCGCGGTGCGGATCCGCAGGCGCGCAACGTGCTAGGGTTGACGGCGCTGGATGAGTCGATCGATCTCGGCCGCAACGACATCACCTTCCTGCTGCTTTCGCTGCGGCCGTCTGGGGCGGAGCCACCGGCACCCACCAAGGCGCCAACCAAGCCCGTCGCTGCTGCACAGGCCAAGCCAACGCCGAAGCCGGCTCCCGTGTCTGCACCAGCGCCCGCCGCGCCCCGTCAGCAAGCCCAGGCGGTAAAGCCGATGCCTGGCAGCGCGCCGGCGGGAACGCCCAATCCGCAGGCGGGCTTTCTGGGCTTTGGCGGCTGAGCCACCGGCCCAAAGCTCAGACCCGCCGGAACACCAATCCGCGGGCCAGCCAGCAGCCGATCGTCACCTGAGTCACCTCGCCTGCCGCGTTGCGGGCGAAGTGGAGCGTCCAGTCACCGGGCGGGGAGTAATCCAGCGCGCGGGGGCAGGGCAGCAGCCAGACATCGCCGGCGACCGGAAGCAGGCCTGTCATCATGCCCTGACCGAGCCAGCCGGAAAACGCACCGAAGAGCGCGCCGCCCTGGGCGGTGATGCTCAGTTGAGCGTCGTATTCGTCGTTGACGAAGCAGCCTTCGATGTCGCGGGCGGGAGCGCCGCTGATCGGTTGCAGCAGGCTGGTGAGATTGTCACCGTCACGTTGCAGGGTGATGCCATCCGGTCCGAGACGGAGCCGGGTGGGGCCGCTTTCGGCCAGTTCGGGGCCGCGCGGGTCGAGTGTGTCGGGACCGCCGGCGAAATGCAGCCTTACCAGGCCGTCTGACCGTGTGGCGATGCGGGTGGCGAGGCCCGTTTCCGGCTCGATGAACCGCCCGTCCCACGCGCCGGCTGCGGCTGGTGGTTGGGTTTGGTGCGGGCCGAACAGCGCTTCCAGCAGGGTGAGTGCCGCGTCACGCGGGTCGGCCATATGGTTGAACAGCACGACAACGCTGACCCGTTCCGCCGGCAGATAGCCGCGGAAGCTGCGCCAGCCGCGCAGGCCGCCGCCATGGCTGACCACCGCGCGGCCCAGCATGCGACCGCGTCCCAGGCCGAAGCCGTAACCGGCAGGCGCGCCGCAGGAAAAGGTGACCGGTCCAGCGAGGCGGGCGTAGAGACCGCCCGGTTCGTCCCGCGTCGCGTCGATGAAACGTTCCCAGGCGATCATATCCTCCAGGCTGGCGGCGATGCCGGCATCGCTCGTCCAGTGGATGCGGTTGACCGCGGCGCGATGGCCTTCCTCGGGCGAGCCTTCATAGCCGATCGTGCCGTCGGGCAGGGCTTGGGTGTCGGCGGCGAGCAGGGCGCGGGGCATATCGGCGCGGTTGAACAGCCGGGCGCGCAACACGTCACCCAAAGGTTTGCCGAGCCGGGCCGCGACCACGTCACCCAGCAGGCGGAAATTCTGGTTGCAGTAGGAGAAGCGGGTGCCCGGCACGAATTGCAGGCCGCGCGATCGGCCGATCAGGGCGCTTGCCTCCTCGGGGCCGAACACGCCCTCAGCCGGGGCGCCGCAGAGCATGGCGGTGGCCCAGTAGTCACGCAGGCCGGACTGGTTATGCGCCAGATGCAGGGCGCCGGGGTGCGGGCCTTCCAGGCGGGGAAGGCGGGCGGCGATATCGGCGTCCAGCGCCGTGGGGTCGGGGAAGGCGTCGAGCATGGCACCGACCACGAAATGCTTGGTGATGGAGCAGATGCGGAACAATGTCTCCCGTGTGAACGGGATGCGCCGTTCGGCGTCGGCCCAGCCCCAGCTTCGCTCCTCCAGCACCTTGCCGTCACGCAGCACCACCGCCGCTCCGCCGGTGCCGGCGAAGCGGGTGGGCAGCGCGTCGAACGCCTGGGTCAGGCTTGCCTCAGAACCCGACAAGATCGCCGCCCTTCAATGACAGCATCGCGCGGGCCTCGGCCGGCGTTGCGATCTCCAGGCTGAGATCCTCCAGAATGCGGCGGATCTTGGCGACCTGTTGGGCGTTGGACGTCGCCATCTCGCCCTTGCCGATATACAGGCTGTCCTCAAGGCCAACGCGCACATTGCCGCCCATGATGCCGGCCATGGTGCAGAAGCTCATCTGATGCCGGCCCGCTGCCAGCACCGACCAGACATAATCGCTGCCGAACAGACGGTTGGCGGTTTCGCGCATGAAGTTGAGGTTGGTCAGCTCGGCGCCGATCCCGCCGGTGATGCCGAAGATCGATTGCACGAAGAACGGCGGCTCGATCCAGCCCTTCTCAGCGCAATAGGCCAGGTTGTAGAGATGCCCGATATCGTAGCACTCGAACTCGAAGCGGGTGCCGTGATCCTTGCCCAGGCGCTGGGTGATGCCGGCGATGTCGTCAAACGTGTTGCGGAAAATATGGTTGGTGGTGCGCTCGAGATAGGGCTTCTCCCAGGCAAACTTCCACTCGCGCGGCTTGGCGGCGGCGCCTGAGATGTTGAAGTTCATGCTGCCCATGTTGAGGCTGCACATCTCCGGTTTGGCCAGCAGCGGGGCGGCCAGGCGATCCTCCAGCGTCATGTTCAGGCCGCCACCGGTGGTGATGTTGATCACCGCGTCGCTGGACTGCTTGATCACCGGCAGGAAACGCATGAACACCGACGGGTCGGGTGTCGGCTCGCCCGTCTCGGGGTCGCGGGCGTGAAGATGGATGATGGCGGCACCGGCCTCGGCGGCCTCGATGGAGGCGCGGGCGATCTCTTCCGGGGTAATCGGCAGATGGTCAGACATTGACGGGGTGTGGATCGCGCCGGTGATGGCGCAGCTGATGATGACCTTGGACATGTCGTGGCTCCCGCAAATGGTTGACCTTACTTTGCGCTGCCCCACGGCTCTTGGCTAGAGCAGGCCAAGGGCGCGGAGTTCGGCGCGCATCGTCTCTGGCAGCGTGCCGGCCTCGCGTTCGGCTGTGAGGTCCTCCGGCGGGTTTTCCAGATACCGCCAGCCCTGGAATGCCTTCATCGGCCGCGCCGCCACTGGCACCAGCATCGGGTCGAGCACCAGGCCGGTGCATTTCGTCTCATCGTCCCAATGATCGGGCACGATGTCGAGCAGCCTCTGGCGCACCACCACGGCACCGGCGATCACCCAGTACATCGACCCGCCCGCCAGGAGTTCGGCCGCGCGCCTGGGGGCGTTGCGGGTCTGATGGCGCAAGGGCGGGCTGGTCAGCAGCCGGGCTGACTGAACCTGGCGGAGATGAGCGACGTCTCGGATTCCAACAGCGAGCTTGACCATGTGCAGCATTGCTCCGATGTGCCTGCATCAGACCCGAGCAACAAGAGGTGTCCCATGCCCGATGGCAGCCTGAATCCGCGACGCGGTCCCGAGCGTCGGCCGTCCCGCAACGTGCTGGGCGATACGCTGGAGGCCTGCTCGCTCGCCCCCCTCACCGGCTTCTACCGCAACGGCTGCTGCGACACCGGGCCGGAAGACCGTGGCAGCCACACTGTCTGCGCCCGGGTGACAGCCGAATTCCTCATCTTCAGCCAGGACGCTGGTAACGATCTCTCCACCCCGCGGCCGGAATACGGCTTCCCCGGCCTGAAACCCGGCGACCGGTGGTGCCTCTGCGCGCCACGCTGGCAGGAAGCCTTCGAGGCGGGCGCCGCACCGCAGGTCGTGCTGGGGGCCACGCATCAAGGCGCGCTGGAGCATTGCCGGCTTGAGGATCTGATGGCGCATGCGGTGGACGCGCCGGGTCGGTAAGGGGGCCGGGTCGGTGGGGAGAAAGACAAGGAAGGCCAACGGCTCTGCTCCTGGCCTTCCTTGCCTTTCCCCCATTGATCTTGCACCCGACGCAAGGCACCTTCGCGCCCATTGCGGGGCTAAGCCCGCAGCGAGCGAAGGGATTTTCCGATGATTCGTCTGACCTTGGGTGTGGGGCTCGTTGCCTCGGCTCTTCTGGCTGCTGTGCCGGCGATGGCACAGCCCAGCGGTTCGGCCACCATTGATGCTGTGAAGGCGCGTGGCATGGTTGTGTGCGGCATTGCCGGCACCGTGCCGGGGTTTTCGCTGCCTGACAGCCAGGGCGTGATGCGCGGCATCGATGCCGACAGCTGCCGCAATGTTGCGGCCGCGGTGTTGGGCGATGCCACGAAGGTGAAGTTCGCGGTGCTCACCACCCAGAACCGTTTCACCGCGCTGCAATCCGGTGAGGTCGATCTTCTGGTGCGTTCGACCACCTGGACGCTGGGCCGTGAGGGCAGCCTTGGCCTGATGTTCGCCGGCGTGAACTATTACGACGGCACCGGGTTCCTGGTGAAGAAGGCGCTGGGCGTGAAGTCGGCCAAGGAGATGGACGGCGCCACGATCTGCGTGCAGCCGGGCACGTCCACCGAGTTGGCGATCAGCGATTATTACCGCGTCAACAAGATGAAGTTCACGCCGATTCTCATCCAGGACCTGGCTGAGATTCAGAACGCCTTCCTGTCCGGCCGTTGCGACGCATATTCAACGGACAGCTCGTCGCTGGCCACGTTCCGCGCGACGCAGACCAACAAGGAGGACTTCCTGCTGCTGCCCGAGATCATCAGCAAGGAGCCGCTCGGCTACGTGGTCCGCAAGGGTGACGACAAGTGGTTTGATGCGGTGCGCTGGTCGTATTTCGCCTCGGTTTCTGCCGAGGAGTTGGGCGTAGACAGCAAGAATGTTGATGAAATGCTTGCCAGCACCGTCCCCGACATTCGCCGCATGCTCGGCGTTGAGGGCGAGATGGGCAAGGCTCTCGGGCTTGATGCCAAGTGGGCGTATAACATCATCAAGCAGGTCGGCAATTTCGGCGAGACCTGGGACCGTAACATCACCGTGCTCGGCGTGCCGCGCGGCATCAATGCGGTGTGGACCAAGGGCGGGCTGCATTACGCTCCGCCGATCCGTTGATCGTTCAGCGGGTCTGACACCGGCCGCCCCGGGAGACCGGGGCGGTTTTTTTATGTGAGTGAGGTGGGATTGTCGGATCGTCGCAAGTAACGCACACTGCTGTGATGCAGGAGGCGCACCTCTTGCGGCATGTCAATTGCATTCCAATCCCATGTTATCGAGGATCCCGCCCAGAGATGTCCAGCACCGCAACCGATCCCAGACTGGCCAGCGCCCGGGCCGCGCCAAAGAAAGGGGTGAAGCTGTCCTGGTCTGACCCGGTGTTTCGCAACATTGTGTGGCAGGTGTTGATCGTCGGGCTGGTGCTGGGCGTGGTTGGGTATCTGGTGGCCAACACCAAGGCCAATCTGGATGCGCGCCATATCGCCACCGGGCTTGGATTTTTGTCCAACACGGCCGGCATTCCGATCGCCGAGACGCTCATTCCCTACGATTCGGCGGTGAATTCCTGGGGCCGGGCGGTGGTGGAGGGGATTCTCAACACGCTGAAAGTGGCGGTGATCGGCATTGTGCTGGCAACGATACTGGGCACGCTGATCGGCATCGGCCGGCTGTCGAAGAACTGGCTGCTGGCGAAGGTGACGGGAGTCTATGTGGAGACCCTGCGTGACATTCCGCTGCTGCTGCAATTGTTGCTGTGGTACGCGCTGTTGCAGGGATTTCCGGGGCCGCGTGAGTTTCGTGGCAGCACGGCGTGGGTGTTTCTGAGCAATCGCGGGCTGAAGCTGCCGATTTTGGTGTGGGAGGATGCGCATTGGTGGGCGCTGGCCGCCTTTGTGATGGGCGTGGTGCTGACGTTGCTGTGGAACGCCACGGCCAATCGGCGGCGTGATGCAACCGGGGTGAAGCCCAAGGTGTGGCCAGCGGCGGGGATGCTGATGATCGGGCTGCCGGTGCTGGTGTGGGCGGCTTTGGGGCATCCTTTCGAGATCGATCGGCCGGTGCTGAAGGGGTTCAACTTCGCTGGGGGCGGCACCATCACGCCGGAATATTTCGCGCTGACCTTTGGCCTCGTCATCTACACGGCGGCCTATATCGCCGAGATCGTGCGCTCGGGCATCCAGGCGGTGCCGAAGGGGCAGTGGGAGGCGGCGGGCGCGCTCGGGCTGCGGCCGGGGGCGGTGTTGAAGCTGGTGGTGCTGCCGCAGGCGCTGCGGGTGATCATTCCGCCGATGACGAGCCAGTTCCTCAACCTCACCAAGAACAGCTCGCTCGCGGTCGCCATCGGTTATCAGGATGTGGTGTCGATCTCAGGCACGATGCTGAACCAGACCGGGCAGGCGATTGAGGGGGTGGGCATCATTATGGCGGTGTTCCTGTGCTTCAGCCTGTCGATCTCGCTGTTCATGAATTGGTACAACGCGCGCATCGCGCTGGTGGAGCGCTGAGACGATGAATTCGCAGGCAACCGCAACGATGCCGGCCACGCGGGCGCGTCCGCCGGCGAGCGTCTACGGCCCGATCGCCTGGCTGCGGGCCAATTTGTTCAACGGCATCTTCTCAACCGTCGTCACCCTGGTGATCGGCGTGGGAACGGCCTGGGCGATCATGGGGCTGATGCGCTGGGGCGTTGCCAATGCCGTCTGGTCGGTGCCGACCACGGCGACCGGCGCGATGGACCCGACCGCCTGCCGCGCTTTGCATGGTGTGGGTGCCTGCTGGGCGGCGATTGGCGACAAATGGCGCTTCATGCTGTTCGGCCGTTATCCGTATGACGAGCAATGGCGGGCGGGGCTGACCCTGGTGCTGTTCATCGGGTTGTTCTGGGTGTCGTCGGAACCCCGGTTCTGGCGCAAGGAACTGGCCTATGTCTGGGTCGTTACCTTGTGGGTTATCTTCCTGCTGCTGTGGGGCGGGGTATTTGGCATGACCTATGTCCCGCAGGATCAATGGGGTGGCCTGCCGATCACCCTGCTGCTCTCCACCTTCGGGCTGGCGCTGGCGTTTCCCCTCGCGGTGCTGGTGGCGCTCGGGCGGCGCAGCACGGCGCTGCCTGCGGTCAAGACCTTGTGCATCGTCTATGTCGAGCTGATCCGCGGGGTGCCGCTGATCGCGCTGCTGTTCATGGCCAATGTGATGTTCCCGCTGTTCATGCCGGTGGGGCTGAACCCGGACAAGCTGCTGCGCGCGCAGGTGGCGATCATTCTGTTTGCGGCTGCGTATCTGGCCGAGGTGGTGCGCGGCGGGTTGCAGGCGCTGCCGAAGGGGCAGGCGGAGGCGGCGGATGCGTTGGGCCTGACATATTGGCAGAAGACGATGAAGATTACCCTGCCGCAGGCGCTGCGGCTGGTGATTCCGCCGCTCGTGAATACGTTTATCGGGTTTTTCAAGGACACCTCGCTGGTACTGACCATCGGCATTCTCGATCTGCTCACGGCCGCCAAGACGGCGATGGCCGACCCGATCTGGCAGGGTGTTTCCACCGAGATCTATCTCGTCGTCGCCGTGATTTACGTCGTGTTCTGCTACACGATGAGCTCCTACAGCCGCAGCATCGAGCGCAAGCTCGGCCGCACCGCCAACCGCTAATCAGCTCCGGAACCAAGACAATGACCGAAGAAGCCCCCGCCATCGTTCTGGACAAGGTGAACAAATGGTACGGTGCCCTGCATGTGCTGCGCGACGTGTCGATGACCGTGGCGCAGAAGGAGCGCGTGGTGGTGTGCGGGCCGTCGGGCTCGGGCAAGTCCACCATGATCCGCTGCATCAACCGCCTGGAGCAGCACCAGGAAGGCCGCATCGTGGTGGACGGCACCGAGCTGACAGATGATCTGCGGGCGCTGGACACCATTCGCCGCGAGGTCGGCATGGTGTTTCAGTCCTTCAACCTGTTTCCGCACCTCACCATCCTGGAGAACTGCACCCTGGCGCCGATCTCCGTGCGCAAGATGCCCAAGGCCGAGGCGGAGGAGCTGGCGATGGACTTCCTGCGCAAGGTGAAGATTCCGGAGCAGGCGAAGAAATATCCAGGCCAGCTTTCCGGCGGTCAGCAGCAGCGCGTGGCGATCGCGCGGGCGCTGTGCATGAAGCCGAAGATCATGCTGTTTGACGAGCCGACCTCGGCACTTGATCCGGAGATGATCAAGGAGGTGCTGGACACCATGGTGAGCCTCGCCGAGAGCGGCATGACCATGGTGTGCGTGACCCATGAGATGGGCTTCGCGCGCATGGTGGCGGACCGGGTGGTGTTCATGGACCGCGGTGAGATCGTGGAGTCGGGGACGCCGGCGCGTATGTTTGAGGATCCGCAGACGGATCGCTTGAAGCTGTTCCTGAGCCAGATTCTGCGGGGGCATTGAGGGAAGGAAGGCCAGGGGCGTCGTGCGACCGCGCGCTGCGCGTGACGCCCCTGGACCCCGCCAGGGGCAGCACCCCTGGCCTTACGCTGCCCTCAACATCCCGCTGATCCGCGCCCGGGCCTTGCCGATCCGCCCCACGCCCGCGAGCCTGCGGTCCAGAAACGCCAGCGTGTCTTCGTCGTCCTCGCTCATGTCGCGCAGCCAGTAGAGCAGTGTGGTGCCATAGACCGAGGCGAGGATGGCGCGCTTGGTATACCAGGAGAAATCGGCCGACCGGTCCCCGGCGGCGTGCCAGATGCTGTCCACCGTGCGGGCGGTGATCACGGCGGCGAGGCGGGGTCTGGCGGAGAGCACGGCGAGGCTGCGGCGGATCGCCTCGCGGTGCTCGCGCTGGGCGGCGAGGCGCAGGGCGATCACCGCGCGGACCCGTTTGGTCAGGCCAAGTCCGGTCATGTCCGCGGCGGCGGCGTCCGTCTCCATCTGCCGGTCGGCGAGATCGACATAGGTTTCGATCAGATCGCAGGTGCCGCCCGGAAACAGCAGTTCCGCCTGGCCGGGTTCGGGCAAGGCGCGGCGCAGGGTGGCGAGGGACCAGCCATGCTCCGCCACGAGGGGGAGCATGGCGAGGATGGCGGCGTCGCGTTCGGGCGAGCGTTCGGGGAGCGACATCGGGGCCTCCTTGTTTAAGCCAGACGGCGGGTGATCTCTTCGGTGAAGCCGAACAGCGAGAAATCGGTGAGGCGCGAGGGATACAGGATTCCGTCGAGATGGTCGTATTCATGCTGCACGACCCCGGCGTGAAACCCGGTGACCTCGCCACCGACCGGCTTGCCGTTCGTATCAACGCCGCTGTAGCGGATGCGCCAATGCCGCGGCACGGCGGCGCGCATGCCGGGAATGGACAGGCAGCCCTCGAATCGGGTGCGGATATCCTCGCCGATCGGGGTGATGACCGGGTTGATCACCGCGACGTTGCCGACCACGATGTCATCCGCATCGCCGCTGGTGCGGCCGGCGGCGACGCGGAAGACGAAGAGGCGCAGCGGGACATGCACCTGCGGGGCGGCGAGGCCTGCGCCGCCTGCATCCTCCATCGTCTCGAACATGTCGGCGACCAGGCGGGCGATCTCGGGATCGGTCGGGTCCACCACCGGTTCGGCCACGCGGTGCAGCACGGGATGGCCCATGCGGGCGATCTTGAGAATGGCCATGTCGTTCTTGCCCTTCATTTGCGGCGCAAATCCTTTTGCACCGGCGCTCGGGCATGATATAGGCCTTGCCTCCCCGAAGGGTATCCCTCCGGGGCATGTTGTTTTGCGCGTGTCGCGGCCCAATCCCGGGGCGTTGACCATCACAGAGACAGGAGAAGGCGGCCAAGTGCAGGTTCTGGTTCGCGACAACAATGTCGATCAGGCGCTCAAGGCGCTGAAGAAGAAAATGCAGCGCGAGGGCATCTTTCGTGAGATGAAGCTCCGCCGGCATTTCGAGAAGCCCTCTGAGCGTCGCGCCCGCGAGGCGGCCGAAGCCGTGCGCCGCGCCCGCAAGATGGAGCGCAAGCGTCTGGAGCGTGAGGGCTTCTGAGCCTTTCCGGGGGTTGTCGTTCTCGGGATGGTCACGCGTTTCGAATCTGCAAACGGGTTGCTGCCGATTTGTGCCGCTGTGCGGCGTAACGGTCGGGCGGTGCGCTCGTCTCATATCAGCGCGGCCAATCTGGCCGCCTGATTTTGCGGGGCAAACAGCATTTCATGACCATTCCTGAATGCCCATCTCCTGAACGCTCATCTCCTGTATGCGCATCGTCATATGAAAAACGCGTTGCCCTCGTGCTGCAGGGTGGCGGTGCGCTCGGCAGCTATCAGGCTGGGGCCTATGAAGCGCTGGCATCGTCACGATATGTGCCGGACTGGGTGTGCGGCATCTCGATCGGTGCCATCAACGCGGCGCTGATCGCCGGCAATGCGCCGGAGCATCGGGTCGCGCGGCTGCATGCGTTCTGGAATCTGGTGACGCAGCCCAACACGCCGGTGCCGATCTGGCCGTTGCCGCCGGCTGTGGCGCCGAATGTGGCGATCCTGTTCGGGCAGAGCGGGTTCTTCCGCCCGCGCCCGGCGCTGGAATGGTTCTCCGCCACGCCGCCGCACAGCTATTACGACACGTCCGAACTGCGCCGCACCCTGGAGCGGCTCGTGGATTTCGATCGGATCAATGCCGGCGAGACCCGGCTCAGCGTGGGGGCGGTGAATGTGCGCACCGGCAATTTCCGTTATTTCGACAGCCGCCGCGAGAAGCTGCATGCCGGGCATGTGATGGCCAGCGGCGCGCTGCCGCCTTCCTTCCCGGCGATTGAGATCGACGGCGAGTTCTACTGGGATGGCGGACTCGTCTCCAACACGCCGCTCGAATACGTCATCACTCAGGTTCCGCGCCGGTCGCGGCTGATCTTTCAGGTCGATCTGTTCCCGGCCGAAGGCGGCGTGCCGCACAGCATCGAGCAGGTGGGCGAGCGGGACAAGGATATCCGCTATTCCAGCCGCACCAGGGCGGGCACGGATACGATGCGGATGCAGCATGATTTGCGGCATGACATCAACACGCTGCTGGATCTGCTGCCGGCCGAGTTGCGTCACTCGGATGTGGCCGAACGACTTTACACCTTCGGTTGCGTGACGACGATGGACATCGTGCTGCTGATCGATCGGGCCCATGGCTTGCAGGGCGATTGGCAGGGCGCCTCCAAGGATTACGAGTTCAGCCCCGCCACCATGCAGGCGCGCTGGGCGCGGGGGCGGGCTGATGCACAGGCGACGCTTTCAGCCTCGCCCTGGCTGGCGCCGATGCCGCCCGAACTTGGCGCCCGCACCTTCGATGTGCTGCGGCCGAGGGCCACGCCCGTGGCGGCGTATTGAGCCATGGCGCATCTGCTGGTCGAGGCGGTGATGGTCTATCTGGCGGTCGGCGTGACGCTGGGGCTGGTGTTTGTGTTCGGCGTGATCGATCGGGTGGATCACGCGGCGCATGGTGCGCATGCCTTCCGCCCGCTGCTGCTGCCGGGGCTGGCGCTGCTGTGGCCGCTGGTGCTGGTGCGGACGTTGGCAAAGCTGCGCGGCAGGACTGATCCGGCGCCCAGCCAGCGCTTTCATCTGGCGGCGCATCGTGTTGCCTGGCTGGTGCTGGCGGTGCTGATCCCGGTGGCGCTTGGGCTGGGTTGGGCGCTGTCCGGCCCGATCATGGCGCCGCTCGCCGTTCGGCTGGGAGATGCGCTGTGAGTCATGGCTATGTGCCGGTGGGCTGGACGACCAGCAAGAAGCTCTATGATGCGGTGCTGCTGCTGGGCGTGGGGATGTATCTTGCGGCGTTCGTGCATTTCGGCGCGGGGGATGACCAGGCGCTGCGCATCAAGGCGCTGGGGTCCTGCGCGTTTGTGCTGCTGACCCTGGTGCTTGCCATCGGTCCGCTCGCACGGCTGGATAAGCGGTTTCTGCCGTTGCTGTATAATCGTCGGCATGCCGGCGTGATCACCTGCGCATTGGCGGCGGGGCATGCTGTGGCGGTGCTGGGGTGGTATTTCGCCTATAGCCCGCTGGCACCGCTCGATGCGCTGCTGGTGGCCGATACCGGGTCGGGCCATCTGCGCGGGTTTCCGTTCATTCCGTTCGGCATGGCGGCGTTGTTGATCCTGGTGCTCTTGGCGGTGACCAGCCATGATTTCTGGCTGTCCTTTCTTACCCCGCCGGTGTGGAAGGCGCTGCATCTGGGGGTGTATGCGGCCTATGGGTTCGTGGTGATCCATGTGGCGCTGGGGGCCTTCCAGCAGGGCGATGCGTTCGCGGTTGAGGTGAGTGTGCTGGCGCCGCTGCTGGTGGGGCTGCATCTGTGGAGCGGATGGCGGGAGTGGCGGCGGCGGAAGGCGGCGAAGGCTGAATGGGTGCTGGCCGGTGCGGTGGGCGATATCGCCGAGGGCCGTGCAGTGGTGGTGCGCTTTGCCGATGCCGAGCCGGTGGCGATCTTTCGCCATGAGGGGCGGCTTTCGGCGGTGTCGCATCTGTGTGCGCATCAGAACGGTCCGTTGGGCGAGGGGCGGGTGATCGATGGCTGCATCACCTGCCCGTGGCACGGGTTTCAGTACCGGCTGGCCGATGGCTGCGCGCCGCCGCCGTTCACCGAGAAACTGGCGACCTATCGGCTTGAATTGCGTGGCCTGGATGTGATGCTTGACCCGCGACCCAATCCGCCGGGGACCTATGTCGAACCGCTGGTGGTGGCATGAGCCCGGCGGATTTCTTTGTCGGCTGGGACCGTCGGTCCGGCTCGGCCAATTTCCGGTTTCTGGCTGTGGTGGCTGGCGTTGTGCTGCTGGTGCTGGCGGTGCTGGGCGGGGTGGCGGGGCGGTTTCTGCCGCGGGATGCGAGCCTGTTCGCGTTGTCCCCATTACCGCCGGCGGAGGCGCCGATCGACAGCGTGACGTTGCGCGGGCGTATCTCGCTGCGCCCGGTGGCGACCGTGTTCGTGGCGCCGGATGCCAGCCATCCCAGGATGCATAGCGTGCTGCTCTCCGGGGATGGCAAGAGTGGGGTGTCGCTGGCCGGCAGCCTCACCGATGGCGCGATGGTCTCCGTCACCGGATTGCTGCTGCGCCGTGGCAGCATTGACATGCTGGTGGTGGGCGAACCCGTGCAGCCGCTGGCTGAGCCGGCGATCGATGTGCCGGCACCGGTCTCGCTCGGTCGGTGGCGGGTGGCGGGCGAGATCTGTGACGGCAAATGCCAGACCGGCGTCATGCAGCCCGGGCAGGGTCTGTCGCATCGTGCCTGTGCCAGTCTCTGTCTGATCGGCGGTGTGCCTCCGGTGCTGGTCACCGCGCAGCCGATCGCAGGCACGCAGTTCTTTGTTCTGGCCAGCGCCGATGGCAGCGCGCCCCCAGCCCCCGGACGCCTCGCGGGTCTGCCGCTGCTGCTGGAAGGCGAGGTTGAGCGGCGCGGCGATCTGCTGATTTTCAAGACCGATCTCGGTCGGGCCATGCTGCCATGAGAACCGCAGCAGCACTCGCCATGGCCCTTGCCGCCGTGGTGGCGACCGACTGGCTGAGCGATCAGATTGACGTGCTGTTCTGGATTGAAACCCCACTCAAGCTCCTCGCCGTGTGTGGGGCCGCCACAGCGGCGAGGCGCTTGGTGGGGTGAAGGGCCAGGGGCGTCACGAACAGCGTGTCCCCTTTACCTCACAAACACCCTCACCTCCCGAGCCGCCGCATTCGTCTCCTCCGCCGCACCGATATGGATATGTTCGGTGGGCACGGATTGTTCAGCGATGACATGGGCGACGTCTGTTGCGTCCTGCGCCTGGGCGGGGCTTGGAGTTCCGCCTGACTCCACCGGGGTGATGACGTCGAACTCGGCCTCCGGCTTGCGAAGTAGCGTTTCAGCGACGCTGCGGGCGAGGGCGGCGGTCATGTCCGGTGCCCCGGCGTTGAAGCGGAGCACGGCGAGTGGCAGCGGCGGCAAATTCCGAACCTGACCCGGGCCGGGGGCTTCGACCTTGGGCCAGAATGTGCGCTGGTCGACGAGATCGACATAGGGGTAGGTGCCGCGCGGCACGCAGCCGGTGGCGAGCAATGCCATGGCGAGGATCAGGCGGGTCATCTGGCGTAGTCCGGCTCTTCGCGGTCGAGTCTGCGGCGCAGGCTGGCGAGGTGGAGGCGGGCGCTGTCGCGGTCGCCGCGCATCTGCTGGGCGGTGCGGCGGGCGATCTCCTCGGGGATCGGGCAGAGCGGGCGACCGGTTGACATGGCCAGGACCTGCGCCTCGCAGGCGCGTTCGAGATAATAGAGATCGTCAAACGCCTGGGCGATGGTGGGGGCGGTGACCATCACGCCGTGATTGCGCAGGAAGACGATGTCGGCATCGCCCATGGCCGCGGCAATGCGGTCGCCCTCGGCCTCATCGAGTGCGAGCCCGTTGTAGTTGGGATCAACGATCAGCCGTCCCCAGAATTTCAGCGCGCTTTGTCCGGCAAAGACCAGCGGATCGCCTTCCACCATGGCGAGCGCGGTGGCGTAGGGCATATGGGTGTGCAGAGCGACGCGGGCGCGCGGCATGGATTTGTGCAGGCGGGCGTGGATGAAAAAGGCGGTGGCCTCGGGCTCGCCGTCGCCAGAGAGCACGTTGCCGGCAAAGTCGCAGATCAGCAGCGAGGCGGCGGTGGCCTCGGCGAAGGCCAGGCCGTAGCGGTTGACGAGAAAGGTGTCGTTGCTGCCCGGCACCATGGCGGAGAAATGGTTGCAGATGCCTTCATGCAGACCCATTTTCGCCGCCCAGCGCAGGCTGGCGGCGAGGTCGCAGCGCATCTCCCATAATTCCGGCGGATCGATCACCGCGCGGCGGCGAATGGCGGGCGTGAGCGCTGCGGCGTTGGATGGCGTGAGTTCTGCCTCGGCGCTGCCGGGCAGGAAGGGGAAGAACCACAGCAGATGGTCTTCGGCGCCCGCGAAGTTGGGTGTGTCATGCGGGGTTGGGTAGGTGGTGGTGGAGGGCCGGAACTGTGCCAGGTCGCGGCGCAGGAAGGTGACTTCGAGTACCTCGGGCACCGCCAGCCCGGCGACATCGGCGATCGGGGCGAAGTTGTTGGCGTGCACATGCACGGGCGCGAAATCGGCCAATGCCGTGAGGGCGCGGATGGCGGTGGCATTGAACGCCTCTTCGCCGAGGCGATGCAGGTCGTGGACCTCAAGGACGATCTGGCTGAAGCGGGCGAGCAAGGCCGGGTCGGTATGGGCGAGCGCGGTCCATTCGGCGCCCTCGATGTCGATCTTCAGCAACGGGTCGATGCTGTCGGCGGGCAGATGGGCCATGTGCTCGGCAAGCGTGGGCAGGTCGCCGCCGGGGACCGCGCCGAGGCCCTGGCGGTGCCAGGTGAAATGGGGATGGGTATCGGGCAGCGCATCGATGGTGTGGTCGAACAGATGCACCTTGTGGCCGCGCTCGGCGAGGTCGCGGTCGAAGGAGACGGTGGGGCCGACGCCGAAGCTCAGCACCATGGCGCCGGGGCGCAGCATGTCGATCATCACATAGCCGCCATCGCCGGGACCGCCGATCCTGATCTTGCGTGCGCCGGCCACATCCTGCGGCGCCAGCAGGCGCAGCGCATCGACCACTTTCTGTCGGGTCATCGCCCCATCTCCTATGTCTGCCAGGATCATAGAGCGGCTTGCCGGGAAGGCCAGACGTTGAACGTGCTCCCGTGCTGTGGAACAAGATCGTTAACGCGGCAAGGCAGACAAGGACGCAGCAGGCCATGACCGAGCAGGATGTTTTCGCCGCTCTGACGCCGATTTTCCGCGCGGTGCTGTCCGATGATGCGATCGTGCTGCGGGCGGAGACGACGCCGCGGGACTTCGCGGGCTGGGATTCGTTTCGTTATATTGAGATCATCCTTCAGGTCGAGGAAGCGTTGGGCGTGAAGATCCGCTCGAAGGAAGCCAATCGGTTGCAGAATGTTGGTGAACTGGCCGCGCTGATCGCGACCAAGAAGGCAGCCGCCTAAAACGGGAGAGGGATGTTGAGCGTGACGGCCGATCCGTCCTTTGCCGCGTATTATCAGGGATTTGAGAGCCTGGGGGCGAGCTGTGAGTTCGGGCTGCTGCAGCGCCATTTCGGCGCCGAGCCGCTGGCGCTGCTGCGCTGGTCGGCGATTGATGCGCAGGGGTTGATCCACAGCCTCTCCAACCGGTTCGCCGATGTGGTCGATATCGCCAACCTGTCGCTGATCCATGGCCCGAATGACGAGTGGGATGTGCGGACGCCGCATTTCTCCCAGCATCTCTATGTGAAGCGCGGCACCGCCGATGCGGCGGAACTGCTGCGCGTCACGCATCGGCGCATTCAGTTCCAGCGCCGCGCCATCCTGGAGACCCTGGAGGAGGCGGAGAAGGTGCTGGTCTACAAGGAGGCGCAGTTCCGCATGACCGATGCGGAGATCGCGCAGATATTTGGCCTGCTCCGGGGTTTTCACGCGGACAACGTGTTTCTCGCCGTGCGCCTGACCGGTGCAGGGGAGGAGCCTGGCAGTGTGGACGAAATCGAGCCGGGGCTGTGGGTTGGAAATGTCGAGCTGGATGCCAAGGTGGTGACCAGGGACACTGTGCCCGTGGCGTCCTGGCATCGCATCTGCCAGACATTGCGGCCGGTCTGACACCAGGGAGATCCGGTATGGGCTATGATTTCGATCTGTTTGTGATCGGCGGCGGCTCGGGTGGTGTGCGCTGCGCGCGCATCGCGGCGGGGCATGGCGCGCGCGTCGGTGTGGCGGAGGAGCGGTTCTGGGGCGGAACCTGCGTCAATATCGGGTGCGTGCCGAAGAAGCTGATGGTGATGGCTGCCGAATATGGCAATGCCGCGCAGGACGCGCAGGGGTTCGGCTGGAGCCATTCGGAGGCGACATTTGACTGGCCGACGTTGATCACAGCGAAGAACCGCGAGATCGCGCGGCTCAACGGCGCCTATACCGGCCTGCTGGAGCGCGCCGGGGTGAAGGTGTTCGATGCCCGCGCGGTGTTCATCGATGCGCATACGCTCGATGTCGGCGGCACGCGGATGACTGCGGAGCGCATCGTCATCGCCACCGGCGGGCGGCCGGTACCGCTGCCGATCCCCGGGGGGGAGCACGCCATCGTTTCGGATGCCGCGTTCTATCTGCCGGAGTTGCCCAAGCGCGTTGTGATGTTCGGCGGCGGGTATATCGCTGTCGAGTTTGCCGGCATCTTTCGGGGTCTGGGGGCGGAGGTCGATCTGGTGATGCGCCAGGAGCTGCCGTTGCGCGGGTTTGACGAGGAGATCCGCCAGGAGCTGGCCACAGCCCTCACTGGCGGTGGCATCCGTCTGCACACAGCGACGACGGCGAGCCATATCACCGAGACGGATGGCGTGAAGACGGTGCATCTGCGCAATGGCACCACGCTTGCGGCCGATCTGTGCTTCGCCGCCATCGGCCGTGCGGCCTACACCGAAGGTCTTGGGCTGGAGCGGGCCGGCGTCGTGTTGAACGACAAGGGCGCCGTGGCCGTCGATCCGGCGACGGCCGCGACCAACATCCCCCATATCTACGCCATTGGTGACGTGACGGATCGGCTGAACCTCACCCCGGTGGCGATTGCCGAGGGGCATTCGCTGGCTGATGCGCTCTATGGCGCGGGGCCGCGGCATTGGGACCTGGATCGTGTGGCAACCGCTGTGTTCTCCTCACCGCCGATCGGCACGGTGGGGCTGACCGAGGCGCAGGCCGTGGCGCGCGGCAAGACGGACATCTATGTCAGCCGCTTCACGCCGATGCGCCACACGCTGAGCGGGCGGGTGCGCAAGACGTTGATGAAGCTCATCGTGGACCACGCCAGCCAGAAGGTGATCGGCGCCCATATGATCGGTGAGGATGCGGCTGAGATCATGCAGGGGCTGTCGATTGCCATCAATGCGGGGGCAACGAAAGGGGATTTCGATCGGACGGTGGGGATCCATCCGACGGCGGCGGAGGAGTTCGTGACCATGCGGACGGTGACGCGGGTGGTTGGGTAGGGGAGCGTGATCGTGAATTTCCGCTCTTCACCCGTCCCATGGCTGCCGGTAGACCCATGTGATGTTCACGCTCCGCCCCCTTGAAGCTGCCGATGCGCCCGAGACGGCGGTGCTGATCCGTCTTGCTTTTGGGGAGTTGATCCCGTCGCTGGATCCTGCCCCCAGCGCGGTGGGCGAGACAGCGGAAAGCGTGGCACGGTCGCTTGAGGAGGGCGGGGGCTGTGGCGCCGTGGCGGATCGCCTGGTGGGCGTGGTGCTGTGGAAGCCGGACGCACGCGGGCTGTATCTCGGTCGGCTGTCGGTGCATCCGCAGGCGCGGCGGCAGGGCGTGGCGGTGGCGCTGGTGGAGGCGGCCGTGGCCGAGGCGCGGCGGCGCGGGCTGTCGCGGGTGCATCTGGGGACTCGGCTGGCGCTGGTCAGCAATCGGGCGCTGTTCGCGCGGCTGGGCTTTGTCGAGACGATGCAGCACGCCCATCCAGGCTATGATCACCCGACCTGGGTCGAGATGGAACGGCTGCTCTGCTGAAACGCATGTTGTCCTGACCGGCCGTGGCCGCTTGTCTGGCGCAGGCACAGGAGATGCGCGTGACACTCAGCCGTGATGATAGCAACATGGCTGGCAGCCGGGATCGAGCAGGTCGGGCCCGTTGGGTGGCGCTGGTCGCCATGGCGCTGGCACGGGTCAGCTTTGGCTATCAGCTCCAGACGGTCGCGAGCCTGGGGCCGGAACTGCGCCAGGCGTTCGGCATCGAGTTCGCAACTTTGGGCACACTGATGGGGGTGTATCTGCTGCCGGGCCTGCTGGTGGCGATCCCGTCGGGGTTCCTGGGGCGGCGTTATGGCGATGGCACGGTGATCGTCGGCGGATTGGTGCTGATGGTGGTGGGAGCGGTGATCTCTGCCCTGGCGCCGGAGGACCGGATGCTGGGCCCGGCGGTGATCGGTGCGGGGCGCGTGCTGTCCGGGGTCGGTGCCGTGGCGTTGACGGTGCTGCAGCCCAAGGCGGTGGCGGAGCGGTTTTCCGGCAGTCGGTTCCATCTGGCGATGGGGGTGCTGGTGGGGGCGTTTCCGATTGGCATCGGCATGGCACAGCTCACCCATCATCGACTCGCGGAGGCGTTTGGCTGGCCCGCGGCGTTTCTGGCCGGCGCGGTGCTGGCGCTGGTGACGGCGATGCTGTTCCTGGCAGGATGGCGGCGGGAGCCCGGGGTGCGCAACAGCCTCACGCTCACCTGGCCGTCACGGACCGAGATCGGGCTGCTGGTGTTGTCCGGCCTGATCTGGACGGCGTTCAATGCCGGGTATTTCAACTTTCTGGGCTATCTGCCGAGCATTCTGGCAGCGCGCGGTCATCCGCTCTGGGTGGCGGATCTGGTGCTGACGATTGCCACCTGGGGCAATCTCCCGGCGATCCTGCTGGGCGGGCTGGCGGCGGCACGGTTCGGCGCGATCCGGGTGTTTCTGTTCGGCGCCGTGCTGCTGGTGGTGTCGGTTGCAGGGATGGGGCTGGTGGACTGGCCGCTGCTGTGGGGGGTGGTGTTCGGCACTTTCGCCTCGGTCCATGCCGGTATCGTGGTCGGCTGGGGGGCGATGTCGGCGCGGCCGGAGAACCGCGCGGTTGGGCTCGGAGTGTTCTACACCGTCTATTATCTGGGCGGGACGATCGTGCCGGCGATTTGCGGCAAGGCGGCCGACCTGGTGGGGGATGCCTCCGGGGCGTTCATGGCGGCAGGCGCGATCTCGGCGCTGGCCGTGCCGTTCTGGTGGTGGCATCGGCGCATGGCGGTTCGCGCAGGGATGATGACCTGAGCCTGGGGATCAGGACAGCGGCCGCTGCACACCACCCAGCGGCAGCACACCCTTCCGGCGGAGGCAGGCGTTGACCATGTCAGAGCGCTTGCGCTGGAAGGCCATATTCGCTGAGCCGCCACCATTGGTGAGTGCCGCGAACCGATCACGCTGAAGTCCCGGGTCGCTATCGGCGGCGTCCTCGCAGGCACGTTCGGCCGTGCCGGCCGGTGAGCGGCCATCGGCGCAGGCGCTGAGGGTCAGCAGCAGCAGCGCGCAGGGCAGCACGGTCAGGAACGGGCGGGTCATGAATGGGTCATCCAATCTTCGATGAGGCGGCGGGCGATACTGTCGGCGCGTGGCAGGGTGATGCCGACGGTGGTCGGGTCGCGCAGCTCGGCGCGGGTGAACCATCTTGCATCGGCGAGTTCCTCCGGATCGATAGTGATCTCGGTGGACAGCGCCTCGGCGTGAAACCCCAGCATGATGGAGGCGGGGAAGGGCCAGGGCTGGCTCGAATGGTAGAAGATGCGCCCGGTGCGAATGCCGGCCTCCTCGAACACCTCGCGCGCCACCGCCTCTTCCAGGCTCTCCCCGGGTTCAACGAAGCCGGCGAGGGTGGAATACATCGTCGAGTTCGGGAAGCGCTGTGAATGGCCGAGCAACGCGCGTTCGCCATCGGTCACCAGCATGATCACCGCGGGGTCGGTGCGGGGGAAATGCTGGGTGCCGCAGGCGGAGCACGCCAGCGCGTTGCCGGCTGAGCGCGGTGAGGTGGGCTGGCCGCAAGCACCGCAGAACCGATGGCGCAAGCGCCAATGCATCAGCCCGCGGGCATGGGCGAGCATCGCCGCGTCGTGCTGCGGCAGGGCGCCGGCGAGGGCGCGGATATCTGTCAGGGCGCCGAGCTGTTCGGGCAGCACCGGCAGCGGGTCGTCCAGATGGCTGATATCGATGGTGAAGACCGTCCGGCCGTCCAGTTGACCCAGCATCGCCCAGGTTCCGCCGGCATCACGCAGGGGGGCGGCTTCGTCGCCCCGCAGCAGCACCGCCGACGGTGCGCCCTCGGCCATGCCGCGCACCAGGCTGCGGGCGCGCCAGAGCGGGACGAACACGGTGTCGGACGCGGTGAATGCCTCGGCGACCAGGGTTTCAGTCTCGCGCAGATGCGAGACCCGATCGATCGGGCTGCCGGTGTAGGCATTGGCGCGGCTGGGCGGAATCGGGCGCACGGCGTGTCCTGACAGTATTGACGGTGTGATGCCACGCGGCCAGCTGATCGGCAACGGGAGCGCGCTGCCATATATCGGTAACCTCTGGCGCGGAGGGCGGGAGCGGGTTTAGCGTGGCGTTGGAGGGTCGTTCCATGCTGCACGTGACGCCACTGCATCCGTTGTTCGCCGGCGAGGTCCATGGGTTGGATCTGCGCACCACGCCTGACGCCGAGACCTGCGCTGAGATCGATCGCGCGATGGATCGCTACGCCGTGCTGGTGTTTCGCGATCAGCATCTGAACGATGATCAGCAGATGGCGTTCGGCGCGGCGCTGGGGCCGTTGGAGGGGGCGCCGGCGGTGGTGGATGCGCATAAGCACCGGCTGGCGCATCGGCAGATGGCCGATATCTCCAATCTCGACCTCGATGGCGGGTTGCTGCCGCCCGATGATCGGCGGCGGCTGTTCAATCTGGGCAATCAGCTTTGGCATTCTGACAGCAGCTTCAAACCGGTGCCGGCGAAGTATTCGATGCTGCATGGTCGGCTGGTGCCGCCTGACGGGGCGGATACCGAGTTCGCCGATATGCGCGCCGCGTGGGATGCGCTACCGGCGAAGCAGAAGACGGTGATCCATCACCTGGTGGCCGAGCACTCGCTGTTGTTCTCCCGCGCCGTGCTGGGTTTCACCGATTATACCGAGGCCGAGCGCGAGGCCTTCGCGCCGGTGCCGCAGCGGCTGGTGCGTTGGCATGAGGGATGCGGGCGCAATTCGCTTTATCTCTCGGCGCATATCGGCCGCATCCAGGGCTGGCTTGTGCCCGAGGCGCTGGCGCTGATCCGCGAACTGACCGAGTTCGCGACGCAGCGGCAATTCGTCTATGCCCATCAATGGCGGGCGATGGACCTGGTGATGTGGGACAACCGGACCACCATGCATCGGGCGCGGCCGTTTGATGACAAGACGCATAAGCGGGATATGCGGCGGGTGACGCTGATGGATCGGGCGCCGACTTTGGCGCAGGCGGTGCCGGGGTGAAGG
>Ga0114959_10000180_pt1 | contig 60836 bp, 76 predicted proteins | sample C_130625_EF_Meta_FD_87317 | JGI IMG/M metagenome (GOLD analysis project Ga0114959, IMG submission 87317) | Freshwater microbial communities from Lake Croche, Canada to study carbon cycling - C_130625_EF_MetaG | ecosystem: Environmental > Aquatic > Freshwater > Lake | place: Lake Croche, Canada...
GAAACGAAGTTGACTCGGGATTGGTTAGGCTTATAAAGATAGTTTTTTGGATCGGTAGTTCAGTTGGTTAGAATGCCGCCCTGTCACGGCGGAGGTCGCGGGTTCGAGTCCCGTCCGGTCCGCCAGATGGCTGTCTCACACAGTCTCAAAGCGTGTAAATCCTTGATTTTACACGCTTTTTTGTTTTAGGTCTGTCTCATAATGTCTCATTTTGTATCATGTTTTGGTTTCTAACTGGTTACCCTTTTTCAGAAATCAAAAATGGGTAACCAGTGTTGGACAATTTGATACATTATGAGACTGAAAAACAATGAGTTATCTTTTGCTTTACGATGTTTGGTATATATTTTTGTAATCAAAATGGGGGCGATTTAAATCTATCGCCATGTCAGCAAAAACATCGTACGGATTAACCTTTTACATTAATCGTACAAAACAGAAAAAGAACGGTGAATGTCCTGTAATGCTTCGCATTAATATCAACGGACAAAGAGTCGTTTTACAAACAAAAAGATATCTCTTTCCTCAAGACTGGGATACAAACCGCTACCAAATGAAAGGTAGAACCACGGAAGCACGTGTGTTCAATGACTACCTCGAAGCGTTGCGGATGAAGGCTCACAAAAAATACAATGAGCTGTTAACTTTAAGTGATGATGTGTCTCCGCACTTACTGCGTGATGCCATTTTAGGCGTTAATTCAGCAAAGTCGAAGATGATTATGGAAGATGTATGGGAAGATTATGTCCAACGGCTTAAAAAGCTCATTGGAAAAGAAAACTCCTACACTACCTATCAGAAATACAACACCGCAAAAAAACATTTCCAAACTTTTTTGGTAAAGCATTACCGTGTCAATGATATCTCCGTTAAGTCAGTGGATTATCAAATGATACAGCAATACAGTCTGTACCTGAGAACTGAGAGATGTTGTAGTCACAATACAGCCACTAAATTTTTGCAGATGCTTAAGAGAATAACAAGCGACTGTATTAAAAATGGTTGGTTGTCTAAAGACCCTTTTGTTTCCATTAGTCTAACACGAAAGGAAGTTGAAAGACCTTTCTTGAATGAAGAAGAATTGAGTAAGATCTATGAATTCTCATCACCCTTCGAAAGGCTAAATCGTGTGCGGGATTTCTTTATTTTTTCATGCTATACAGGATTAGCCTATATAGATGTGAAACAACTTAAAGGAATGGAAATTGAAGGTAGTGCTGAGTTTGGGTATTGGATTAGAACCAAGCGACAAAAGACCGGAGGTAGAGCCAATATTCCATTACTGCCTAGAGCCATTGAGGTATTGAACAAGTATTGTCATTTGGAAACACATGACCCCAATAAACCAGTATTACCATTGTTAACCAACCAGAAAACTAATGCTTATTTAAAAGAGATAGCAGACCTCTGTGGTATTCATAAGCAGTTAACTTTTCACATTGCACGGCACACATTTGCCACCACAGTAACCATGATGAACGGTGTTCCTATTGAATCTGTAAGCAAAATGCTTGGGCATAAGAGCATCAAAACCACCCAACATTACGCGAAAGTGGTTGACCAAAAAGTTGGAGAAGATATGAAGCGTTTAGCCGAAAGGTTAAATCATGTTACCGTTCCAATAAATGCCGGTTATTAAAGTTGCTGTTAAACATGAAATCTACCACTATGAAAGAAGATAAATTTGTTGTGCGAGCTTTTGGATTTGGAGAGCTCGCACAATTATATTTTCCGTCTATTACCCAAAAAAGTGCGAGTGCACAGCTACGCAAGTGGATTGAATCGGATATATTTTTATCGAAAGAATTGACTCAAGCAGGATATAGATTTAATCAAAGAGTTCTGACACCTAAGCAGGTGCAGATTATTTTACAAATGATTGGTGGGCCTTAATTATTTGTAAGAAAATAAATCTATGAAGCTTCATAATAATACCATTATTTGTAAAGGCTTTATCAATTTCGCCATTTGCAGTCTCCGCTATTTATGTTTATTAACTTTATATTCTTTGCGCATTCACCCTGTTGATTTGTGCCAATTTCATATGATACAAGTTGACCGTTTTTTAAGTTTTTCCAATCTAACCAACTTGAGCAATCAATAAAGTCATATCGATTTGCATAAACTCTGTCATTATCAGTTTCAATAAATACAAAATTTGCTTCAGCTTTACCCTTACTAACATTTCCTATTTTCTTGTCTCCAGTTATTTCAAAATCAAGCATATGATTAAAACTGTCGTCATTAAACTTGTCGGCATATTTCATAATGGTTTTATGACACAAATGTGTTAATGTAATTTGAGTTTCATATTTCGAAATAAGTTCCTTAACAATATTTTTGTTTTTTTCAATTTCTGTTGTCGGAAGTGTATTGATAAAACTATGTAAGCAGTCTACAAAGTTTTTAAGAACCTTGTAATCAATAATGTTTTTTTCTACACATTCTTCAAAAGTTTCAAAAGCTTTTTTGTAATGATTAATTGCATTTTCAATATCCGTCTCAACTCTCAATAGACTTTGACCAGTATTGGAATATAAACTTATTAACTCAGTGTAAGCTACTCTTGTGTTTTTAGCATCTAATTCTTTGTTTAAGAGTAGATTTCTTAATATCTGAATTGCTTTATTAAAGTCTCTGTTATGATTGTAACATCTTGCAAAAAGGAAAGAAGTGTATGGGTGATTAGGCTTTTGATCGTATACTTTTTGAGCATATATCAAAGCCTTTTCGCTGTCTTCAAGATTAAAAAGCAAGAATTGGGCATAATAGAATAATAGTCTTAAATTATTGGGCGTAATTTCTAGCCCCATTTGATAATCTTCCTCAGCACTTAAAATATCACCCTGAGTTGCTTTTATAAATGCCCCCACTCGATAAACTTCAGAATAATTAGCATCAATATTCTTTGCTTCATTTACCTTTTGTAAAGCAATTTCAAAATTCCCGACTTTAGAGTATCCCAGCGCTTCTGTTAAATATTTTGCAGAAATTTTTTGATTAGCTGTTTCAAAAGATAAAGCGTTTATGGAAAACTCATTATAGCGACTATATTTTGTAATATCTTTTAATCCTTCTTCTAGAATTTTGTATTTTTTTGTCAATGACTTAATATACTCTGTATCAATTTGATAGTTCTTTGACAAAAAGTCTTTGGCAAAATCTGATATGTAATAATAAACTTCTTCTAAACTGTTAGCATCTTTGATTTCTCTGTTAATTAGGGTTGTTCTAAAAAGTTCTATTAAATATTTACGAACTTCTATCGGTTGGAAATTTGAAAGATAAATAATTTCACCTGTAGTTAATTTTCGTCTAGATGCCCTTATTGTTTTTAATATTGAAATTGCTCCATCACTTAATTTTTCATAAACATTAGTTAAGCAAAAATTCAACAAGTTGTCTTTATTTGCTAAAACTTCTGCTGGAGAAATGCCCATTTCTACTGTATTTACAAACCATTTTAAAGCAAGTGGATTAAAATATAACTTTTCAGAAATCTCAACTAATGTTTTTGCTGGAAGTTTCATCAGCGTATCACTGTTTCTTATTCTTGCTATTTCACGAATTAATTTTGAAGCTTCATGTTCTGTAAGTCCATTTAATTTTCTAGGAAATTCTAATTCTCCCAATCCAATTCTTGAAGTAATAAGAATACTGCATTTTACTTGAGCTTTTCTAATAAAATCTCTTACGTCTTCACTGTGAATTGTTTCTAGGTTGTCAATTATTATTAATGTTTTAAACAATTCTAAGTATTCTAAAATTGATGTAAGTTTATTATCTTCTACTTTTGAATCTAAAGTATCTGATATAACATTTATTAATCCAGTATAATCAGTTATTGCTGTATAGATTTCTTCAATGCCTTTTGCAGTTAACATTGTCGTTTTTGCAGTTGTCCAAATTATTAGTTCAAAAGGACATTTTTCATTTAAGTCAACAATATCATAAGCTACTTTTAAAGCAAGCGCTGTTTTACCTATTCCTCCATCGCCAAGGACTGTAACTACTTTGTTAGTTAATATCAATTGTTTTACATCATCAACATCCTTACCTCTACCTATAAAACCGGTTTCGTCAAAATCTGGAACAGGCAAATTATGAATGACTCGATTAGTTTGACTACTAAAAGATGTTGACGGGAATTTAAGTGTTAAAACATATGAGGGATCTTTTTCAATCAGATTTCTTGTTTCTATTGTAGCCTTCCATTCTATGGGGTCATTTGTTTTAAGTTTAGTAACAAAGTCATAAACTATTGCAAAATCACCACCTAAAAGAGGTCGTGTATGCATTACACGATTTCGAACAGGAATAATCGAAACTAATTCGTTGAAAATTGAAGCTATAAAATCATTTGTTTGCTTATTTAAAAAAACATTATTCTTTTTGAGAATTATAAATGAGTCTCCGAAGTCCAAAAAATCAACAATGTCCTCTAAAGATTTTTTGTAGTCTACTCCAGGATTTTCCTTATTAAATCTCTCAACCACTTTTAACTGAAGTTCACTATCTTGAAAAAAATGAACATCCTCATGAAATGGTGCAATATATTTTTTGATTGTATTTTTAATATCAATCTCTACTCCATATATAAATGCGGCAAGTGTTAGTCTAACTTCTGTTATTTTAGCCATTTTGTTTATTTTTTAATAAATTGTCATTATGAAAATATGTTTGCTTATGATTTCTACTGAGCTAAACATATACACTGCAACAATTATAATATACATACCTATTTGATTCTTACAGGTTTGCTCCTATAACTCTTCAAAAATACTCAAAAAGCACAATAAATCTTTTTAACTCTATCACCACCAACAGCTGCCAACTTACTCTGACCAGAATATATAATCTTAATCTTTAAAAAGTTATAATGTAGCTTTTTATTTCAAAAGCCATGAAATTATATAGATTTTTTGTAATTAAAACATAGTTTGTATCAATCTGTTACCTATTTTCAAAGGTCAAGAAAACAGAGCCCATAATTTGTATGTTGTTATAAAGATTTTAGTATAATGACTTTAATCATATTTTGAGATTACGGTAATCATCTTTTGATATAAAGCTATTTTTACATTCGCCCGATGAAACTTTATCAATATTTACTAACCCTAGTAAGCTTTTTATCTATTGAAAGTTACTCCCAAGCAAAGAAGAGTTCACAGCCATTTCCAAGCATTACTAATTGGGAAAAAACAATAGAGAAAGCCTCTAATGAAAATAAAATCATCATGGTTGATTTATCTACCGAATGGTGTACTTGGTGCAAGTCGATGGAAAAAAATCAATTCGCCGATCCAGAAATACTATCTCTAATGAAGTCTAAATTGCATTCATATATATTAGATGCAGAAAAAGATTCTGTCGGCTCTTGAAATTAAAATATGGTGTAGCCTCCTATCCTAGCTTTCTGTTTTTTACTCCCAGTGGAGATTATATTGAGACTTGGACTGGCGCAATGCCTAAAGAATATTGGATGAAGTACGTTAAAGATAGTATTGATCGAGAGCCAATTCATAGACCTGGAATCCCTTCGGGTTTAAAATTTGTTTGGCCTGATTTTGTAGTTAAAGAATTAAAAGCAAACTTTAAGAAAAGTACACCCTCAGATAGCACATTAAATCAGTTTTTCAAAACATGTAATTATAAGAAATTTGTTGATTTTAATGTTTGTAGGTTTTATCCCAGGAGTATTCCTGATTCATTGATAGATAAAATGTTTCAAGATCAAAAATGGCTGGTGATAATTATGGAGCTGATATAACACAAGATTTACTTTCCACTTCAATTAATTGGAAAGCCTATAAACAAATACAAGATAGTAATTGGAATTCAGCAAATAATTATATAAGTCAGTATGCTATTAATTTTCCGCAACTTGACTGGGAATTGTTCAATTTAAAATTGTACTACTATAAATCTAAAATTGAAGTTGATAGTTTAATTCAATTGGGTCTAAAATATCCGTCATACCTATCAGATCAAATTGTGTCCGAAATGATTGATTTATAATAGAAAAAGGAACCAAAAAAGAACAATTATTACAAGCAAGGAATTGGAATAATGCAAATATTAAAAAGTTCTCCGAATTAATTTATATTAAATACCAAAATCAAATTAATAATAAATTAATGAATTCATACGATGATAAATAAAAGTCAATAGTTATTTTCAAATATAGATTTCCCTGAAATAACAGAATGTTTTTTCATATTGATTTTAAATGAAGTACACTAGACATCGAGAATTTAATTATCTGATTTTACACGATCATTTTTTTTAGGAGAATACTCAGTTTTTAATATGCCATTCACATATATATTTTTAAAGTTGCAAATTATTCCTGATGCTTGATCCCAATCTTCAGAGTCTTGAATGTGTATGTGTAAATGGGGTTCAGATGAATTTCCTGAATTACCACATAATCCTAATAATTCACCTTGTTTTACAAATTGACCCTTTTTTACTTTCAAAGAATATTGCTTCAAATGTGCTAAAAAAACTATCTCATCGTATTGAGTTTTTATCAGTACTGAATTTCCTGCAGGATATAATGAATTGTTTTTGCCAATTGCATTATCATTGATTCCATCTACAGCCATTATTATTTCACCTTCACAAGGAGAATATATTGATTTCCCAAAAGAAAAGTAATCTTCTAGTGAATTGCCTATATTTTGGTGAGATTTTTGAGAATCGTTCATTAAGATAAAGTCTATTGCGCCTTTTTGTAATTGACTTTCAACGTGATAATTCAACTCCTTAGTTTCACCACCCCATATTACCGTCCATTCCTCATTAAAAGGTAATTTCATGTTGGTTTTATTTTCCAAATTTTTTGTATTAGGAAAAATAGGTTCGATTTGCAAACCGTTAATGCAATCATTGTTATCAAATACAACTTTCATCCAATAAGCTCCATATTTAAACTCAGTTTTTAGCCATATTACGCCAAGGTTTTCTTTAATATACTCTGTTGATATTATTTTACCCGCATCAATTTTTAATTTTTCGAAAAATTTTTTTGTGTCATAAATTGAGAAATACTCTTTCATTTCTTGCGTGTATAAATAATATATATCCTCATAATTTGACTTGTTATAGGAGTCTTTTAGTTTTCTAATAACTTCATTTTGATTATTTGAGAAATTAATATTTTGTCCATAAGAATGAGAAACCCCAAAAAACAATAGAATAGAGTTGATTATTAATCTTATCATTTTACATTTATTTAAAAAATATTTCATTATTTTTTTTAGAATTGTTGTTGTAAACATTTTATATAAGATTATTAATTATAACCTGTGCCTATATTTTGAAAAGATATTATAAAAATAATCTGTAAAATGGACTGGCAAATGACTAAAAATACATAATAATTTATAAGGTGATTTTGTATTTGATAATATTTTAAATACGGCTTTAGATTTAGTTAACACATTGTTATCTACATAATAAATCGTGAATAGATTAATGAAATTAATTCCTTTTGATCTCAGTAATGACCTCGCATTTATATCTCTGTTAGATAATAACACAAAATCAGGATTATTTGTCTTTGCCCAGCTTGCAAATCTTACACAAAATTTACAATTTCCATCATAAATAATAGTCATAAAAACGAATTAATACTGTACTTGATTTTTCCCTTTGAAAATAATAGAAACTTATTACTTATTTTATTATAATAATTAATCCAGGTTTGATTTGGAATAAAGAATCCTTGTATCGCAATGAATACCAATTGAAATCCATATATCATCATGAAGAAAAATATACCTGCATGCATTAATATTGCACTAAAAATTATAAAAGGTCGCGCTTTTTTGTTCCATATTAAATACGGATAAGATATCTCTAGTAGTAATACAAAATATGTTGATAAAGTAACAAAAACCCCATTGCGTGCTAATGAATCATTAAAAGGTGTTCCTTTAAATCTTTCTAAAGAAAGAGTATAATAAGTTGCTATTCCGTTATACCAAACGTCAGCATGTATTTTGTGAAAAGCTGAGAAAAAATAAACTATACACAAATGTATACATATTAAATATCCAGCAAGATTAGAAATAAAATAGCCCTTGTTATTGTCAAGACGGTCTCGGGAATTAGTTTTTACAATTGTGAAATATTTGTATGAATCTATAAAGATCATGTACATTAAACAAAATTTAAGTAGATTATCACCCCCATTCAAAACTACATAACATAATCTTTGGCTAATTTCAAAAAAAACAAACAAAAGAAAAGCGGTATAGTGTCTTCCAATTCCTAAAGCAAAAAGACCTACAAGAATTACATATACAAATATGTATAAATTTATGTGGTCTCTAATCACTGAACTGTTAATTCCAAATATTTCTAATAAATATGTTGGTTCTGCTGAATAAAATGATTTTCCAGAAAAAATTATTGGAAAATAATCCCAATAATTATAAAGACTTGCCAATATATACACGCATATAAAAATTCTGAAAACAGAGCTGTAGAATTCAAAGTGATTTGATTCAGATAATGAGCCTATCCAACTATTTATTTTTTTCTTCATTCTTTATTATTTTAAACTTATGAAACCACTTTTATAAAACAATTCTCCTTTCATTATTGAATCTTTATTTTTATAGCGGTCTAAGAATTTAGGAATTATTATTCTTGCAATTGTAATTTGAACCGAATCAAATTGTTGATTAGAAGATTTATTTTCTATTATTAACTTCCCATAAGCGAGTAAAGTTTGAAAATTACTTGTATTAAGAATCTCACTATCTTTTTTAATTTTATGACTTGAATCTGATTGTTTTTCAGTGGCAATTAAAAATGAATTGAACCTATTTTTCTTGTAAAGTTCATCGTTTATACCAATAACAGAATTAGTTAGTAAGTAATCTAGTATTCCTTCTTTTCCATTAAATGGAACTTTTTCAAATTTTTTTTTGCTGAGCGGTTCTAATACTTCATATACTTCTACCTTATTATTAGATTTCATTTTAAAGGTATAGTACAAACGATCATTAAAGTTTGGAGGAGGTGCAAAAAAGTTCCACCGCTGGAACATAAAAAAGTTAAAGTAATTTCCGAATTTTCCCGAGCAATGAATTTTTAGATAATTGGATGGGAGATTAAAATAAAATGTAACAACCAAATAAAATAATGTTACACTTAAAATGATTTTTTTTAAGATCATATTTTAAATATTTCAAAAGAGGATGCTTTCGCACCCTCTTAGTTTTAGCCTAAATAAAACTCATCGAACATTTTAATAAAGTCAGGATTTTCGTTCATTTCCTCAATTCCTTTAAATTGTCCAACAGTTTGTCTTAATAATTGACCGCAAGAATTTCTTGTTGCGACTGCGACTGCAGCAGAAGCAGCTCGAGTAGCTGCTAAAGCTACTCGGCTAGCAGCAACAGTAAGCTCAACAACTTCAGCAGCTTCTACAACCAATGCAACAAGAGGCGTAAACTCTGGTTTTAGTTCTTGTTTTTTTATATTTTCATTGGCCAATTCAAGTTCTTTTTTAACATCCTCTATTTCCTCTGTAACATTGGAGGCAATTACCATATCATTAGTTCTTACTTTGGTAGGGACTTTAAATGCACAGACTGCTGAAAACAATAAAATTAGCGATGATGATATCAAATATTTTTTCATAATTAATTATTTTATATTTTAATTTAATAAGTCGAAAAAGTATTAGTTGCTAAATAATACTTTTGGGGGACTTATATTCATCTTTAAAAAATTGAGAGTTATGTTATCAATATTCTCATAATTAAATTTTGATATTAATCAATTCAAGATCTTAATCATGATGTATCAGTAAGTAACTTTAGTGTTTAATTATTTGATTCTATATTAGTTATAATAAAATTTATCATATGTGATTATGTTTGTTGAATATTTTCTTCTTTAATACTAATTCAAACAAAATAAGTTAATACGATTCTAAAAAAAATACGTATTCATCAAATATGTATCAAATTGATACATATTAAAATAGATTGTGTCTTAATTTGATACAATTATCGATATTTGAGTAAAAAAACTATGGCAGAATTTATTAAACTAGAAGAAGCTGTTAAATTGACACATGCTTTTCAAGAATCAGAGATCGGAAAAGATCAAACAATTTCAGGTGTAATTGAAAAAGACTTTTTGTTGGAAATGCTTAAACAAGAAGAATGCGAAGGAATTAGAATTTATACAGCCCTAAATGATGAAGAGAAAATAACTTTTGTCTTAGTAGGGATTGATAAAAACCAAAATGATATGAGTAAGGGTTTGATTCTTGACCGATTAGGATTGTGTCCTCCTTATTGTAACTATGAAGATAGCCCATTGAAAAGTTCTAAATGATTTTATTAATTTCACGTATTATCAGTCTTATTACTTTGATTTTTTCTTTTTTTTCAATTTGGAAAAAAAAGAAAAATGTAAGAATCAAGGAAATAGCTCCAATAAGCAATATTTTCCTTATTGGAGCTATTTTTGATTTAATGATAATGTTATTCCAGAGCGAAGCCCAAATCAGAATGTTGGGTATTATATACTGTTTTGTGTTTCCTATAAGCTTATTGGTAGTAGACCTAATAATTAAACTTGAATATTTTGTTTTCCCAATGTTATTAATTACTATTTGTTCAATTGTAATTTATTTGTTTAAATATGATTTCTTAAATTCTTTATCTGTTTATTGTAATTTCCCTATTATCCTTTTACAAATCATCACGATTTTATTTATTTTCTATAAATCGATTAGCTTTAAAATTAAATTGAAGCCATTAAACTATTTTTATTATTTGATCATGGGATTTTTAATTCTTGATTTTTTATATTATCTAGGAAATTATGAAGTAGTAAATTTTGATAGGTCGATTTGGATGAAATTTATATTTCTATATGTGTTTTATTTAAATTTTATAAGATTAATTTACATATTTTATGTTGTCAAGTTCAATTGAATCCTATATTCTGCTTTTCACCATTTTAATTTTCATTAGTTTTTTTTTAGGTGCTGTCTTCATTTATTTAAATTACAGAAGGAGTATTTTAATTCAGAAAAAAATTAAAAGCAACTATTTATTTCAAATTGAAAATGAAAAAATTAAAATATCTAGAGAGCTACATGATGCTATAGCTCCATTCACTTTGCCATTAAAAGAATTTATAAAAAAGAGGGGATTTATTACAAGTGAAGATGAAATAAATTGGCTTGACGAGATAGCGGCTTTTGAGAATTATCTTACAAACATCAACGAGAGTATTTTTCCTAGTGAATTATTGGATGGAAATTTGAAAGTTGCATTACAAATATTGACGCAAAAAATTTGTACAGAAAATAGAAAGATAGTATTACACACAGAATTTAGTTCCAAAATATCAAATCAACATTCAATCCAAATATTTAGAATTATTCAAGAAAGTTTGATTAATGCAATAAAATATTCCCAATCTTCAATTTATAATTTGTTATGCACACAAAATGAATTTGATTTAATTTGTACTGTTAGTTATGAGATTGATGAAAAAAATAACTCTGACAATAATGGTAACTCTTTTAGAAGAGGTAGAAAAATAATGACACAACGTCTAGAATTGTTGTCAGCTAAATATGAATTAAGTGTAGTTCAAAATATTAAAACGGAGAAGTTTATTTTTAAAGATATTTTCAAATGAGAGTGCTGATAACAGAAGATCACCCTATTTTAATAAACACTCTTTCCAATATTATTTTGGAATTATATCCCAATGCGATTATCAAGTCAGCTACAGAAATTAATACAGCTATTCAGTTTATCGGAAGTTTTGAATTTGATATAATTCTAGCCGACTTGGACTTTAATGGTGAAAAAAGATTTTCAGTTGTTGAGCTAGCTAAACAAAATAATATCAAATGCATCATATTTACCGGTCATTACAACAAAGCGTTTATTGATAATGCTCTTGATATTGGTGTTGTAGCATTTGTGTCCAAAATGGGAAATATTGATGATCTGCGATATGCGCTTATGAATTACAAAACAATTGAAAATTTTGTATGCAATTTTTGTAGGCAACAATATATAACAAGCCCAATTTACAATGAAATTCTAATTCCTGATCTAAATGGAAATGATGAACGAATTTTAAATTATTTGTTAGCTCAAAAACCTAGAAATATTATTGCAAAAGAGCTGAAAATTACATTAAACACACTTAATACTTATATCAACAGAATGACTATGAAGAACAATTGCAATCTTTTGGTTCTCATTCATAGGTATATTATTTGGAAGAGGAGTTTGAAGTGATTAATGTACAAAATGAAAGATATTAAATTGATAGTTTTAATTAATTAAAGTGTTTACAATAATTTTTGAATTTTATTCCATTCTATGTACAGTAAATTTCGACCCTTATCAATAAAATCTTGCATTTCATGCATTAATTCAGTGTTTTTATAATCGGTAAAAGGCAGTCCTTTTTCTTTTGCATGATTAGTTAATAGATGATTATCTAATGTTGTCATAAGCTTTGACATAGCTTGTAAAAAAATCTTGTGGTGCTCTTTATCTGGGCTAAGTAGAAGTAGTATTTTTACGTGATTATATGTTACTTTATCATGAATATTTTTCGTTCTTTCTATATCGTTTCTTTCTTCCTGAAACTCTATGTTAAGTGCTTTAACATGTGTGATCAAATCGCTTAGAGAATCTCTTACGTCACTTAACCACGATTGACGATTTTCAGTATTTAATTTAGCGTTGAACTGTTTTAAAGTAATCTCTTTATTAGCAATTATTTGACTATTTGCAATGCTAGTTGATGTGTTTATTTGTCTTTCAAGATTTAAACTAGAAGATTTCAAATTTGATTTTGAAATGTAAATATTGACTATAATAGTAAAAATTGAAATTAACAACGCAACAATCCATGGCATACTTTTTTCATTATACCAAGACTGATAAGAAATTTCTGGTAAAGTCTGGATCTTTAAAGTGTCTGAATTTAGTTTGGTAGTGTTCTGTATATTAACAGAAAATCTAGCACTATCATTTCCATTTATCTGTCCATTACCTTTATTTAATATGATCAAAATAAATAAAATAAATACTATTATTGGCTTACACATAAAATTAGAACTCTATGATTTGTATTTAGTAATATATTCGAATAAAGTATTTGACTTTTAAAGTTACATAATTCCTTGTAACTCCCTCTAACTCTCTTTAAGTCTTCATAAGTCCTCATAAGTCGCATCCCACTCACCACTTCTCCATAATCTTGTTCTTTCAAAAGGCAAGATTTATGAATCAACCACAAGATACAGGCGCTTTTACCACTATTTCAGGGATGATTGGTGGTGTAATGAAAGCTATCACTGTTAAGCCTGTTTTAATGGCTATTTCCTTCGGTACTCTCACTAATGTAATGGTCTATGCAGCTGCTTCAGCTGCTGTTGGTTATGTTGTAAAAAAAGTACTGGATCATCTTGCCGATCGCATAAATGCTAAATGCAGCCAAACTCTAAATTCAAAGGACGATGAATAACATTGTAAAAATAGGATTGATTGGCTTGGGAGCTTATGGGCTCATTAAACTTATTCGCATGAAAAATGTGGGCGATTCTATTTCTACAAAGCTTGTAAATCCTCGTATTCATAAGGTGACCATGTCGGGCATTGCTTTTCGCACGGAAGTGGCTATCAATAATCCTAGCAGGGATTCTGTAAACATCACCAAGCCTGTGGTAACACTAACAACCAATGGCAAGCTACTTACTCAATCAGCATCGGAGAATAAGGTAATTACTATTGAGCCTTTAAATGTGTCTCAAATTGATACAATTGAACTCAGCCTGGGCTGGACAACCATTGCCACTTTTGTTGTTGGGATTCTGAAAAAACTCCCTCAACTATTGACGGCTTTCAAGTCAGGCAACATGAGCAACTTCGGTCAGGTAATGGGTATCCCTATGGAAATGACCTTCTCAACTTATGCCAATGGCATTTTTTATCAATCAACCCCTGAAAAAATCATTTAGTGAATTTATCTGCCAACATATCACCAATTGTAGATGTCACTTCGGGGCCGAGACAAATCCGTGACGGCAGTCGCTATACAAAGTATTTCCCTCTGCCTGATGAGAGGGATAGAGTAATTATTAATGACGGCGAGGTGGATGATACAGTGGAGCTAATGGAGAAGGTGGTTCATAAATACCTGGTTGATACCAGTAAGATTGCTCCGCTTTTAAAAAAGAAAACACTTGAAGAAACTTGTCAGTCAATATGGGAGTTTATCTACTCTTTTATTCAATACAAGCTTGATAAAAAGGGATTGGAACAGCTTCGCAGACCAGCTAGAACCTGGGCTGACAGAAAAAGCGGTGTTGATTGTGATTGCATGAGCATCTTCACTTCAAGTATTCTGACGAATCTTAAAATACCACACAAGTTTAGGATTACTAGATATACAGCTGACCACTGGCAACATGTTTATGTAGTCGTTCCTAACGGCAACGGTGAGCATATCTGCATTGACGGTGTGGTGTCAGAATTTAATTACGAGAAACCTTTCACAGACAAATTTGATTATACCATGAGTTTAAACGGAATCAATGTCGCTGTACTGAGCGGCTTAAATAGCGACCTGGACTTAGCAGTAATGGCTCCAGGATTAGCAGGTGACAGCATTGGAGCTGTTTCTGCAAAAACTGATTTGGATAAGTTGTACCAGCATCTTGTTTCTACCAGGAACAGTATTGCCTCAAATCCCAACATGGTTAAAACGGTGGATGATCCGCAGGCACTACTGAAAATGCTGGACTATGCCATTCAGTATTGGTACACAGACAAGCGTGATGAAGCTCTTTCCATTTTAGAAAAAAATGAAGAGCAGTTAAACATCCGCAATGGATTTTCCGGAGTTGAAGGTGAAATATTAGACCATGATGAGTACATGCTCAATGGACTAAGTTTCAAGGGCTTTTTCAAGGGCATTAAAAATGCTGCTCAAAAAGTTGGACAAGGATTAAAAAATGTTGGTAAGGCAATCATCAGATTCAACCCATTGTCGATTGCTGCAAGAGGTGGTTTTCTACTTGCCTTGAAAATGAACATGAAAAAAATGGCTTCCAAATTAAAATGGGGCTATGCTACAAAAGAACAAGCAGCTGCAAAAGGTATTACTGAGGCTTACTGGAATAAGAGTAAAGATGCACTGGCCAAGGTGGAAAAACTCTTTGCTGATAAAATCCAGGGAAAAAGAAACGCACTTCGTAATGCGATATTAAAAGGAAAAGCAGGCAATCTTGACGGCATTGTTGAGTACGATAATTTGGAGGGGTTGGGTGAACCTATTACAGCCTCTACCATTGCAGCAGCAACTCCAATCATTGTAGCGGTTATCAAGATTCTAAAGGATTCAGGGCTTGTTGGTAAAGATGAGAATTTAGATGCTAATACCATTACAAATGAAATAGCCAATGATCCAACGGCTTCTACTTTACTAAAAGAGGTTAATCAAGACAATACAACGGATAACGCTACAACTACAGATGCTTCTACTGCAAGGACTGCTGCCACGACTACAGATGCTACTACCACTGCTGATGCAACTACAACAGACAGCGGCACAACTTCCGGTGGTGGTATTATGGAATTCATAAAGAAAAATCCAGTACCTGCTGTTATCGGTGGTGGTTTGCTGGCGTATGGCATTTACAGAATGGTTTCAAAGCCAAAGAAACAAAGCTCGTTATCGGGTTATCGCACAAAAAAGAAACATCACTCAAAAAAACATCACAGTAAATCAAAGTCACATCATGGAGGTAAAAAGGAATTACCCATGAAGGCAATGAAACTTTTATAATCAATCATTTAAAATCGAATAGTCATGGCAACTCGAAAAAAATCACATTCCAAAATCAGCAGCCAGGCTGTTATGGAAGAAGTTAAAAACCTGGCGATGCTCGGAGGTGGTGTCGTTTTGGGTTCTATGGGCGGAAAGCTCATTGATAAAGTCCTGAATGTTGATGCTACGGCAACAGGCTTCAACGCAAAGGCAATGGCAAGACCGGTAGTACTTATTGCTGCCGGTGCAGCTGGAACGATCATGCTCAAAGAAAAACACATGAAACTTTTGGCTACAGGTGTTGGGGCATCAGGAGTACTTAGTGGCGTAAAAGTCATTTTGAAAAAAGACCTATTAGCAGGACTTGCGAATTTTGACGGACTAGGCAGTGACGAAGAAGTCGCTCCAAGAGTGTATAGAGAATCTGCGCCGATTCAGCTTCAGGTGGATAGATACAATCCTGATTTACCTGCACTAAGTGCTGTGTATATGCCATATCCCAATCCAATGGACACTCAGGAAGAGCTTGACAGAATTTCGGAGCGCAGCAGCAGTATCGAGGGAACTGAGGACGGCGGTGAATTAGAGTTTATGGAAATCATCTAATCAAATCAATAATTATTTCAACCATTAAAAATCAATAACCATGTTTACGCTCGGAGAAATCGAACAAAGCGAACACAACCTTTTAGGAGCCATCAATGAGGATGACTTTTTGGAAGCGTTGGATGCAGCCCCGGTGGCTACAAAGAAAAAGTTTTACCGCAAGATGCAAATGCAGTCTCGCGTTCATTCAGCATCAACAGGCTCACGCAGTCGTGCTGAATTTGAAAAGAGAATTCATTTGCTGCCTCATGAAATTCAGAAAGGTTTAGCCAATCACAGCTTGCAGGCTGTGGACACGGCAATCTATGTGGTAAAAAGTATTGCTGGAAGTAAGGTAATTAAGATGTTCAAAGATGATGACAACAAAGTTGTTGGTATCTCAAACATCTCATCAGGAAAATTGGAAAAAGGAAACTTCTTCCTGTTGTACGGTATGCAGTTGTTGGCAGGTATCGCTGATGGCACAGAGCCTCAGACATCTGTGAACTTCAATGTCATTCCGGATTATGTCCGCAATGGTGAGTTTGAATTCAAAGCCAATGGAACGGTGCTTGTACCGAATACTTCAAACGAAGTGTTCTTCACAGAAGGCAAAGACATTTTCAAGGGCTTGTACATTTTGGATAATCCCAAAGTGATTAAAGACCAGCAGTCCATTGAATTCAATTTGGAATGGGGAAGCAATGCGCCTGATAAGTCTTATTTGAAGGCAATTTTAAGGGGTACTTCTGTTATCAAATCATAAAAGGAAAAAGAAACTGAGCTATGAAAAATCATAAGTTTCAACAAATCCGTATTCGGATTAATGCATCCGGTGAATCAGTAAGGTTCACGGCTGAGACAGATAAGCTTTTTGCTATCGTTAAGGCCATTTATGTGTCCTTGCCGGATAGCCGGATGCTTGTTGGGACTTCACTGGGGTTGAAAATCAATGGTCAGGAGGTTTTTGATGATGCACATGAAGTACGATTGCTTACTTGTGGTAATCAGGTAGCTCCGAATAAAAAGTTCTTTCATTTTGAAGAGAGAATTGAAGCCGGAGGTTCTGCGGTGGAAGGCAGGTTCACCGATCCAGGAACACTTTACAATGTAACTTATCCATACGATGTAAAAGTCTATCTGTGGCTTGTAAATGAAACTCAACATAAATCACACGAGTATCACAAATGACAGACATTCGATACAGCATTATTCGCCTAGAGGTTACGCAGCCGGGTCAAGTGGTAGAAATAAGCCATAAGCTTCCGTCACATGTTAATAGATGTACCGGTTATCTTTCTCGCCACACGCAAGGCATAATCTCGGGTGTTGACCTTCCTGAAATTGGACTATTGGCTCTTGAGTTTAATTCAAGAAAGCAATTGTATATCAACGATGTGATTGAATTTGAAGCATCACCAGGTATAATTCCTCTTTACAGGGATATTGATATTCCACTGATAAATGGACAACTAGTGACCGGTTATTATTTGGACACTCGAAGAGTAGATTCAAAGACTGTCTTAAATAAAATGTTTGCCCCTTACAAAGTGTCTATCTATCTCAGATGTGAATATTTAAAAACAGAAACCGATGTACGATCAACTGCTATTCATACAACAGCAACTCAAACAGCGAAATGTTGAAACTGCATTACAACAGTTTTATAGATTGACGCTTGAAGTTGGAGTACAGTATTATCAGTTCTATGCGTACAATCAATTATTGTTTCTAACAAATCCGCAGCAACTTCCTGTAGGTACGCTAATTCATTCGGATTGCAGAACTAGAAGAATACCTGTGGACATAAATACTTTGCAAGGACTTGAAGATTATTCAGGAACTATTAGTATTCAGTTCCCGGAAGCATTGACGGAGGAAAAAACGATTGAGTTTATTCAAATTATTCAGAATTGAGCAAAAGGAAAATATATCATCTTAATGAAGTCTGTTGTAAAATGATTAAGACTTTTCCGAAGCAAGGCTATAACAGTGTTGTATTCAATGCAACTTTTTATAGAAACGGAAAAAAGCTCAATGCTATTGACCAGGCTGATATTTCTAACTTCTCGCAGTTGGTAAGAAACTATGAAAAAAGTGAGAATCCTGATAAGGTAAAAGTTGAATTCAAGGACTTAGAGAAAGGGGTATTGATTTGGGCTAAGACATTTAATGTAGAAGAAATCCAAGATGAGATACCTCGAAGTACGGGGAGCTTTCAGGGTCTTGGAGAAGCCGAGGTGAATGAAATGGTGCAGCGAAGATTCAATGAGCTTGAAAGGCAAAAAACGATTGAGCAACTTCAAGCGGAATTACAACAGCTCAAAACCCACAATGATGAACTGGAGTTTCAGGTAGCTGATATGCAATCTACACTCGATGCAAAAAAGCAAATTGAATATTACTCTAACATTATTGGCATGGCGATGCCCGGTCTTGCTAAGTTTTTCACAGGAACGCCCATGGCTGCTGCTATGAGTTTTCTATCCGGTCAGGATGAGCAAAAAGAACTGGAGGCTTCAAAAGAGGAAGATAAAAAAGAGCAACCACCTGAGCAAAGACAAAGCATCATCAGTCTAATCAGTGAATTCTGTGAGACACTCAATAATCAGGAGCTTGGCAGCATCTATCTACTTTTTATTGAACTGGAAAAAGACAAAACTAATATCCAAAGGATATTAAAATACATCACTACTTCAAACGACAAACAACCGTCAGCAAATGCAGAACAGTGAAATTAAATTAAACACACAGGTACAAAATGCTATTGAAGCAAAACAAGTGCAACAGGCTTTGGAGACCATTGTAAAAACATTCAAGCCACAGGAGCTTATTTCTATTTCAAAGAAAATAGGCAACCCTTTGGTGCTTTTGAAAATTCGTTCAATGCTATAAAATGCCCATTAAAGAAAGAGTCATACAAGTTGTTTCAGATAACCGCAGTAAGCTGGTCAACGGACTATTGATAGTCGGTGGAGCTTACCTGGTGTATCGTGTTGGTAAGAAAATTATTACCAACATGAATAAAAATGCCGTGCAGAATCAGGCTGATGACAAGCCCTCTGTTAGACAAGCAATGACTTTTAGAACAGCCATGAATCCCAGTGGGATTAGTTGGCTCATGAGTACAGACGGTACAAATGAAGAGTTGATTTTTGATACAGCGAAACAAGTCACTAATCTTGATGAAGTGTCAAGCAATTACAAGGACTTGTATCAATCAAATTTACTGGATGACTTACAGCGTGAACTTTCTTCAGAGGACTACTCAAAGTTTTTGACAATAGTAAGTATCAATCCAAAGAAAGATGTGAAACCGGGAGTAAAAGCCCCTCCGGTGAAATTTGCACAAAAGTCAAATTTAGTCGTAGCGATAAAAGAGGTCTCTATTCGTAAATCACCGGATGCAACCAACCATGGTGCATTTTACGAGGTGTTTTCGAACAACAACATTATTCGGTTGGCTAAGCCCGGAGAGTTTTTGGGATATGCCACCGGAAACCAGCACTTTGATGAGGTAAACAATGTAAAATTCATTGAAGTTGGCTTTGTGGTTAATGGTGCAAAGGCTCCCGGAACTTACAAGGCTATGGATAAAAAGAAATTCACTTATTGGGTAAGTGCCTCTACTAAATATGTAGAGATATTCGATTACTACAAACCCATGTTTGATAAATTTCCTTCAACATTAAATTACACACCTTGGATGAAGCCATTGGACTTTTTTGATCCAGTGGTAAAAAAAGATAAGTCAGTCAAGGGATTAACGATAAAACCCGGTCGATTGGTAACAGTTGGTCAGGTGCAAATACTAAATGAAAAGCTACAGCCCATTGATATGGTTGACAGTAATATGCTACTTGGCGTACTTGAGATGTCAATGAATGCAGGTAAAGAAAAGTACTACAAGTTTAGAACGATTCAAAACCTCAAACGATGGGCTAATGCCAGGAACATTAAAATAATAGAATCATGAGCATAAAGTCAGAACATTATGTAACGACATATCTGCCTTATGCAAAGGCAGCAGGAGAAAGATTTAAAATGGATCCATTGATTATTCTCTCACAGGGAGCACATGAGAGTGCTTGGGGAACATCAGGTCTAGCGGTGAACAGCAATAACTTTTTTGGTATCACAGCAGGTGGTTCTCCCAATGAGTTTTGGGATGGTAAAATATATCAGGCACAGAATCAATACAAATTGAAGTTCAGGGTTTATCCTTCGCCACAGGATAGCTTCTATGACTTTGCAAGGCTGATTGCCAGCAAATACAAATCGGCTCATTCCGTGGCAAATGATTACAAAGCCTATGCGCAGAAGATTTCATACTCGCCATACATCAGTGAGAGCAATGGTGATAACCGTGAGGGTTATAGAACGAGTATCATCAATCTGTATGAAAAGATACTTGACATCGCTAAAAAAAAAGCCTTGCTATAACACCTAAAGTAGTTGCTGAAGGTGGGATTAGTCTTGTTGGTACTGCGCTGTTGTTTTGGGTTGGGAGATGGATTTGGAAAAGAAACAATGAAAGAAAAGTAATAATTGAAAAGTAATGGGATTTACACTTCGACATATACTAACCGGTGAATCAAGAAACTTCTCTACAAAAGAAATCTTGGAGATGCTTGGCGATACGGTGAATGATGAAATCATTGTGCATGATGAGGTTTATAGGATAAGTTCATTTAGTGGAACGGACAGCGGTGATGGCACAGTTCCTAAGCTGGTATGGCAGAACATCAATTTTAAGTTGTCGCCGAAGGTGGAGACACAGAACATATTTCCCTTTGTGTTAGACACAGACGGCTCGAATTTGTTTTTTACGGTCAATGGCGTGGTATATGAATATGGAAATGATAAGGACTACCATACAGACGGAAAGTTTCTATACTGGCATGGTGGCTTTAATCTCGATTTTAACGACATCATTTATGTCAAATACTTAGAATTAAAATACTAAAAGATAATGGGAGAATTTGTAAAAATTAAACAAATTGACGGTCTGGGCAAACAGCTCGAAGGTCTTACATCAACCAGCCAGCAAGCGTTGGCTATTGCTATTGAGGTGAAGGAAGCAATGGGTAATACCGGAACCATTCAGAACAAAGCAAAGGAACAGTTCAACGGAATATTTGCAAAAGAATATGAGGCTATCTCTATCAAGCTGAGTTTTCCAATTACTGATCCTGCAACGGTGCAAGTGTTTTTTAATGGCGTGCTGGTGGAGAATGTAAAAAGTAATCCCGGGAATAATGTCATTCAAATATCTGTGCCTTACATCACAGAGCAGGATGATACAATCATCGTTTATTACACACACTAATTAATCCATGGAGAAAGTAAAAGTAAAACAGGTTGACGGGGCTGTTGATGTTAGCAATAGTCAGACAATAACAGGCGAAAAAACATTTTTAAGTCCAATAAATATCAAATCCGTTGGAGTTGAAAAAGGTGGACAGATTATCAGAATTGAGGGTTCATGGATTTACTGGGTGTATGATGTGGCAAAGCTAAATGCTGATGGCAATTTTAGATTAGGTAAAGACCCTGCAACCGGACAATTCACTTTGCAAGTTTGCAAGGGCGGTATGTGGGAAAGAACAGTTCTGTAAACAATGAGCAAAATATTAAAATACAAATCCAATGACAACAAAGACACGGTTCAAGTTAACGGTGATAGCAGGATTATTCCTAGCCTGTATTACAGTACTGGCAGTTGTTTCCAAAATGGAAATGGTTGCCACATGCAGCATCACCGCCATGATGACGATTTTATCAGCCTACATCTGGGCGCAAACAAAACGACCATCGAGTAATGAAATTGCTGACAACGATACTGACGAGCAAAGCAACAAGGACAATATTGACGATAGTGCTAATAGCAATCGTATTCATACTCCTGTTAGGTCTTGGACGAAAGATAATCGCTTTGAGCAAGGAGAAATCCAGACTGGAAAAGACACTGGAGCTGACGGTTCAGCAGCTAAGACAAATTAACACCAAGTCAGGGCAATTAGCAGCAGAGAATGAAGTTATGCAGCTTCGATTGAAAGAGTTAGGAACTTTATATCCAAGACTTTTAGATGAAATAAAGAATCTACAAATCAATCCCAAAGCAGCACAGAGTGTTGCGGCTACATCATACTACACAGAGAAAAGATTCACTACAAGATTAAGAGATAGTGTTGTTCATGACACTATTAGGGTTAAGGTATTTAACTACAAGGATGCCTGGTATGACATCTGCGGAGTGGCACACGATTCAACGCAGGAGGTCAATGTAAATTCAAGAGACACACTGGTTCAGGTGGTCTTTAAAGGAAAGCGTGAGAAGCCATGGCTGTGGATATTTTCTCCTAGAAAAGTGATGCAGCGTGTATCACTTAAAAATCCCAATGCACACATAACTTATTCAGAGTTCATTCAAATTCAAAGAAAAAAATAAAGCTATGAATCAGTATGAACTCAATAAAAAAATAGAAGCCTTTATTAAGGAGAAGGATAGCAAGAAAGAGAACTATTCTCAAAAAGACATAGCCTTTATTCAGCAGTATGAAGGAGACGGAGGACAAGGATCAAAGGGAGCAACCGGTGAAGGGTTGCTCTATGAGTTTTATACACCTGAGTACATTGTAGAGCTGATGTGGAGGCTCGCAATGCGACATGGCTTTGATGCGAAGGGAAATATCCTGGAGCCTTCACTAGCCACAGGTAGATTCTTTGCTCCAGCTCCCTTTAAGGAGCGTTGCTATGGTTTTGAGATTAATCCCATAACCAAGCGAATTGCTGAAATCACCTATCCGGATGCACACATTTATCAGGGATATTTTGAGACAGCATTTTTAGAGCCACCAAGATATACACAGAGATTAAAAAACAAACTCACCTGGCTGGAGGGTTATCCGTTTTCGCTAGTGATTGGTAATCCGCCTTATGGCAAATACAAGAACAAATACAGCTCATATTTTCCAAGGCCGAAGATGCGCCAAATAGAGCTGTTTTTTATGTATTATGGACTAAAGCTGCTTCGTCCGGGAGGGCTGCTCGTGTATTTGACATCGAGCAATTTTATGCGAAATGGAATTAGTTATCAGGGAGAGAAAATGGAGATTCAAGACATAGCGGACTTTGTAGATGCCTATCGTTTACCTCCGGTATTCAAGGCATCACAAGTCCCCACAGATATTTTAGTATTCAGAAGAAAAGCAAACGCATGAACTATAAGATACAACAGTACCAACCACACTTTGTTTACGACAAAGACAACTTTGATGAACTACAGCAACAGCTTGATGAGTTAAATGCAGAGCTGAATGTTCGTGAGATTGAAGTCACTTTTAAAGGGGATCGTTTGTTCTTTGGTAATGTAACCAGCTCGGATGATGTGTATCAATTTATTCGTGAAACAATTTTGAAAGGTATTGAAGTGCAGGAGCATTTTGTGGCAATGTATCTAAGCCAAGCAAATAAAATAATTGGGTACTATCATCATTCAACCGGTACGATAAACTCTACAACGGTGGATGTTGAAATTGTATCGGCAGTGGCATTGAAAACACTTGCTAAGGCTGTGATAATCTCACATAATCATCCAAGCGGAAATCTAAAGCCAAGTGAGGCTGATAGAGTAATAACCAAGCGACTTAAAGAGGCTCTAGCACTCTATGACATTAGGCTGCTAGACCACATTATTACGACCAAGGAAGGTTATTATTCATTCTTAGATGAAAATGAACGAAGCCTTGGTGGAATTGAGAAAACTTCATCACTGGAAACAAAACTTAGAGGTGAGATTCTAAAGCAATTAAAAAGAGTAACAGAGGCTAATGCACCAAATCTTTATGAATTGCTACATAGCAAAGAGGGCTACAAAAAGGCAGAGGAAATGGTGATAAGAAAAGTGTTGCATGACCAAATGATTCCTGCTGCTGTGATACCCTTAATTGAACAAGAACTTGAAATGATGTAACCATGAGCTACGCCGAGGAACTTCCGATGTACTACAGGGCACGACTTGAAGTGTATAGGGAGGCTATTGCCCAGGCTCAAAATGACGATCCGGATTTGCCATTACTACGAAATGGAGTGATGCGAGATAAAGCAAGGGAACGGAATCTATGTGAGGCCAAAATGAAAGAAAAGGAAATACCAAACACGCCACTAACGCTCATCGAGACATGCAGTTTTAATAATTGGTTTGCCATGCATCCGGAAAAAGTATGTGGCGAGGAAATTATTACTACTTCCAGGGAGTTTCCAATTTCCATTAAAGGTGATAAGACCTGGATTGAAAATACTATTGGTCATGGCATTGGTGATGGGCTTTTAATTCTGCCTGTTCCCTTTGAATGGTCAATTAAATACTTTGATGCGGAAGATCCGGATTTTGATGTGGAGTACACAAATGGGGAGTTCACCGCAAGGATTTATCAGGGAGGAGTGGATTACAATTTACAAATAACTAAGGGTGACTATATCGAGGATAATGTGAATTTCAGAGACATCAGAGATGCCAATGTTCATCTTTTGAATTTCATGAAAGCCAACCGAGGTAAAGCATCCTCAAAGACATTGGAGCTGGAAGCACTGGCTCTTGAATTAGAACTTCAAATGACAGAACTATGAATTATCTATCAGGCATACAACATATCAGCGCACTAGGCGCAATCAATCCTTATCTGTCAAACAGAATCAGTGGTAATCGCACAATGGTTGAACGGGTACTTCGTGAAGCAGGCGAGCTATCAGGGTTGGGAGATACTGAAGGCAAAGTGTTATCCTTTGATGATGTGGTTCTACGATACAATAAAGGGATTACTGAAGCAGAGATTACCGGATGGGTATGGTATAAACGAAAGTTAGGCGTACCCATGAATGGCTGGGAAAAGTATTATCTCAAACAAACCGGAAAAGCACTGGAAGAAAAATTATTTGACTTGGTAAGAGCTGGGGCTTTGTTCTATACCTCCGGAGAGCTCCTTCCCTTTCCGATTTACACCTACGGCAATATGTATGACCGTGAGTTGCAAATGGAAAAGGACAAGGAAGAAATCTTAAAACACTGGGACGAGGATGTGTATGAAAAGCATCGTAAAGCCATATCAGATGCTAAACCGGAACTACTCACGGTGAGTAATCCCGACACGAAAGAACGCCCAATTATCACAGCTATTTCTGATTTTGCACAGGACTTGAATTTATTTTACATCACGCAGGTTCGTGAGGAATTTATGGAGCTGGAAAATTCAGAGGAATTAAAAAAGGTCAACGGAAAGCTGGAGCGTAAAAAAGACCGGGAGAAAATCAATATCCGTTTTGACGGAGAGACTAAATACACCTTGCAACATGTATTTATAAAGTGGCTCTTTACACTCAATCAGGACACTGACTTTGAGAAAAGCTCACCTGTAGATATTGCGGATTATTACATTGCCAACCGAGCCCTTCGAGATGATAAAATGAGTAAGGAAGAAAAAGCGGAGCTGAAAGCAAATGCAAGAATCGAGGGTGAATATTTATTTTCAAAGTTCTTACATGAGGTATTGGCCTTTGAGGATCAGCAGCGTTTGGACTATGCCTGGAACCGCTTATACAATGGACAGTCAGATATTAACTATTCCAAAGTGCCCATTGGCTTTGAGTGTTCAGCTCGCTTCAAATCCGGACTTCTTCAAATTACCGACATCCAGCGTGAAGGGGTTGCATTCATGGAAGCTATGGGCTCAGGTATCAATGCTTTTGATGTGGGGGTCGGTAAAACCATGACAGCTATTGTCAATCTAGCTCACAATCTATATTCAGGAAAATGCAAACGACCACTGGTTGTTGTTCCAAAGCCTACCTATAAAAAGTGGATGAATGAGATTATCGGCTTCACGGATAAAAAGACCGGAGAGTTTGTATCGGGAGTATTGTCGCACACAGGCATCACCGTTAATGACTGGTTCAACCTTGGAACAGACATCGTTGATAAAATAAACCTTAGTGAAGCAGTACCGGAGAAGTCCATTACCATGGTGACTTATGAGGGCTTCAAGCGTTTGGGTTTTGGTGATTCTGTTTCGGAGGAACTCTTTACAGAGCTGGTGAATGTGCTCGGTCAATCCAAAGAAAAAACGCACCGTGATAAAGAAATCGAGTATCAGAAATTTCGTGAGATGATTGGTATTGGACTTAAAAATACCATCGCAGATGTGGATGTGTTGGGCTTTGATTATGCGGTGATTGATGAAGCCCACAGATGTAAAAATGTATTTAGTCAGGTGAAAGCTGATGATGACGGAAACAAACGCTACAACATACAATCTGCTACCTCTGAAACCGGACAGAAAGCGTTTTTGATTCTGAATTTCATTCAGCGTAAGTATGGCAGAAATACCATGCTGCTGACAGCAACACCATTTACCAATTCACCACTGGAAATTTATTCCATGCTGTCGCTCGTTGCGTATGATTCGCTGCGTGATAACGGCATTGCAAATCTTGATACCTTCTTTGACTTGTTTGTGCTTCCTACAGTTGAATGGACAGCGAACTACAAAGAGGAAATTGTAGAAAAGGAAGTGATTAAGAGTTTTACCAATCGTAGGATTTTACAAAAGCTCATCTACAATCATATCCTTTACAAGACCGGAGAGGAAGCTGGCGTTGTCAGACCAAAGAAAATCAACCTGCCACTGCTGTATGATTTCAACAACACAAAGATTCGTTTATCACAGGACAAGCAAGTGTTGACATACATCAACATGACTCCTAAACAAAGAGAGAATCAGAATGGCATTGTTGCCATGGCAAAGAAATCTACCCAGGGGAAGCTCGACATGGGTAATCTGTTTAGGGCATTGGCTTATAGCCTGGATAACGCTCTGTCTCCATTTATCCTCAATGGAAATCCGGAAAACTACAAAGAGTTTGTAGAGGAAAGCCCGAAGATTCAATATGTCATGGAGTGTATTCGCTCTGTGAAGAAATGGCATGAACAGCATTCAGAGAATGTTTCCGGGCAAGTGATTTATATGAACAGAGGTAAACAGTTCTTTCCGCTGATTAAAGAATACCTGGAAAATGAAGTGGGTTATCAAAAAGGCGTGATGTACGACCGCACGAAAGTTGACGAAGTAGAAATCATATCCTCTGAAATTAACGACACTCGAAAGGAAACAATCAAAGAGGCATTCCTGGATGGTGTGGTTAAAATCATCATCGGTACTGCTACTATCCGTGAGGGGATTGATTTACAAAAGCGAGGCACTGTGATTTACAACTGTTATCCGGAGTGGAATCCAACAGATATTAGACAGCTCGAAGGTCGTATTTGGAGACAGGGAAATCAGTTTAGCTATGTACGAATAGTGATGCCACTGATTCAGGATTCAATGGATGTATTCGTGTTTCAAAAGTTAGAGGAAAAAACCTCTCGTATCAATGATATTTGGTTTCGTGGAGACCGTGGTAATGTGCTCGACCTCGAAAGCCTCGATCCCGAAGAAATTAAACTCGCTTTGATTACCGATGTAGATCGATTAGTAAAGATGTTTTTTGACCAGGAGAAAGAGCAGCTCAACCGGGAATACAAGAAACTGGGAACATCCATTGAGGCGATTAAGGAGGTGCAAAATGATATTAAGGATTACAATGAATATCGAGCTAAGAGTATAGATGCTATCAAAGCATATCATACTTCGCTGTTGAACTCTGAGTTCTTAAAAGAGATACCAAAAGTTGCTGAGGACGGCGAGATTCAAAATAAGCAGGTTAAGAAAGCAAAGGAACTTAAAGAGGAAATTGAAGCGGTTTTGAATAGCACGGAACAAGCCGATAAAGACATCCTTTCTCTTGGTCGTAAAATTGAGAATAGTTATCCGGTACTTGGCATCTACTTTTCAAATCGTTACTACATCAGTTATTTCAAAGAATATGTGAGTAAGGTTCGTAAAACTGAAAGAACTATCCTCAAGCCAAAGGGCTATAGCCTGACAAGTGATTTAAGCCCTGTATTAGCACAATACGAGGCGGAAAAGACAGCATTGCAGGCAAAGGCGGAGACATACAATGGTGAGCAGAATTCACCTCGCTGGACAGAGCTCCGTGGTGAAATCGAGCAAAAGAAATCAGCCCTTCAGGTAGAAGGTCGTACCGCCGAGAGTAGAGCGGAGGAGTTTGGTAGATTGAATTATTTATTGGAATACAAACAGAGCCTACCTGAACCAACACCGGTAGAGGAAGTAATGAGTAATGAATTAGAACTCGAAGCCCTGGCACTCGAACTAGAACTTGAATTATTTGACATTTAAAAACAGAGATAATCATGCTTACAACAAAAAATTATTTTACAGAGATAAAAGATATTGATTGGGCAACCATGCCCGAAGCCCTTTCAAAGGGGCATAACCTAGTCGTAGGTGCATCACAAGGCAACTGGTCGGCATACAACTCTAATGAGAATATAAAGCGTGTGGTAGATGCTTATTTTTCAAAGCTTAGTGATTACCTGAAAAAAAGTGGCAAGTCAAAAACTACAAAAGCTCTTCCGGAAAAGGCGGTAAAGACAGCAGCAAAACCTGCCCCGAAATTAAACTACAAGGGACTTAGAGTTGAGATAAGACCAACTTCAAGTACTTCATCCAAGTTTATCATTTGGGACTTGAAAACAAATCAAAAATTTGCCAATGAAAAGTTTGATTCGATTGAAGAAGCGAAACATTTTGTTGACACTAACGAAATGATATTGGTTAAATCTGCAAAGCCTGCTCCTGAAGATGATGATGAGACTGAAGCAACACCGATTGAGAGAATAGATACTGATGTGCAGTTCATCAAACGCTATGCTTCCATGCACGGCAAGGTGAAAACCCAAGCCCAGGTATTGAACCTGCTTACCGGTTTACAGAAAGCAATCCTGGAGCGCAGAATCCGAAAGGATTCACCTTATGCCAAAGAGATAAGCTTAATGCAAGAGCAGTTGATTAAAGCTTACGAGAAAATGGATGATATGGCAGAGATTAAGATTGATGCCAAGAATCTAAAACGCTACCTTGAAATTGCAGGCAGCCAGGAGAACATGCTGTCCATTATTTTGCTCAAAGCCTATGTTAGCTTGAATGGAAAAAAAGGAATGAAAGAGCGGGCAGAAAAACTTGTTGAGCGAATGACCAAGGCTGTGCAGAAAGGTAAAATCCATAAATCAGATAAGTATGCAAAGCGTTTGAATGATGCCTATGAAGCTCTTAAAAACTTTGTTGCTGGTAGTGCCGATACTTTGAAAATTAGCAGAGCTGAACTCAACGGACTTATGGGAATTGTGGGGGATGATTTATTCGCTCAAAAAAAAAGCCTAGACGGAATTGATGATGAGCATGATGATGAAAATTCAATAGTTGTACCCTCTCGTGAGCTGCTACAAATGGAATTTAAAACCATTGGTTTAAAAGGGAAATACAAAGACCTCATCGGCGATCCCTCGATAGGCTTTTCTGCCATGGTATATGGCTTGCCTAAATCCGGTAAATCAACCTTGTGTCTTGACTTTGCTAAATACCTAGCTGAACATCATGGGAAAGTGCTGTATTGTGCCGTAGAGGAAGGATTTGGCTATACACTGAAAGAAAAGATTGAAAGGCTGAACGCTTCGCATCCGAACCTTTATATCACAGACCGAATTCCAGCTGACCTTTCACCATATCAGTTTGTATTCATTGATTCTGTTTCAAAGGCAGGAATGGATGTCACAGACCTGGAAGAATTACGCAAACAATATCAGGGAGTGTCGTTCATTTTCATTTACCATACTACTAAGGAAGGTCGCTTCAAGGGGGTGAATACCCATGCGCACGAAGTGGATGTTATTGTTGAAGTTGGAAAAGGAGAAGCAAAGGCTACGGGGAGGTTTAATGCAGGGGGAGTGATATACTTAGAATTATGAAATAGACAAATAAATTATCATTGATTCAAAGGACTTCATAGATAGGATCCAATGAGATTGCATAAATGATGCAAATAACTTTATAGTTTTCTTTTTTAACTCCTAAAAAGATGTATCAATTTGATACATCTTTTTAGGAGTTAAAATTTCAGGTAATTATTTCTCTTAAATTTAAAATAGTTTATAAAAACTGTCAGGAAGTTCTAATATTTAAATGCTGTTTTTGTTTTTTATTAAAAGCATGTAAAACTTAGTATTATGCAAATGTAGTTGGTAACCTAATCATTTATTTGCTTGCAATTACACTTGTTATGTAAACTTTTTACAATTAAATATTTTAAGTGTATGATATAGTCGAAGTAATTTCTAATACAAGCAAGTTGTGAGCTAATTTCTGACCGATAAAATTTTGGTTATTGAGAGTTTTAAATTTAATAGATGTTTTTATTAATGGTAGAAATAAGTTAAAACACCAATTAGGCAAGAGCCAAAGAAACAAAGGATTGAAAACAGATTTAAAAGTCAACTGCCCAAATATTTTTTAATCTTAAAATGCTGCAAGTCAAACAGCAAAGGGGTATTCCCATTTGACAATATATAAATTTTATTAAAAATGAAAAATTTATTACTAAGTTCATTTCTACTTTTCGGAAGCCTTATTTTTGTTAGCTGTAAAAAAGACAACGGTCCAAGTCAAGAAAAAGAAATGTCTGCAAAAAACAATTCAGGAGTATCTGTTAGTTCTAGAGGGTATTTAAAATTTGCGACGACAAATGATATAGTTGTGTTTTCTAAAAAATTACTCAACCCAGCTACTCGAGAAACAACAATTTCAGAATTAAATGATAAAGGGTTTAAAAATAGAAAATCAAATATTGCCTCTAGGGATTATGACCCAAATAATCCTTATGATTTAATTTTTAATAAAGACGGAGTTTTAGAAATAGAAAATGTAATTATTAAGATAACTGACGATGACAAATTTATTTTTACACTAAAAGAGGAATTTGCAAACGAAGAGAATTTTAATAAATTAATAAATATGGTTTATGATGAACTAATAATGAATAAACTCAATGTGGAAAGAAATATAAATGAAGAATTTAATCTCATGTCATTTATTGTTCAATTTCCAAATGGTATAAATGAAGCACTTAATAATACAGAATCTAAAAGACCAATGTTTGGAAGTACATCTACTGATTGTCAGATCTTCTCATATGGTCCCTGTATGTGGGAAGAATGCACAGTAAATCACTATTTTTTTTGGATTTTAGTAAGCACACAAGAACATCATGAAACTCCCGGAAGTAGGGCTTGTGATTAATATTGATTTTACTATTTTCGACATAAATACAAGTTAAATTTTTCAAAAGTGGATATCTCAAAAAAAATATTTTTTTTTCAAGAAGTATGTATTACATTATTTATAATTGTAACGCATACTTCTGTTTTTGGCCAAGTTAAATTATTTTCTAGTTCCGTTTTTGATTCAGCTAGTCATAGATTTTTACCATTTTCGACGATCGTAAATTTAAACACTAACCAATTCATATTAGCAGATAGTGTTGGTAAGTTTTCTATTGCAATTTCAAATGGTGACTCAATAATGTTATCTCATATTGGCTTTTCTACCCAAGTTAAAACCATAGATAACAAAGACCAGGTTTTTTATCTTTCAAAAGAGTCTGAAATTTTATCTGAAATAAGGGTGTTTTCCAAATCTTTAAAATTTAAAGAAATAAATCTTGGCTATAATAATACTAAATTTAATACTGAACTTTCACTACAAAAGGATTACCGTTCAGCAGTATTCATAAAAAATGAGGACAGACTAAGTGGATTGATAAAATCAGTAGTTTTTAAATTAAAAAATAAAGGAAAATGTAATGAAGGAATAAAAGTATTGATTTTTTTGCCGGACACAAACAATGTAAAAAAATCAAATTTATTATTGGGAGAACCAATATATATACCACATGAAAAAATTCGAAATGTTAATGTAATAAACATTGAAAGTCTTAAAATCCCATTTGGACAAGAAGGAATAATAATATCTCTTGAAACTTTTGGTGGAAATGAAAATTGTGACCCCCAAAAAACCATTATGTTAAAAGCTTCTACTAAAATCCTTTATGATTATAGTTTGATTGGTTATGGAAAAAATAAATGGGAGACATATAATTTCCCAAAACATGGTTACACATTTACTCCTCTAATTGGAATTATTTTATTAACAAAATAATTTAGTTTATTAATTTATATTTAATTGTTTAGTGAAATTAGAATTAATATAACCTTCAAATTTTACAAACATCTTAAGCCTGAGTTTGAATTTATTTCTGTCAATAATTGATTTAATCAATTTTGATGTATTTTCAAATTTTCCGCAGTCCTTTACGAATAGAATCATTTTTTATGGATTCGATCTGATTGGTGTTCTCAAAAAATAAGTCGAAGTATCTAATCAGGATTTGGTTTCAGGCTGAAAAATGGGTCAACTTGTAGCTTTGTGATTCTATTCAAGTTCAGTGCTGGTTGACAGTTTTGTGTTCCGAAACCCGCCCGAACGCAAAGCCCGAAACCGTTATAGGCAACCCTAAAAACGACATAGACAATGATGGACATAGTAATATTTAACGTAGAATTGGGACAATGTGTTTTCTTTTACCCAAGAAATGACCATTCAGAATTTGGACTAATGGTTGACTGTGGAAACACACCGAATTTTGAACCTATAGACAAAATATTAGAGTGGAATTGGTTACCAGAACAAACTTCTGGCAATCCTCCAAAAAAGATTTTAAAAAATCTAACTTTAACAAATTACGACCAAGACCATTTTTCTGGATTACCTTACCTACGGTCGAAGGTTTCAATTGAAACAACTCGATTACCCAAGACCATTTCATCTGACGAATTAAAAAAGATAAAAGTTGAGATAACAAAACCAATAGAAGAGTTAATTAAACTCAAAAATGAGCATTCAGGCTCTGTTACACTAGATACTCCATATAAAAAAGATACATATTGTCTTAATCAATCTGATTTTCCTGATGAAAAAATTGACACAAATAAATTAAGCCAAATTGTATTTGTTACATATAAAAACAACTGCATTTGTATGCCAGGTGACCTTACAGCAGATGCTTGGGAAAAGCACTTGAAAAAGAAAAACGTCCAAGAAAAATTAAAACAAACTCAAATATTTATTGCATCACATCACGGGCGAGAAGATGGATTTAATGAAAATGTATTTAAGTATTGTCGCCCCGAAGTAATAATTCTTTCTGACAAAGACATAATACATAAAACTCAAGAAGGACAAACTCAAACTTATGCTGGAGAGGTAGAGGGTGATGGAATTATACTCAACGGTATAGCTGACCAATTACGTAAAGTATTAACAACAAGAAGTGACGGTCATCTGTGGATAAGAATAGAAGATAATGGGACAAGAACCTATAAAAGCTTTAAATAATGAAAAAAGAATTTTCCTTTTATGAATTTGTCGGAATACTCGTTCCGGCAGTAATCTTGTTGTATGGGGGACAACTCATTTATGAGCATGTACAACAAAAGCAGATAGTTGATTTTAGTAAGATTGGTGAAACAGCAATTTTTGTTGTTGTATGTTATGGTGTAGGGCATATTATCCAAGCTCTAGGAAACATTTTTGAAAGTATTTTATGGTTCATTTATGGCGGAATGCCCACTAAATGGCTCACAACTAAAAATAGATTTGGAAATTTACTTTTTGACCAGGCTCAAAATCAAAAAATATCTGACAAGGTAAAACAGAAATACGGAGAAGGTGAAAAGGATTACGGAAGGTTAGTTTATAATTTCATTTTTCAAAAGGAGAAAACAGCACGTGTAGATATTTTCAATGGCAACTATTCTTTATTTAGAGGGCTTGCAATATCTTTTCTGTTTCTCTCAATTATTTGTGGATATTACTTTGATTGGAAAGTTACACTTGTCTCGACAGTTCCTTTTGTATTATCGTCTATGAGAATGATAAGGTTCGCCAAATATTATGCGACAGAAACATTCAGGACATTTTTTAATTTAACTGAATAATTGGTGAAATACCGAAGGGCAGCCTATAACACGAGTTTTGCGTCAGGTGGTCCCAAATGAAAACTTGGAACTTTGTGCTCCGAAACTCGCCCGAATGCAAAGCCCAAAACATCAGCAAACAAACTAACGACATTTCTAAATGACAGAAGATTGCACTATTTTTTTAGAAAAGACATCTACACTCATTCGTAAATTAATTTCCGGTGAAGGCACCGCAAAGCAAAGACTTTTGGAGTGTGAAGTAGAGTTTATACTTTCTTTTTCTATACCAGTTACAGATGAATTTAAATCGCGTAGAGATAAAATTCTAAATAGCTTGAATAAAAAGAATGTTATAAAAATTGACGACGAAGTAAGAATGACATCGTTTAGACATACTCTCATCTATATGAAAAATAAGACAGCAGCAAAGATCATTCAAGAAATATATGACTTATATACTGAAATATTATTCAGGTATTGATTTTAATAAGTTTAAGAATAAGCGACGCCTTTTTATATTATTTGTTGATTACAGTCGCTACATGGCTAAGGAAAATAGTTTTTTTATTATTACATTCTCTACAATAGGTTTTATTAGAGATAGATTAATTCATTTCGCTTAGACCGAAATAATAATTTGCCATTGTAATAATGACACAAAAAAAGAGCAAACTATTTTAAAGCTACTATTTATAATATGTATCAATTTGATACATATTTTAGTGAGTTATAAATTGCTTAATATCTTTTCTTCTAACTTACAATTTGGGAAAAGACAAAATCAAAAATAATACGAAATAAATAATTGTGAAACTTGAAACCAAATTCCCCCAAAAAAAAGTGTCTATTGAAAAGTAACGATTTAGTGATAGACTTAACTTTTGTGCCTATATTAAGGATCGGAAATACTTTACACATTCAATTGTTTATAGATCATCACTTGCTAGAAGATGTAAAAAGTTAATCAAAAGCAAAAAACAAAAAATAGAAAAATATGTCAGCAATTGAATTTTTAATGCAAGGAGGTATGGCTTCTACAGGAGGAGATCTTCCAGATCCTGAAAAGAAAGAATGTAATGAATTAATTAAAAAATTTGGGAATAAAGTTAGAGAGATTGGTAGACTGTTTATGGTGCCGGCCAACCAATTATCAATATTTAGGATGAACTTCTTGTTTGTTGGTAAAGACCAATTGAATTATCACTTCGCATTTGTTGATAAGCCAGGCGCTAACTCTCTCATATATAGAGACCTAACTAAATTTGGTGTTATACCATCTCAATCTTTAATACATCAATTAAAAATAGATCTTGGAGAAGTGCATTGGATCTTCACAATTCCAATTGCTACCACAAAAAACATCTCCGATGCCCAGATAGAATATTATTCAAAACAGTATGTGGAATCAGTATTACAAGCATCTAAACAGTCAGAGAAGAAAGTCTCTGATCAAGCGATATCAGTCCCTGAGCTAGCTAAGTATGTTGAATCATTTCGAAATGACTACCCAGCTTCTCAGAAAATAGCATTTATAATAATGGAGTTTGGGAATACAAAAGTCCACGACTTAATTGTAGAAGTAATAAAAGAGACATTATATAAGTATAACATAGTTGGTTTGAGGGCTGACGACAAAGATTATGCTGATGACTTGTTTACAAATATTAAAACTTATATGCATTGTGCAGATTTTGGAATTTCAATTTTCGAAAGAGTAACGGAGGATAATTTCAATCCTAATGTTTCTTTAGAAGTAGGTTATATGATGGGGCTTGGAAAATCTGTTTGTCTATTAAAAGACCAAACAATAAAAAATTTACATACTGACTTAATTGGAAAGCTATATAAACCATTTGACCCTTTAGATGTGGAGAAAACCTTGCCAAATCAATTAGAAAAATGGCTTACTGACAGAGAATTAATATAAAGTAATTGCCTAAAAGCAAATATTACTTATAGTGCAAAAATTTGCAAATACAATCATTTAGCTTACGTCAAAGTTTAGTGTTGTCTGAAAGCAATTTTTTATAAATCACTTTCTGCGTGTATTTGAAAATATTTAGACCCAACAATTTTTGTCAGAAACAAAAATATTAAAAATAAGGGCTGAAAAATGATTCAATTAGCTGTCTCTGATTTTGTAAATTTTTATGCCAGTATAAATGGAAAACAGGATTTGATTTTAATAAACCACATATTATGCCAGTACCAGACTTTGCACATTTTGGAGAGAAACCAGAGGGTGGAGGAATAACATATGGAGAAGTTAGACAGATTATAGATGAACAACGGAAGCTTCTTATTTTAAAAGGCCGAATTGATTCATTGCTAGTCGGGCAAGTTGACCAACTAACAATGACTAACATAGATGGATATCGAAAAGTCTATAGTCCATTTCCATTGACAGTACTTGCATTACTCTCAATAGAAACTCTTGGACATATCATCAATAATATAGACAAAATAAAAGATGAGAATGACTATGAACAATCTAAAGTAATAGTGACACCTGTTTATCAATTAATGGACAATAATTTGTCATATAAGCCTTCAAAGAACTTTTATAAATCATTTGAGAAATTACATGGTAAAGATGATAAAAAGTCTATAAAAAAATACTCTGATGTTATACATAAATACCAAAGAAATACATTTAATCACGGATACCAATCAAGGGGTGTTTTTCTGACAGAAGATATAAGCCAAGCAATCACAATTGACGAAGAAAATGGTTGTTTATTTATTAATCCATATTCTTTTTGGGAACTGTATAAAAAGACAAAAGAAAAAGCATTTGAACAGATACTAAGTAAAAAGAATAAAGAATGGAGACAGAACGCATTAATTTATTTTCAGTGTTTAATTGAATAAAATTCCCCATAATACAACGTTTTATCAAATTGAAGCTGACTTAATTGAAGCCAGTTAAAGTATTCAATTTTTGTTAGAATGAAATGATTTTGCCAAATATAAATTGACAATAAGAAATTCAACCGGTTTATTTTTTCGAGTCTTACAAATAATTATAAACAGCAACTAATGAAAAACTTATACATTATAGGAAATGGATTTGACCTTTATCACGGACTTGATACAAAGTATCAGTCTTTTGCTAAATATTTGGCAAAAAAAGACAATGAAGTTTATGAACTATTTCTAAAATACTATGGACTTCCTGATATTTCAGAAGACATAGTTACAAAAGAAGAATATGCTGCTTGGGCAACATTTGAACTTTCATTAGCTAACTTAGACTACGAACAAGTACTTGATGACCACTCTGACTCTATTGCAAATCCAGGAGCTGACGATTTTAGAGACAGAGATTGGCATGCATATCAAATAGAAATGGAAATGATAATTGAAAAACTTACACAAAAGTTAATTGAAAAATTCAACACATTTATCTTGAATGTAAATTATCCCAATAACATTGATGATAAAAAAATCAATATCCATCCTCAAAACCTAATCCTTAATTTCAATTACACAAGTACTATTGAGAAGTATTACAACATTAGTGAGTATGATATTTGTTATATACACAACAAAGCAACAAAAAATGACTTTAAAATTATTTTAGGACACGGAACTGACCCTGTTAATTTTTTAGTAAAAAATCCAGAGCCACCAGAAAATTTAAGTGAAGAAGAGTTGGAAAGATGGCGTGATGCTATTGCTGACCAATACGATTTTTCATACGAAAGTGCAAAGAGTGAAATACTTAAGTATTACACAAAAGCATTTAAAAATACAGATAACATAATTATCCAAAACTCTCCTTTTTTCAAAAAATTATCAAACGTTGAAAATGTTTATGTTCTTGGTCATTCAATTTCCGAAGTCGATATTAAATATTTTGAAACAGTTGTAAACACTGTAAAAAAAGATGCAAAATGGTTTGTTACATACTACTGCGATCATGAAAAACAAAAACATTTTGAAGCTTTGATGAACTTAGGAATAGTATCACAAAATTTGACGCAATTAAAAATGGAGGAATTAAAATAAGAAATTATTAAAATCTGATTTTACTTAAGATTGAGTTAAGGTCAAGCTTCGAACTTTGTGCTTCTATTTATGTTCAACAGATGATGAAAATTTTATTTTCTGAAACATGCTAAAATGCAAAGACCGTAAACTTTAGAAACAATACAAAATTACACACCATATGAAAGAAAAAAGAAACTCAACTCCAGAAAAAGATGTAGTTGAAAAAAAAGATAAGCCCAAGCAAATAAAGTACTTATTTGAATCTTTTATCAACAACATTACAAGTGTAGAAGTTTTTTTCAAGAGACTAGCACCTGTTGCTGAAAATGAAGACAAAGCAATTGAAAAAGAAAAAGGTGACTATCTAGAAAATTTAATGAAAGAAGTTTTTGGAGTCGATTTCGAAAATGAAGAAAAAGGAGAAAAAAAAGAATTTAAAATCTCAGAAAATGACTTGAATAAGTTTATTTATAAAATGCAACTTGCTCCGAGAATTCCAGCAAAGAATTATGGGACTTTGACAAAGGGTACATTTATAATGCTCAATAACTATTTTGAGTTTTTATTTTCGGATTTATTAGCGTATAATTTTAAAAAAAATACAAGTTCGATTGATGGGAAAAAAATTAATATTTCGCTAGAAGACTTAAAAAAATATATTTCAATTGAAGAAGCCTATGATGATTTAATTTACAAAGAAGTCGAAGCCTTATTACTTGAACTTAATTTCGAAGAATTAAAAGCATATTTTTCAACAAAACTAAATATAAGCTTAGAGTTAGATCTAATTAACTGGGACTTTATAAATGAAATTAGGGAAAGACGCCACATTATTATTCACAACAATTCTATTGTAAATAACAAGTATCTCACGCGTTCTAAAAATCATTTTAAGTACAAATTAAATGATGAAATACAAATCAATCACGATTACTTTCTAAATGCATTAAATGAAATTAAGCTTGCTGGGATATTATTATGCTTAAATTGTTGGGGCAGCTGGGACAAAGACAATGCTACTAAAGCAATTGAAGAAATTGTAAACATTAGTTTCTATGATTTAAAAGATGCTAAATATGATTTTGTTGATAAGATTTGTGCATATACCGATAAGAATATAAAAGCGAGAAATGACGAAGAAGATGATATAATTTATAGAATAAAATTTAATCATTGTATAGCATTAAAACGACTCAAGAAAAAAGAAGAACTCACTAAAAAGTTATCAACCATAAAAACAGGAGCTTTATCCCCAATATTTAAAATTGCTCACTTAACTTTAAAAGACAAGCACAAAGATGCTGTTGATCTATTTGATAAAGCAAAAGTAGCAGATGATCTAACTATTGAAAAATATCAAGACTGGCCAATTTTTCACGAAATTAGAAACGACGAAAAACTAAATGAAAAAGCAATTGAATCCTTTGGAATAAAATAATCTTGCTAACACGACATCGGTTTTGCAAAAAACTTTAAATCTATTTAATTTATAAAATAGTTCGATAGCAAAATATTATTATAAGAAAAAAGACTTAAATAAAATGAAGGAAATATTAAAAGAAGTATATCAACACTGCCAAGAGATGCAGAAAATAGCTGAAACAAAAAATGCAGGGCTTATTGCTTTTAATGGTGCGATAACATTGTCGATAATTAAATTATTAACTGATGGTATTGACTATAACTATATAAAATATTATCTCATTTTTGTTTTGGCATGTTCATTAATATCTATTTTTTTAAACCTAACTGCAATTAGTGCTCAACTTAAGCACAAAGAGCTAGAAATTTCTAATCATAAAAGTCAAAACCTACTTTTCTTTGGGACTGCCGCAAATTACTCTCCAGAGGATTATCTTAAACAATTAAAGATTGAGTACAATCTAACTGAGGAAATATCAAAGTATAATATAGACCAAGCCAGACAAGTTGTTATAAATGCTCAAATTGCTTTGAGGAAGTTTAAGCTCTTCAATTCTGCTTTCAAGTGGACAATCGCAGGAATTACAACACCTTTTAGTGTAATAATATATTTAATCATTTTTGACAACAATAAATAATGAGACTTAAACAAGAAATAATAGATAAAGTGAAGGTTATTATGGACGAGGAGTTCAAGATAGAACAAGTCGCATATGTTCCTGATATTAAAAATTCAAAATTAACTTTTGGTAATACTGGACTAAAGTTTGGGGCTACAGTTTTATATATTGATATGCGAGGTTCTACTGAAATATTAAATAAGCATAATAAAGCTTCGGTTGCTAAGATGCATATGGCATATTTTCACACCTTGGTTAAAATTGCAAAATTTCTAAACGGAGAAGTGCGTAGTTTTAACGGCGACAGTATATTAGTGTTTTTTCAAGGGAATACAATTCAATCGTTGAGTAATGCAGTTCAAGCAGCAATGCATATGAAATATATGATCACTAATTCAGAGAGTGGAATCAATAGGTATCTAACTCAATATTCTGCTTTAAATTTTGGCATTGGAGTAGACACCGGTGAAATTCTTTGTACCAAAATTGGTGTTGGCGGCGACTCTAACAATCAAGATCTTATGTGGATTGGAAACTGTGTAAACAAATCTACTGCAATAAGTGATAAATGTCAAGCGCCATACCATATTGGTATTTCAAAGTATGTTTACGATAACTTAACTGACAATGTAAAATATCATATAAAGAAAGATTTCTGGGGGCATGATACGAAAGTGGATATATGGACTGCTAATGATTTTAATTACAATGGAAAAAGAGAAACTTATTACTTTACTTCATATCATTGGGCATTATAATAAGCATGGCTGTAAATAGTTTGTTTTAAATGGTGCATTTTACAATGCAAATAGGTAAATCCTTATTTCCAATTTTAGACGAAAAGACAATAAATATTTAATATAAATTTAACTGAAAATTATAGTAATATATGACGAAAGAAAAAACATTTTGGATTTCATATGACCTCGGCATTAGAGGTGATTATACAGGTCTGTATTCTTGGCTTGATAAACTTGGGGCTAAAGAATGTGGGGACTCTATGGCTGTAATCAAAGCGACAATAAAAGGTAACATTGTTTTAACCCTAAAGAGTGATTTAAAAAAGAAAGTTAGGCTATCAAAAACTGATCGTATATATCTAATATACCGAGACAGTGAAACAGGTGTAGTAAAAGGAAATTTTTTATTTGGCGGAAGAAAACGTGCACCTTGGGAAGGTTATGGACAGACTGGTATTCACGGAATAGAAGATTATTGATATGCAAAAAATTATTCTAACCGACAGTTGTTTCTGGTTGGGAATGGTTGACCCCAAAGACCAACATCATGACAAATCAAAAGCCATTTCTGAGCTCATTAATGACTATAAAATTCTATTCCCTTGGCCTTGTTTATATGAGACGGTTTCTACTCATTTAGCACGCAGTAGGGAGAGAACATTGTATTTTGAAAGTATTCTAAAGAAACCAGAGATTGAATTTATTGACGACACTAAATATAAAACTTCGGCAATGAATTTAGTATTTGAGTTCAGTCGCTATAATGGTTTCACTTATAGTTTAGCTGACGGTGTAATTAGAGAAATTCTAAAAGATGTTGATGTTAAAATAAATTATTTAGTAACTTTTAATGCTAAAGACTTTTATGATGTTTGTGCAAAAAGACAAATTGAAATAATTGAAAATGACTAAAAAAATAGCACTTTAAAATCAAAGCAAATCTTACATAGGGGGTAAGGTAGTAAAAGTGATATTTTTTAGTGTTTAATTAACTTTGATTTACTACTTCAAAATGTACCTAAAAAAATGACAATGCGATGCAATTGTGATGCAATTATGGTGCAATTGGTGCAATTATGGTGCAATTCAAAGTTCATAATATGATCCAGCACCTTTGGTTTTAGATGATTTTAAAATTTGCATTTTAACCAATTCAGTTAGGTCTCTCGTTGCTGTATTTCTTGATACTTTAAAAATATCTTGAAATTCTTTATTGGTAATTCGATTTTTATCTTTAACTATTAGTACAGCTTTTACTTGTCTGTCATTCAAGCCAAGTTTGATTAAAAAATCGAGAGTTAATTTTTCCTTGGAAATAGTAATTAAAAGCCCTCCATCCAGTTCTTTTATTTCCGGTTCAGTAAGATTTGCCTGTTTACAACTGTCTATTATTTTAATAGTTCCTCTGCCCCAAGCATCAATATATCCACCTTTGAAACATACATCAGCAATTATTGGATTTCTTGGTCTTGATGAGTGAGACCGTTTTAAAGCATCCAATGTCAAACCTTCTGGCAAAGATCCTTCATTCCAGATGCTTATTTTATTATCGTATATGCGAATTTGAATTGGAGCACCCATATAATTTCGATGAACTAATGCGTTTAACAACATTTCTCGAATAGCAGCAACCGGATATTCTCCTTTTTCAATTCGATGCATTCCTTCGAAATCAATAGGTTTTGTCAGGAATTTATTATTGAGTTGTTTCAAAACGGCTTGTAATAAAATAATTAAGTTGCCTTCTTCAATTTCTTGATATTTTAGTTCTGCATCATCTTTTCCAAAACGACCAATTTTAACAAATGTGTTTGGATAAAATTTACCGGGGTCTTTGCCAAACAAAATAAACGCCGACCTTTTCAATTGATTATTTTCTGTTAAACGAAGCTTTTCAAATAATTCTTGTATTGTCAATAAGCCATTTTCGGGTAAGCGACCAGCATTTTCCGAAGCTCTCAAAAATAAGCTTACTGCTTTTTCGTCGATATCATCAAAATTACCTCGTGGTTCTATGACATCATCCCAAGTCTTGCCTGATTTCTTTAATAAGAATTCATTTAATGAAGCTCCTGTTAATTCTTGCTTAGTGCTACCGCTTCTAAAGTAATATCTTCCTCTTAAAGAAATAGGAACGGAATAGGGATGTGTAATAATCTCAATAAAATATTTTCCGGATTCTTGATGAAGATTTACTTCAGCAAGAATCCCCATGGAATTTTTTATTTTATTGGGAATATCTTCCATTAAAATTTTGGAATTATCAAGACCTACAACGTCACCATTATCATTTTTTCCAATAAATATTACACCACCATAAGCATTGGCAAAGCCACAAACCCACTTCAAGTAATCGTCGTGCCAACTTTGTTTGTATTCTATATTTTGCTGTTCCGGCATTGTAAATAATTCCTATGTTTTATATTTATACTTATAACTACAAATTTATTGATTTTAATTTGTTGTATTTATTCATATTTCTAAATATCAAGAAAGCAAGCAAGAATGTTTGATTAACTCTTTATTTTTAATAGTAAGGTTAGTAAAACAGTAGTAAAAACCAAAGTCCCACAGTAAAACCATGGGACTTTTGCCAGCAAAATGGGGGCGAAACTGGCAATTTTTCGGAAAATCATAGGAAAAAGCTGTTAAAAAGGTGGTAAAGGCAAGGAATAATCACCATTCCCGGTATTTGATCTCTCTATTATCTCATGGTCTTTCATGAATTTTATATAGTTTCTGGCCATTCTTTCCTTTACATCCATTTCTTCCATAACAAACTTTACCAATTCAGAAGAAGGAATAAACTGTCTATTGGAAAATATCGCCTTAGCAACTTCGTTAAGTTCGTTTAACTTTCGTGTTTCAGATTCTTCTTTACTTTTCTCACCCAGGAAAACATGGCGACCTTCAGATTTGCTCCAACCGAATTGAATTAATGGAACATCTAATGGAGAACCGTCACGAACTTTTAAAGCTTTTACTACACTGCAATTTGCGTTTGTTTCTTTTTCAATGAGTAAAATCCCGGCGGCTTTGCGTTGAACCTCTGAACCAAGGTGGCCACGAAGTTTCATTCCCGAAGGAGCCATGTGAACCACACAAATAATACAGGTGTTGTAAATTGCTGCCATACGAAATAATTCTTCAATAAGTTTTACAGAACTCTCCTCATCATTCACGCCATTGAGCAAATCAGCTATACCGTCAATTACGACCATGTGAATCCCTCCGTGTTCATAGTATAAACGATCCATTGATTCTAAAATCAAGTTCATTCGCTCGTTACGGGAAATGCCAACAAGGCCGAATGTTTTAAACCAGGAAGGAGGGTGACTTAAAGATGCTCTCTTAACGATATAAGAAACATTTTTGTATAACTGATACTCTGATTGTTCTGTGTCATAAAGCAAAACAGCTTTTTTATTTTCATTTTGTTTTACATAAGTTCCTAGTGTGTCAATGCTTGTATTATCTGGGTTTAATGTTCCGGAAAGTAATCCTCCTAGATAGTTAGTTTTCCCGCTTCCTTCTGCACCTGCAACACAAACAATGTTACCTGGAGAGCCAATTGTTACTTCATTGATTGTTATTAATGGTTCCGGTGCTTTAGGTGGATTGTCAAAGTCAATCTCACAACTTTTCATAACAGAAATTGTGTCCTCGTATAATTGGTCAAGCATCTCTAAAAAGAGCATCATTAAATCATCAGCCGAATGTCCTAGCTTGAAAAAATCAGAAATATCTTTTTCCTTTTTTGTACCTGGTAACGGTAGCAGCAGCGATTTGATTTGAAAGCTCTTATATTCTTTTACAAGTTTTGCCATTGAATTTTTTCCAGTTTCATCAGTATCATAAAGCAGTGTAATGTGCTTGAATCGGTAGCTTAAACCTCTTAATAAATTCTTTGGTATGTGAGCTGTTTCACTGTTCAAACAAATAGCGTGAAATCCATGTGAAACCAAACTTAAAACATCTTTCTCTCCACCTGTAATGAAAAGTATATCACCCCGAACAGGAAGTTGTTCTAAGCCAAAAACATAGTTTTCAGTTATTTCGCCTGTATACAGAAATCTTAATTGTGAATATGGACGATAGATTTTTGTATATCTACGTCCTTGGTAACCAAAAATTGGCTGGTCATTTTTATTCTGTAAAATGAATTCTTTATTCTCTTTACTTATCCCGTGATAGGTTTCGATTGAGAGAACATTATATCGCTTTAAAACATCAAATGAAATGCCATATTGACTCCAAAATAGAAGTTCTTCTTTTGAAAACTCCTTATATTGAATGGGTAGTTTATTTTTGGCTGTTACAAAACCATCATGAATTGAAGGAATATTAACAGCAGTTGTTACAGCACCATTGCTGTCTCTTACAATACGCTCAAATTTTTGTTTTTGATCTTCAAGACCTAATCCAAGTTCTCCATCAATGATTTCAAGCACTTTTATAAAATCACTTTTATCATCACAGCTATAACCGAATGTTTTACTTACGAAGAAAAAGCAATCTCCACTGTATTCGGAATCGCCGAAATCTTTAAATTTATAGGTATTTGATTTTTTGTCAAGATAGACATAGCATGAAGCTTTGCTGTCCTGGTAAAATGGGCTTTTAAATGATTTACCGACTTTAGTAAATCTATTTCCTAAAAAATATTTGAAAATGTCAAGCCCCTTGTTGGTTTTATATAAAATTGCTTCTTTATTGAGTGCCATTGAAGTTGATTTAGGTAATTATAGAATTGAGTCTAGGGCTTCTTTGCGTTGCTTTTCAAAATACGCCTCTAAATCAACTATAAGTAGCCTTCTTTGTCTTCCTATTAATGTATAACCTAGTTCACCTCTTTCCATAATACGGTATAGATTTGCTCTGCTAATACCCAATAGAGCACATGCGTTTTTTATGTCCATATACCTTTCTTTCTCAGGAATAAGACTGTTCATTTCTTTCAGCTTAGCTACTTCATTTTCTAGTTGGGAGACTTTATCGATGATTTTTTCATAGTCGGCTTTAGGTATTGATATTTTATTTTTCATTTGCAACATGATTTTAATTCAGGATGCAATGCTATGTTCTTTCGAAAAATTCTTTGTGTAAGTTACATGTAACTTACATGAGATTTATTAGATACGCCTATTTACCATTTCATTGTACAAATGGCTTAACTCTTGTAAATAGGGACTTTCACGCTTTATTTTTCTATCCATTGCTGCATTTAGCAATCTCGACCATTGAGATATTCTGATGTTAAAAAACCACATTAATACTTCTAAAAAATCTTTTTTAGAAACAGGTTGATCATTTTTTCCAAGAACAGCCTTGCTTTCATAAATGGTAACAAATAGTTCTACAAATGAAACTTTATCTCTTGTCCATTTCAAAAATGTATTTCCGCTCTCTTTTGGAAATAAACTTAACTGGCCTTTGTGATAAGCAGAAAGTTCTTTACTAGTGGGTATATTCAAAGTATCAGAAAGAGTTAATTCTTTTAAACTTTTATTGGTAAAGAATCTTTCTAGATGTTGGATGCGATGAAAAAATAGTTGGTCAAGCATTTCAATGAATTGATATTGAATGTTGAAATATCCAGTGATTTTTTTTTCAGCCCGGAATCATCATTAATATTTGATAACGGGGTCTTTACAAATTCAACTCGATTAAAAAGTACTTGCTCATTATCTTTTGGAAAATACCTGTTTTTGAATTCTCTTACTTCAAACCTAAATAAATCTATGTTTTTTTTAAGGAGTTCCGATTCATGCTCGCTGCCATTGATATAATTCTCAAGCGATGACTTGCACTGACGATAGAGGGAATCCAGATAGACATGATAATCAGAAGTCAGCCTGTAGTTGTTAAAGCTGATTTCTGGGGCTGATACGCTCTCAAATAGTGTTACTTGCTTTCGTGCTGAAAATGAGTGTACTTGAACTCTCGCAATTTGTAGTTGCATTAGGGTTTCCGTAAGTAGTTTAATCATAATTTGCTGTTTAGTTTATTTTCTTAAATCGGTAAAATCACTCATGGCAATATGGCAATGGTATATATATACCCATTGCCAATTGCCTAAGTAAATATGATTTTAAAAAGTGCAGGAAAATGCAGCTTATATAGCAGATGGAAATAACAAAAAGCAAATGCGTATTTCTTACCAAATGAATATCACTCAAGGAGACTTTACATTGAAATATTAATATTAGGTAAGAAAAAAATACGGACGCTTATTTTGAAAAAATATGTATTAATTTGATACATTTGCTCTGCTAATGGTTAACTACTTTAGCTTAAGTTAAAGTCCCCATCTTTAGCTACTGGGTTTCCAAATGGTTACCAAGCAAGTACAAGGGAGTAAAAAATATAGGAAATACAAGGGATTGAGAGGAAATGTTCATTTTCCGTCCGGTCCGCAGGTTTAAGACCAAAATCGCGCAGAAATGAGCAACAGTGGGAACTCCCAAAAAATGTTGCTCACCAATGCACCCGAACTCACTAAAATGCTCACCACAAAATGGTGAGTTTTTTATTGAGTGTATCTCAACACTTGAAAATTATCTTTTCAAGCCACTCCACTCAGTATTAATCAACATTTTACGACTGTTTCTCTAACTTTCTCAGCTCCGCCTCAGTTTGCGTTTCTGTTGTCATTACGCCATAAATAATTTTGTACATCCATTTAAATTAACAAAATCATGGTTCGTAGCACAGGAATTAATGCAACAGAAAAACCCAAATTTTCAATCTATCCCAAAAGGAAATCACTCACCGTTAGTGAGTCTACTCTTTATATGCGCTTTACTTATCAATTCGCGAAAATTGACAAAAGCCTGGGAATAAAAGTTCAATTTGAAGATTGGGACAGTGCAGCCCATAAACTACTCAATAATCCCTATCACCAAAAACATTTAGAGGAAGTGATCGAAGAACACAAACAGAAATTGATGGGGGCATTTTATTTGTTCACCCAAAATGCCGCAACACCAACACTGCGCGAAATTTATAACCTTGCTTTTGGTGAAGATTCAAAGAAAACATACTCAGTTTTTGGAGTATTCAATGGGTTTATTCTAAAATTAGAGAAGCAAAATCCTCTGCCCTCACAACGTTCCAACATACTCAAACATCATACCTGTATGAAACACCTGCGCGATTTTGTAAAATCAACATTCAATTGCAACGACTTGTCTTTTAGCAGAATCAACAGGAATTTTATTGACGATTTTGAATTGTATTTGAAATCGGAGTGTAACAACGGTCATAACGCCACCATGAAAATGTTACAGATTTTCAAGAAGATATACCGTATTGCAGTGGATAATCGCTGGACGAATCATAATGCATTTGCAGGAAAAAAACTTTCCTATAAAGATGTGGATATCGAGGTGCTTAATTTTGAAGAGATCCAGCACCTGAAAAATGCAACACTGCAAAAGACTTATCTCAATAAAACTAGAGAACTTTTTTTATTTTGTATCCACACCGGGATGGCTTATACAGATTTACAAAATCTGAAAAGACAGCATATTGAATACAATCCGGTAAGCGGACATTACCTGATCAGAAAAAAAAGGGAAAAAACCGGGGTTGAGTTTATCGTGCCTTTGTTTCCACCGGCCAAAATATTGCTTGACCAATGGCAGTCCGGCTGGCTTGATTTTTCTCCCGAAAAATCGCTTGCCCCAAAAATATCCAACCAAAAATTTAACCAGTATCTCAAAGAACTTTTTGCCGTTTTATTAATTTATAAAAAAATCACCACGCATGTGGGCCGACATACTTTTGCTACCACCCTTGCACTTGAAAATGGGGTACCAATAGAAAGCGTATCCAAAATGGTTGGACATACCAAAATCGCACAAACTCAGCGATATGCCCGTGTAACTTCAATTAAAATTGAGCGAGAAACCAAACTTTTATTCGAAAAATTGGCAGGCTGAGCCAATCTTTGCCATAAATTCATTATATTAAATGTTGTTTATTATAAACAAAAAATCTATATTTGTAGAAAATAATCAACAAAAAATGAACTCTAAGAAGCAAATACTTTTTCCCAAGCATCAGCATATTATGGAGCAAATGGGTGAAAACTTCAAATTGGCGAGAAAAAGAAGAAAACTGACCACCATTCAGGTGAGTGAAAGAGCCGGTATAGACAGAACCACCTTATACAACATTGAGAAGGGGAGTGGAAGTGTCTCCATGGCTGCTTTTTTCAATACCCTTAGAGTGCTGGGATTACAAGATGATTTTTTGAAACTGGCCGCAGATGATGTGTACGGCAGAAAATTGCAGGACTTGGATTTGATTGTAAAAGAAAAGAAAACAAAAAAATAATGTCGACTAATAAAACTGAAATATTTGTTTATGCCGATTGGTTGGGAATGCCAGAGCCTCAAAAAATTGGCGTGTTATCTGCACAGCAGGCAAAAGGTAAAAAGGCATTCAGCTTTGAATATGATGTAGATTGGTTGGCTTCCAAAAAGTCATTTCTATTGGATCCAGATATTTCATTTTTTAAAGGACAGCAATATCCCAACGGAAAAGAAAACTTTGGTGTCTTCATGGACTCAATGCCTGATACCTGGGGAAGAACCTTAATGAGAAGAAGAGCTGATTTGATGGCTAAGGAAAAAAATATAAAAGCCCCTACGCTATATGATATAGATTTTCTAATGGGTGTATTTGATGAATGCAGAATGGGTGCTCTTCGATTTAAACTTAATGAGGAAGGAGCTTTTTTAGACGATAACAAAATAATGCCAACTCCTCCTTGGAGCAGCATCAGAGATTTGCAATATGCAGCATCTATAATTGAAAATGATGATAACGCTGATGCTATAAAAAAGTGGATAGCAGTATTGATGGCACCGGGTTCATCTTTGGGAGGCGCCAGACCAAAGGCTAACATATTGGATGAGAATGGCCATTTATGGATTGCCAAATTTCCTTCTGTGAACGACACCATAGATAAAGGTGCCTGGGAATATCTGGCTTATACTTTAGCCATACAATGCAGTATAGAAATGTCAGATTCAAAAATTGAAAAAATTGCCGGTAAGCATCATACTTTTTTCACCAAAAGATTTGACCGCTCAGGAAAACAAAGAATACATTTTGCAAGTGCCATGACCATGACCGGAAACAATGAGCATACAATTAAAGAGAATCCGGCAGGATATCTTGACATTGCGGAGTTTATTCAATTTCATGGTGCTGCCAATAAAAAAGATTTGGCGCAATTATGGAGAAGAATCGTTTTTAATATCGCCATTTCAAATACTGACGACCATCTCAGAAATCATGGTTTTATATTGATTGATAACGGATGGCGACTTTCACCGGCATACGATATCAATCCATCAGTAGAAAAAGACGGACTGGCTATTAATATTGATACCAACAGCAACGATTTAAGTCTTGATTTGGCATTAAGTGTTGGTCAGTATTTTCAGTTGACCTTATCAGAGATGAAAGACATAATAAGTGAAGTGAAAACTGTTGTTTCAAAATGGAGAGTAATTGCTGAAAAGGTTGGCATATTAAGACAAGAGCAGGAGAAGATGAGTGGGGCTTTTAAAGTTGAAGATTGGTAATTAGAGTTAAAAAAATACACTTTCAAATTTGATAAAATGGCAGATAAAGAACAAACTAAAAAAGAATATTCTACACATATTTATGCTCTTGATTTAAAAAAGATTTATAAGGCATACGAAAGTCAATATCAATCTGAAATTCAGCAACCCAGATTTGAATTATTGAAGACTTTCATCAAATTATATTGTGATCATGAGAATATTCAATATGAAAACACTTTGGCAATTGATGTGTTGCCAAATCAGAAAGTAAAGGACAGTATTGATGTTTATTTAAAATTCGTAGAATTATATCTGTGCGTTATTGATAAAAAGATTATTTCGAATTTCCTGGATTATCAATTGAAACAATTTAAGAACAAAAATGCAAAAATTAAGTTCATTGCCTCAATAAATAATAATGTTATTCCTTCATTAAACGTTGAATCAAACCATGTCGGGTAGTGGTAAAAAACCAGACCTCATCCCATCGATATGCCAGAATAAGTATGGATGCTGATCCGTATTGGCTTAATGAGAAAATTCTGAGGGAACATTGTGGTGAAGATGTTGATCCGGATTTATTGGAATCCGAGGGATTTGATTTTGAAAAATACAATGAGAAAATTAACATCAAGGGAGAAACTGTTTACAGTATGAAAAAATTTGCATTTTCAATTCAAAAAAATAAAAAAGTTCGCATATGGAAAGCGTTGTAAAATCAGAGGCATTCATGAAGCTATATATTGAAACCTATCCGAACTCATCTGTGGTAGAAGGATCGGTTTCAATCCCTGCCACTATTATTAATGAGACTTTGCCGGCAGGTGTTGTGTCAGTGGCGCCGGGGCCAATAAAGAAGATTAAATTTTGGGTATTCATAGCTGGTATAGGGTTACTGGGATTGCTCATTTATTTTATCACAAAGCCAAAAATAGATAAAAATAAAAATCAGCAGCCGTTAATTGGTCGGTAATGATTTTTTTGTCCTATCAACTGCTTGATGGTTATCAAGGCTTTTCGAGTTGCTCATCAATCACCTTTTTGACTGGGGATTTTCTTTTTTCATTAGTGCCATTGGAAGATTTAATCATTGTGCAAATAAATGGCTATCAATCCAGCAGCAGAAAATCTGAAAACAAAAAGTTTTGAATTGTTGCAATTTGAAACAAAATTTTCATCCAGAATCATGTTTTACATTCTCAATTAACAAATCGTTGTGTAATAACAATCATAAAAAGTTTAGCATTGCATAAATTTTTTCGCCGGTTATTTTTTGAAGTAAAACATCATTCAACGTATGAATAAAATTGTATCTGGAATTTTATTCAATGCACTTTGTTTATTTTTTGCATTCCAAACAAATGCTCAACAATTTAAAATCATTGCTGCCGAAGATGGTGCAGCACTTCCATTCGCAACGCTGATTAATTACACGCATCCAAATCTTGTTTCGGCAAATGCAAATGGCTTGGCAGAATTATCTGTGCAGAACGGAGATTCTATTGCTGTTTCTTATGTGGGTTTCAAAACCATCTCTTTTGTATTCAATTCAAAAACCCATCAAACCATACGCTTGTTTAAAGAAACCGGTGTCTTACCGCCCATCACCGTAATCAACTGTAAAAAAATGAAGCAATTTAAATACAGTAATAAAGATTCTGTTCTTTTCAAGATTATGGAAAACGGAAATAGAAATTATTTTGGCGGCGTTGCATGGGAAAACGGAGCATGGAATAATCCTCAATGGGCAGTAAGACTTAATCCCGAAAAAGAAAATGCTTTTTTGAAAGATTTTTCTTTTTGGCTAGAGAATTCCTATAATGCACCAAAGTCGGCTATAACCGCTCCACTGATCATCAGTTTTTATGATGTTACCGATAGTATTTTACCGGGCAATGTGCTGACAGAAACACCATTGTTTTACTATCCTCAAAAAATAGGAAAACAAACGCTAAATCTCGATTCGTTTCACTTAAGAATTCCTCCCAATGGCATTTATGTGAGTTTTCAATGTGTCATGAATGAAGAGTATGCATGGACAGAAATCGTTAAATGGAAAGATAGCACACATCAAATTTCAAAAGATACCATATCCAAGAGATATGGAGGCAGGATTGATGGTATATACACAAGAAATTTTGATTTGGCCTGGTTTAATCCCATAAAAAACAAATGGAATTCGTGGACAAGGGAATTAAACAAAAACAATGATTTACACGGTTCAATAAAATGCGAGGCGGTATTAAAATATTGTGTGGATTGATATCCCAAAGATGAAACTACCGGAAATCAAATTTTCAATATTAAAAAAATAAAAATGATAAAAAAAACTACACTTGCAATAATTCTTTTGATTCGTTTTAGCAGCCTTATTTATTGTCAGACTTATACGAAACTTGATATCGAAAATAAATTTATCAATAAATGGACTTTAAAATCAGTTGAAGTCAACAACAAACCCACACCCTTAAACGCTAAGCAAAAAAACGCACATGCTCTTTTTTCAAAAGATTCAACCTATACCAATACTTCTGAAAATGGACAGGAAACAGGAAGATGGTATTTTGATTGCAAAAAGCAGGTGCTCATCTTAAATGACGGCAAAGGCGACAGCCCTGATATGAAAATAAAAATCGAGCATCTTACAGACAAAGAGTGTGTGTTATTACTTCCGGAAGCCAATAACGGCGCTGCTAAAATATTTTTGGTTAGAGATTAAGGTGTATTAAAAGTAAAATTCCTTTTTACACTATCAATAATTCTACTTTTTAAATTACAAAGAAATGCTACATCGCAATTTTTTTCTCGCAGTTTTATTCTTACCAATTATTACATTTTCTCAAAAACTATACTATATGCTACATATTGACTTAGAAAAAACAATCGTTTCTAAATGCGACTTGTGTATTAAGTATGTCAAAGACCAGCAACAAAGTATTGTCCCAATCAGTGCATATTCTTCAGCATCAGGTTTTATTAGTGGCAACAATTGGAAACCATTATCCATTATTATCAATCGGACAAAAAACAACAATCGTTTTGAGTATTATGTCGACGGCATTGAAGAATGGAAATTACTAGGCATTACATTATATGCTCAGTTAAAAGAGTACAAAGGAGTTGCATTGGTAAAATAAGAAAGCAAAAAATTGGGGCTTAATCAGTAAATATCTAAATGATAAAAAAATAACGCTGTGAAAATAATTTGTCTATCAATTATTTCAATTTTAAAACCGAATTATAAAATAACTTAACCAATGCCATCCTTGAATAAATTATATCAAAAGTACAAGCCATTATTTTTCTTTTGCATTGTTATAATACTGGTTTGTACTTCAACAGAACTACAGAAAAGCATCTCTTCAGTATTTTCAAAAACGAATGGTTTGGAAACAAGAAAACACAGCATTTGGGTATTGGAGGAATCGAAAATGCCGGCCGTGATATTTGAATGTGGGTTCATCAGCAATGCAAAGGATATTGAAAATGTAAAATCAAAACCTGGAGAAATTGCCGATAAAATTCTGAATGGAGCAACTGCTTATTTGTCAAGAAAAGAGGCTTCCGACAAAGTAGTCTTCAACAAAGACAATGACCCTCAATTTACTTGCAAACTAATTGAGTATGATGAAAAGAACAAAGTAATGACTTTGACAGATAATGTTTCTTTTAAGAATTACAAATTTGAATTTGCTGATGCAGGTAAAGTTGTTTACAATGAAAAAACAAAAAAACTCATTATCTATGACTGCAAAAATTTTATCATAGATGGAAAAATAATTGCGAAGGATAATGTTTCAAATGCTAAAACTGTTGAATATACAATAGGAGACGATAATGTTTACCTTTTATAAATCCTATGGAAATTACGTTGGATTTTGATTTCAAAACTTTTCAAAAACTGATGTAAACTAAGTTTCAAATTGAAACAAATCTTAAAATAATTTTTAGCAAACAATTCTAATTTATTTATTTAGGTTAAATTTAAGTACATAAAATCAATACCCAAATGAAAGGTATTTCAATAATATTAATCAGTATTATGTTGTCAAACTTTGCTTTCGGACAAAAAGAAAAAATGACTTACAAAACAGTAGCAGACAGTTTTGAGATCAATTACAACAACGACAACTTTGACGCCATTTTTTCGAGTTTTTCTTCAGAAATGCAGAAATCACTTCCTGTTGAACAGACAAAGGAGTTTTTGTTTGGGCTTAAAAAACAAAGTGGTAAAATATTAAAAAGAGAGTTTGTTTCATACGAGCAAACCTATGCCTCTTACAAGACTAAATTTGAAAGAGCAATTTTTTCCTTAAATATCTCGGTAGATGAAAACAATAAAATCAACGGTCTTCTGGTGAAACCTTTTAAAGAAGCCAATCTCCCCAAAATGGTTAGAAACACTACAAAATTGATGTTGCCATTCAAAGAGGAGTGGACTGTGGTATGGGGTGGTGATACCAGAGAACAGAATTATCACGTTGACTATGAAGCACAAAAAAATGCATTTGATATAGTGGTTACCGACGACAAAGGGAATAGTTTCAAAACAACCGGCATAAACAACGAAGATTATTATGCTTTTGGCAAAGAAATTATTGCACCATGTGACGGAGAAATTGTTTTGGTGGTAGATGGTATAAAAGACAATAAGCCAGGAACGTTGAATCCAATGTATGTTCCGGGAAATAATGTTATCATCAAAACAGCAAAGAATGAATTTTTATTTTTTGCTCATTTCAAGCAACATTCAATAACGGTTAAGCAAGGACAAACTGTAAAACAAGGTCAATTACTTGGACTTTGTGGCAACTCGGGAAATTCATCTGAGCCACATTTGCATTTTCACATTCAGAATATCGAAGACATCAATTCAGCAACGGGTGTGAAATGTTACTTTGATAGTATCATCGTAAATGGTGACGTAAAAAAAGACTATTCACCCGTACAAAAAGATAAAATTAAAAATGAAAATTGATTGCGGTAGCCCATATCTTGAAGGCAATGAATGTTCTGATAAAAAGTCGACAAAATAATTGAAACAGATAATTTACATTTTAACGTTGGTAACTTTCATTCTTCTTACAGGATGCGACAATTTTGAGAAACGCTTTTATCATAAAATTGATCAGGGTCAGATCAATGCTATAAAAAACGGGTCAGACAGTTTTGACCTTTCAACAATTACTGATTTTGAATGGGACAGCGTAATACTGATTCGAGGAAATGAAAGTGTTCCTTACTTCAAAGAACAAATTGAAGAAGAAATCAATAATCAAAAAAGCAATGTAGATTGGGAAGACAGAAGATTTAAGGGACATGACGACCCGAATCTTATTTTCAAGACAACCGATTTACCCACAAATCGTGATCGATTTTATTTTTTGACACCGGACAAAAAAATTGTTGAAAAAGAAATAAAAAGCGGTTTACAAAAACACAAGCCAGCATTTGACATAAACTATTGTTTAATTGACAGCGTGAATGAAAGGTACTGGCTTTCAAAAAAAGAATGCAGGTTTATTCTTAAGTCTAACTCCCGAATTGCAGGTCAAGGAACGGTATTTTTATATCCATCTTGTAAAACTTTGTTTACACCGGATAGTACTATTTTTTACGATAACTAAGTCATGATTGCAAAGAATTCGTTGCGCTTGAGTTATCATAGTTAAAAATTACTCAATCAGATTTCTCCACTTCAAATAGCACTTCAACACGTTTGCCTAAAACAGTGGCTAGTTTTATTGCCAGTGTAACCGATGGCGTGTACCGGCCTGTTTCTATGGAGATAATGGTTTGTCTGGATACATTGACCATTTCGGCTAATTCAACCTGGGTTAGTTGCTTTTTTGTTCTTTCTTCTTTGATGTAGTTTTTCATTACTGATTGGATCTGATAATCTTAATATGCAAAACGTAATTGAATCTACAAATAAAAGAAATCCAGAAAAGAAAAATAATTGAGATGAAAAAAAGCATCAATCCACCTTGGCTTGGTTCTTCAACAACCAGCATTGAAAAAAATCCAATGATGATGAATATGATTTGTGTAAGGGCTGCAAATTGAAAACTGTCTAACCTGGTTCTTTGCACCATTTCGTCTTCAATTTTCTCTTTGGAAAAAGTTACAAAATAAATACCGGCAAGAAAGGAAAAGAAAGAAATAACTGCTGCACATACTTTTACAATATGATAAACAACTTGATTACTTTCTGATTCTCCAAAAAAGAAATGTAAGACTTGTGTTACAAAACCTAGTTGCATTAATACCCATAATGCAAAACCAACAGGAGCAATAATAGCCCCAATTTTTTTGAAACGGTGTGGAAGTAAGAATGTCATAATTTGAATTTTTATTAAAATCAAATGTAAAGCATACTTAACATTCGGCCAAAAATAAATTCTTGCTCGGTAGGTCTGGTTTTAGCGATTGTTTGAAAGAAAAAAATCGAAGTAAAGTACCATAAGCACGATAATACTCGTGATAATTCGTGAGCCCTACTAATATCCCTATATCGAAATTACGTGTATCCTCATGTTTGTGTATAGAAACTCAAAAACACGATATTTTGCGTGTTTTCACGATAGTTTTATGATAAAACACAGAAAGATATCTATTTTGAGCAGTCACTCATTGGTTAGTTACTAAAAGAAAATTCATGAGGTTTTTCAATTTTCAATTTCTAGCGATGCTAAAGAAAATACCAGGGATCAAGAAATAGACCATTCTAAAAATATAGAGCAACAGTTAAAGTGGAATAAAGTTTTTGCAGAACAGTTAGCTGGTAACTAGAATTATACGATAAAGCGCAATGAGTATTCCTGTGTAATACCAAACGAACCAAACGAACCAAACGAACAAATCCAACTACATTTTCGTCATTTTCTGAACTTATTTCTGAAAAATCAGGATTAATCAGGATTAATCTGGATTTTCCTGATGAAGAAAGTATCGACATGTAAAGTTGTAACTCCGTTTCATTAGCTAAGTGCTGAGAATAATATTTAATCCGGAGTATCTAATATTTTTTCAATTATTGTGCGGAATCTAATTATTTTTCTCTGCTTAAAATGAGAATACTTATTGCTAAAAAATCAGGATTAATCCGGATTTTCCTTAATCATGTTTATTTACAAGACAGGAAAATGTTAACCATACCTTACTTAGTTTCAATAATAGAACGTTGAGATTGAAAAAATGCAATAACTTAAAAGCAACAGAGAGATTGAATGCTGGAGTATTAAGTCAGAAAATGCAAAAGGTACCGTAATACTTTTTCACGGTTATAGTGGCAATAAATCTTCAATGCTCGACAAGTCCGACATTTTTCTTTCTGAGGGTTATAACTCTTTTCTTGTTGACTTTATGGGTTCGGGCGGTTCAGAAGGTAATCAAACATCTATCGGTTTTTTGGAGGCCGAATATGTGAAATCGTGTTTTGATTACTTGACCAATAATGGCGAACACAACATTTACCTCTTTGGCACTTCAATGGTGGCTGCTGCAACCATGAAAGCTATTCATGACTATGATATTAAACCCAAAGGAATCATCATTGAGTGTCCTTTTGGCTAAATGTATAAAACTGTTTGTGCAAGATTCGAAACAATGAACATACCAACATTTCCTATGGTAGGATTTTTGTTTTTCTGGGGTGGTTTGCAATACGAGTATTGGGCTTTTGAACACAATCCATCCGAATACGCAAAGGAAATAAATTGCCCGACGCTTTTACTTTACGGGGCAAAAGATGAAAAAGTAAGCAGCGCGGAAATTGATGAGATTTTCAATAACTTGTCATGACAAAAAACACTGAAAGTATACCCAGAAGCAGGGCATGAGAACTATCTGATAAAATATAAAGACGAATGGACTAAAGACATAGAAAAGTTTATTAAGTCTAAGTAGACACTTTCTTCTTTAATTATAATACTTTTCAGTTCAAAAACATTGATTCCGTTTTTAAAATGCAAATCGCTAATTATGAATAAATTTTATTTTTGCTTTTTATTGACAGTAATTTCTTTATTTGGATTTCAACCATCATTTTCACAAACAACGCCCAAACAGGAAATAGAAGGACTTCGCCAACAAATTGAAGCAACAGGAAAAGAAATCAACTGGGAGGCATATGACCCTAATTCGAAAGTTTCCATTGACAAAATTCAACAGGAACTGCTACAAGGTGAATGGAAAGCGTATAATGGATTTTTCAGATTTGGAGATATGATCAACTCCATGGCTTTGACAACACCAATGACAATAGAATTCAAAGACAACATGTACAGAAGAAGCAAAGACTCAAAATTTGCCAAATTCGATCTTACGAAAAATGAATTGGTTTCAAAAAAGGAAAATGATTATGGAATCATCAATAAAATTACCGACAACCTGCTGGTAATTACCTGGAAAAACGACAACAATTACACTCGTTATTATTATGAGAAATAAATGGAACATATTCTAAGTTTGATTTTGGGCTAATGAAAAGATATAAATTTAATTTTCTCATTATTTCCCAAATTTTCTCTATTTTAGCAACGTAAATGATAACCCATACACAAACTAACGGTAAAGAGTAGGGTGTAGTAAGAAAGTTAGTGAGTGTTTTAGTGAGTCGGTTTTTATAGGTCTTATAACATATTGAAATTCAATAAATTATATAAGCAGATTGGCGTCCCGTCCGGTCCGCTTAATAGGTTTAAAAAACCTTTAAATCCTTTGTAAGTCAATACTACAAAGGATTTTTCTTTTATCACATTCTCTTGTATTATTAAATATTATTCTTCCTTTCATTATGATTTTATTAATTTCATTATCTTTATTTATCATAAATTAATAAAACATGAAAAAAGCTTTAAGTATTGTATTTCTAACAATTTTGACAAACACTTTATTTGCACAAACTGAATTTCAACCAGGTTGGTTTATTGTTCAAAGAGGAGCAGAATACAGTAACACTTTACCTGGTTTTGAAGACTTTAATGGCAAAGCAAAAATATCTGGTTTAGAACTTGAAGCATTACAAACTCATATTGGTGAGCCTGTGTTAGCATTTTATAAAAAAGATGATTACTTTTCTTGTTTTGGCCCAATGGGTAGAAGACTTGTATTTAGAAAGGGATTAAAGCCTGCTCCTAATTCATCAATATCAAGATTAGGGATTATGTTAGATGATATAGAAATTTTAGATGGCCATAATTTAAGACAAGATTCTTATGTATTAATCATTGGTCAAGATATTGCAAAAAATACGTACAAAATAATAGTAGAAGATGACAAACAAATTGATATCCCAACTGATAAAATTCAACTTATAAGTAGCCATATAAAAGAACTAAATCAAGGTTTTCAATCAAGGTATTTGATTGCTAATTAAGTCTCCGTAAAAAAATAATTATGAAAATAATATTGAATTTACTAGTTTGTATTTCTATATCCAGCATTACGTTAAGTCAATCTTATAAAATAGATTTTAAGAAGGATTTGTACTTCACTAAGGAGGACTCTTCAAATATGATAATTAAGAAAGTAAATGTATCTGGAGGAGATAAAAAAAACTATTTATGTAGAGTAATTTGGAGTGTTGGCAAAAGAAAAGATCTATTAAACTCAGAATTATTAGAGAAGTTAGTAAAATTTAGTAGCATGGAGGCTTCATTTTCTGCAACGAATAGATTAACATACAAGCCAATCGGATTTAATATATTGTACAGACTTGATAAAGATAATTTCCTGATAGGAGTTGATTTCTCTGCAAAAAACTCTTTTGGAGTAGAAAAGCAAGGTAATGCCATTTTTTATTACACTTTAGACGCAAACAAAATTGACAACTAATATAAAATTTAAAATCAAGAAAATGTTTCAATAATGTTTCAGTAATTTTATTTTAATTATTATAAGTATAACTAAATCAATTAGATATAAAATATTAATATAATCCCGTCCGGTCCGCAACTGAAAATGCGCCTTGTAAATGAAAATTTACGAGGCGTTTTTGTTTTTGGGCATATAAATTGGGTACATTTTTTTGATATTACTACAATTCTGTGAAGTATGAACA